>ENA-OPFB01000196-OPFB01000196.1-human-gut-metagenome-genome-assembly--contig:-NODE-196-length-9814-cov-1.439594_pt1 | contig 9814 bp, 8 predicted proteins | sample MGYA00241309_ERZ501552 | MGnify/ENA primary metagenome ERZ501552 (study PRJEB25962, sample SAMEA2042426) | human gut metagenome | biome: human gut; feature: human-associated habitat; material: faeces... | reverse complement strand
GGCTGCCGGAGTGGGGATATTATAATCATCGGTCTCTATCACCACACATTCGTTTATGGGCATCGGTATGTCAAAACCGTCGGCATCTTCCACTAACACGATGTTTTTCCCTTGAAATCCTGTCACAACACCACCCCCAACTTCGCTGAGGAAACGAACTTTATCTCCTATCTTCATAGTAACTTATCTTTTAGTTTGTCTTTTCCTACTTTCTTCCTGCAAAGTTAGGAATTATTTCCCTTATTCTTCAAATCTTCCCAAATATCCGTACCTTTGCAGCCGATATAATAAAGAGAAAGCCATCATGAAAAAAGACCCCAGACATATCAGAATCAGCGAATTCAACTACCCGTTGCCGGACGAACGCATTGCAAAGTTCCCATTGTCCGTACGTGACCAGTCCAAACTGTTATTGTATCGCCACGGAGAAGTTTCAGAAGACAGATTCACTTCACTGCCGGAGTATCTGCCATCGGGAAGCCTGATGATATTCAACAATACCAAAGTCATCCAAGCACGCCTGCATTTCCGGAAAGAAACGGGAGCACTGATTGAAGTATTCTGCCTGGAACCCATACAGCCGAACGACTACGCCCTCAACTTCCAGCAAACCGAGCATGCCGCCTGGCTCTGCATGGTCGGCAACCTGAAAAAATGGAAGGAAGGCATGCTGAGACGTGAGATGACCGTGAAAGGCAAGTCACTCATCCTGACCGCCGAACGGGGTGAATGCCACGGAACCAGCCATTGGATAAACTTCCGCTGGAATAATCCGGAAGTGACTTTTGCCGACATTCTCGAGGTCTTCGGTGAATTGCCCATCCCCCCCTACTTGAACCGGGAGACCCAGGAAAGTGACAAGGAGACTTACCAGACTGTCTACTCCAAAATCAAAGGTTCGGTGGCTGCTCCTACAGCGGGACTGCATTTCACCCCACGCGTATTGGACGCATTGCGCAATAAAGGAGTAGAATTGGAAGAGCTGACACTCCATGTGGGAGCCGGAACCTTCAAACCGGTGAAAAGTGAAGAAATAGAAGGGCATGAAATGCATACGGAATACATCTCTGTCTCGCGCAACACATTGGAAAAACTCATAGCACACGGCGGCAAGGCAGTGGCCGTAGGAACAACTTCAGTGCGCACATTGGAAAGCCTTTATCACATCGGAGTCACTTTACTGAATAATCCAGAAGCCACAGAGGAAGACTTGCACGTCCACCAATGGCAACCTTATGAAATGTCTGCCAAGGTCACCGCCACCTCTGCAGTGGAAGCCCTGCAAGCCATTGTTGCCTATTTGGACAGACATAGCATGGAGGCTCTGCATACCAGCACTCAAATCATCATCGCTCCGGGATATGAATACAAAATCGTGAAGGCTATGGTGACTAATTTCCACCAACCGCAAAGTACCTTGCTGCTGCTCGTATCAGCTTTCGTACACGGTGATTGGCCGAAGATTTACAACTATGCACTGGCACATGATTTCCGCTTCCTGAGCTATGGAGATTCATCATTATTAATACCCTAAGCACAATGAACCACGATAACAATCAAGAGATGTTCCCCCTTGTCGACGAACAAGGCAACATCACAGGTGCCGCCACCCGTGGCGAATGCCATAACGGTAGCAAACTGCTTCATCCGGTAATCCATCTTCATGTATTCAATTCCAAAGGTGAGTTGTATCTACAGAAACGTCCCGAATGGAAAGACATACAACCGGGGAAGTGGGACACCTCCGTAGGCGGACACGTCGATTTAGGTGAAAGTGTAGAGATGGCGCTAAAACGCGAAGTACGCGAAGAGCTCGGCATTACCGACTTTATTCCCGAAACCGTCATGCATTACGTCTTCGAGTCTGCCCGCGAAAAGGAACTGGTCTTCGTACACAAAACTGTCTACGACGGTGAAATACATCCCAGTGACGAGCTGGACGGAGGACGTTTTTGGAGCCCCGATGAAATCAAGGCAAATATCGGCAAAGGTGTATTCACCCCGAATTTTGAAGGAGAGATAGGAAAGGTCATCAACTTGTAGTGGAAGCTGCTTTCTATCAGTTCGCAAAATATTCCTTCATCTTTCTCCTGACCCGTGGAGCAAGTAACAGCAGTGACGTCATCGTAGGCAATGCCATCAAGGCAAAAGCCAAATCCATGATGGCAACCACTGCTCCCAACGGAATCATGGCAGCCACAACAATCATCACCAAATAGAAGTAGTTATAATACTTGGCATTCTCCGCACCAAACAAGAAGTTGGTGCACTTCAGTCCATAATACGAATAAGAGAACATGGTAGAAAAGGCAAAGAAAAAGACCATCACCATCAACAGATAATGCCCATAGCCGGGAAGGAGCTGCTCAAAAGAATTCAAAGCAATATAAAGGCCTTTTATGCCTCCTTCCGACGCATAGTTTCCAGCTATAAAAATAGGGAAGGCCGTCAATGTACAAACAAGCCCCGAGTCGATGGCCGGTCCAATCATGGCTACCAGCCCCTCACGAATGGGATTGTCATTACGGGAGGCGCCATGCATCATAGAGGCCGTACCTACGCCTGCTTCATTGACGTAGGCAGCACGGCGGGCACCAGTCAGTGCAGTTCCCAAAATTCCACCGATACCGGCTTCCAGGCTGAAGGCAGACTGGAAAATGGAAGCCAACACTCCCGGCAACTTATCAAAATTCAAACAAAGAATAACGAAGACAAGCAGCATATAGCAAGTAACCATCACCGGCACTATTTTAGCCGAGATAACCGAAATGCGCCGGATGCCACCGATAATGACCGCCCCTACCACCAGGCTGATGACAATACCCATCACAAAACGCAGACCGAGTGTATTCTCTATTCCTGCCGGAGTAGTAAATACCGTAGTGACAGACTCGACCAACTGATTGGCTTGCATTACACACAACGTACCTATCAACCCCACCACCGCAAAGAAATAAGCAAACGGTTTCCAGCGTTCGCCCAACCCATGAAGAATGATATACATCGTCCCCCCTTGCGGTTCTCCGGCAGAATCGTGTCCTTTGTACATAATGGCAAGAGCCCCTTCAAAGAATTTGGTGGACATACCCACAACGGCACTTACCCACATCCAGAAAATGGCTCCGGGCCCTCCTACTGTAATAGCGATAGCCACCCCCGCAATATTCCCCATACCCACTGTTGACGCTATGGCGCTCATCAAGGCCTGGAAAGAACTAATTTGTCCTTCGCCCGCCACTTCCGATTTATAGCGCAAGGCCTTTATCGAATATCCGATGCGGCAGAGGGACACAGCTCCGGAATAAAAGAACAAGAAAAGTCCTCCCCCTATCAGAAGGATAAATAAGGGATACCCGCAGACAAAGTCACTGACAGTGGTTATTGCTGAGCCTATAGAATCTAAAATGCCATTCATAGTAGTAGTTTGATGGAGGAGTTCATGGGAAGGTTTAAAAAAAGTCCCACTTCTCTTTCACGGGAAAGTGGGACATTCATTATAACATTTCGTTCGGCCTTATTTAGCCAGGTCTTCAATCACCTTCATAATCTGCTGGCCGATTTCCTCGGCAGCCTCCGGTGTGGCAGCCTCACTATAGACACGGATAATCGGTTCCGTATTGCTCTTACGCAGATGAACCCATTTGTCGGGGAAGTCAATCTTCACACCGTCTATATCATTGATTTCTTCATTCTTATACAGCTCCTTCACCTTGGCAAGAATAGCATCTACATCTGTTTCAGGAGTCAAGTCTACACGATTCTTTGCCATGAAGTATGCAGGATAGGATGCACGGAGTTCGCTCACCTTCTTACCTTCGTGTGCCAGATGGCTCAAGAACAAGGCAATACCTACCAAGGCATCACGTCCATAGTGGCTGGCCGGATAAATTACCCCACCGTTTCCTTCGCCACCGATAACGGCACCTACTTCCTTCATTTTGGTAGTTACATTCACTTCACCTACGGCAGAAGCGTAATATTCTTGCCCATACTTGCGGGTTACATCGCGCAAGGCACGGGTCGAACTCAAATTGGATACCGTATTGCCCGGAGTATGTTTCAATACGTAGTCGGCAACAGTAACCAGTGTATATTCTTCACCGTACATCTTGCCGTCTTCGCAAATCATTGCCAGGCGGTCTACATCAGGGTCTACAACAAATGCAACATCTGCCTTCCCTCCTTTCATCAGGTTCATGATGTCACCCAAGTTCTTTTCCAGAGGCTCGGGATTATGCTGGAAGTTACCGGTCGGTTCGCAATAGAGCTTCTCTACGTGCTGAACACCAAGTTGTTCAAGTAGTTGCGGCAGAATAATACCACCTACAGAGTTTACACAATCGATGGCTACACGGAAGTTTGCCTTTCGGATAGCTTCCACATCTACGAGGTCAAGTGCCAATACACTGTCGATGTGTTTCTGGTTGTAGCTTAAATCCTGACGGTACGAGCCAAGTTGGTCCACTTCGGCATAATCGAATTCTTCGGCAGCTGCAATGCGGAGTACTTCCTGACCTTCGGCAGCGTTCAGAAATTCGCCCTTTTCATTCAACAGTTTCAACGCATTCCACTGCTTGGGATTGTGTGAGGCAGTCAGGATAATACCTCCACTGGCACCTTCCATGGTTACAGCCAGCTCGGTAGTCGGAGTAGAAGCCAAATCAATGTCCACTACATCCCAGCCCATACCCATCAAGGTACCGACTACTACGTTCTTGACCATCTCGCCAGAGATGCGGGCATCACGCCCTACCACGATTTTGTTACTTTTTACAGTACACGTCTTACGAATCAGGGTAGCATAAGCTGAAGTGAACTTCACAATGTCGAGCGGATTCAATCCCTCGCCAGCACCACCGCCAATAGTTCCGCGGATTCCAGAAATAGATTTGATTAGAGTCATAGGTTAATGATTTAAAATTTATAGGTTAGTTCCAAATTTGGAATTTATGAATATCATAGTAACAAGGATAAACCCTCTCCATAGCTTGTTGTTGCCCCATTTTAGAAGGAACGATTAATTTCACATGCGCCCTATCACGAACGTACTTCAAAGCCACCAGCCAGCAGGCACAGACGTACCATAGGCAAGACGCATAGAACCCTTTATGAAAATTCCGGCAATAGATGACGAGGTAACTGTATATTTGAATTCATCCAAATAATCTGGTATCGGTATATCCAGATTAGACATTAAATATCCAGACTGCAAGTTCAGCTCTTCATAACGCACCAAAACCAAATCATTCGGTTTTATTGTATCCGCAGGATTCGTCGAACCTTTATCCACAATCTGCATATACACCCCGCTTGCCAGCTGCACATACTCATTCCTGCTTACATCCGTTGTCGAATCTTGCGCATAGAATTCACTTTGAGAAATAACGACAATGCTACTGTCTTTGATAAATGCTTTGATGGCATCTTTTTCTTCCTCAAGCATTTCGGCATAAGTTTTAGAATTATCGCATGCCTGGAAGGCTAAACAAACTGCAAGTAAGGCAAAAAAGAATAAAGTAAGTTTCTTCATTTCTGTTATTTAGTAATTTCGTACAAAAATATCTGATTTCCTTGAAAGTTGAAAGCTGCAGATAGAAAGTTCGTAACTTTTAACCTTTACAACTGAACTTTTTTTATCCTTTGGCATTCAGCAGCGGTTTGTATTTCTCCAAAGCCTGCTCAAAGACCTTGCGGGCCTCATCCATCGTTCCATAAAATTCACCGCCGGAAGCATTCAAATGACCGCCGCCGCCAAAGAACTCGGCAGCCAGCTGATTGCAGGGGAATGTACCGACCGAACGTAAAGAAATCTTTATCATCGGCTTCTCCGTATCTTCACGCAGGAAGCAAGAGAAAATCACCCCTTTGATGCTTAAAGGAATGTTCACAAACCCCTCACTATCTCCACGCACATAGTCGAACTGGCTTTGTTCGGCTTTAGTCAGAGAAATTAAGGCTGCATGATAGTCCGGATAGACCTTCATTTGTGACAAGACATATCCCATTAGGCGCAAACGGCTTTCTGAATAAGTATTGAACACCTTACGGTAAATCTCGTCCTTGTCAATACCTTTCGACAACAGTTCGCTGATGATGAAATAGATTTCCCGGTTATTGGAATTATAGGTGAACCCGCCGGTATCCGTCATCATACCCGTATAGATGCACTCCGCTCCTTCCCTTGAAATGTCACTGAAATAGCCCATACGGCAAATCAGGCGGAAAACCAGTTCCGAAGTGGAAGATATCTCCGGATGGGAAATGATAATCTTGCAGAAATCCTCCGGATGGAGATGATGGTCTATCAGTATTTTTCTTGCCGGGGATGCAAGAACAGCGTCACCCATGGCATCTATACGATGGATAGCATTAAAGTCCAGACAACAAATGACATCTGCCTCGGCAATCAGCTTGTCGGCAAACTCCTTGTAGCGGTCGTACAGAAGGACGTCCTTGCTCCCGGGCATCCATTTCAAGAAGTCGGGAAAGGCGTTCGGCACAATAACATTCGCCGTCTTTCCCTGCGAGCTGAAGAAGTGCCACAAGCCCAGAGAAGAGCCGATGGCGTCCCCGTCGGGACCCACATGCGAAACGATTACTATCTTGTCTGCACGGTCAAACCATTTGGTGAAATGGTCTATCTTGGATTGTTCTATTACTTTGGTCAACATATTTTTATTTACTATTTGACGATTGACTATTTACTATTTGGCGTTTATAACAAATTGAAGGGGCAAAAGTACGAAAAGTTTGTGATTTATAACAATATGCGGTAAGAACCTTTTTGAGAAAGAAGAAGATAGGGAATACCTAAGCGAACGCAATCATTGGCAATCTTATTCTGATAATAGTCTGAAAGAGAAGCGTCAAGCACCACCATGCCCATGGAAAAGAGTGAAGTAAGTTCCTCTACCCCACCTTGATACCCCTTGGAGACATACAGATAATCAACTGAAAGGGGACGGGAAGAGTTCTTGTTTCTCCAACGGTTGTCGGAAAGAAGACAGATGCACTTACCGGCATAAGAGACAATCTGGTTGCGCATGGATAAGCCGGGAGTTGTATAATCTCCGGCAACCAGTCGGGGAGTCTCCAGACGCAGGCGGTTCCAATGCGGAGAAAGGGCACGGCACAGACGCGGCATATCCGGCAAGCTATCGGCACATGCCAACCAAGAATGACGGTTGTCTGCCATACAATGGACAACGGGACAGCCTCTCACGCTATAAAAAGCAATCCCCTGCCGGGGAGCATTGGACATGATGGAAAGGGAATGCCAGGAAACCACTGCCAACAATGCCAGCAACGCAAAGCATACTCTACGTACCGTAAGGCGTAGAAAGCCATAATATGCCATCCCCAAGAACAGATAGACGAGCAAAACACCCCATATATCCAGCCAAATATCATCAACAGCAGCGCCGGGAAGATGCTCTATCCAGCGGAGCACTTCATTCTGGACATGTACCAATGCCTCTACTACCCTTGCAAACAGATGTTGTACAAAAGGCAGCGGCGTAAGCATCAACAGAAAGACAGCAGAATACAGAACGAGCGACACCATGGGAATTACCCAAAGATTAGTCAACAGAAAATGAGTGGAAAAACGGGAGAAATAGAAAATGACCAAAGGGGCCGTACCCAGCTGAGCCGCCATGGACACTGTCATAAGTCCCCACAAATATCGCAGGAAACGATTGTCAACCTTCCAAAGGGCATATAACTTAGGTTGTACAAGTACAATAGCTGCAACCGCCGAGAATGACAACTGAAAACCGACATCAAACAACCAGACCGGCTTGCACAGCAGCATCAGGAAAGCAGTTGCCGCCAGCGTATTCAGAGTCAGCGGCTTTTCCGGCTGCAAACCGGCAAACGCCAACAAAGAGAACATGACGACCGACCGCACCACCGAGGAGGACAATCCCGTGAAAAAAGCAAAACTCACCAAGAAAAGGACCAGAAGCAAAAGCAACAAAGGTTTTAACCGCTGCCATCGCCTCCACAAAGGACGAAGCACAAACAAGAGCAAAGCATACAGAAAACCTATGTGCAACCCCGAAAGTGCCAGTACATGGCTGGCTCCCGAAACGGAGTAGGTCTCCACAATATCATCACTCAGTTCCTCTTTATCCCCCACTGTCAACGCAGCAAGTACCGCCAATTCATCAGTTTCAAAACCCAAACTCCGGTATAAGCCAACCACTTTCTCCCTATAATCCAGTGCCACCTGGCTGACAGTGCGAGAGGCATCATGCCCCGTCTTCCGCCAATGTCCGTCAGCCACGTAAGCCGTGCCGCTATAGCCTTTCCGCCTCAGGTAGCGAGCATAGTCAAACTCGTCGGGATTACCATTGTTCGCCGGAGGAGCAAGCCGGGTAGATACCAGCAACTCGTCACCACGGCGCAAAGTGGCCGTAGCAGAATCTTTCGGAAAATAAGCCAGAAAAAGATGATTCCGGGGGCAACCCGTAACTGTATCCTGCTCTACCTCTCCCAGCAGGGCAACCCTGCACAATATGCTGCGCTCCCTCTCTTCGGGATGCTCGCGGATACAAACCCTATAAACAGCAGGTTTGCCCGAAAAGGGAAATACCGTCTTTCCCTGCTGCCAACTCATCAAGCAGAACCCCGTACCACCCAAGAAAAGGTATACCGCCGCTCCATACACCCATCCGGTATACTTGTATCTACCTATAATAAAAAGAAAAAGCAGAAAACCTGCCACATACTCCCATGCAGAAAGCACGTGTGGAAACGCATCTCCACACAAAATACCAACTACCAACGGCATCAACAGTCGAAGGAAAGGATGCCGTTGCCAGCTGTCGATTATCAATCCAGAAGACGGATTACAGATTCCTTAATGCACGGATGGCCTCCTTCGGATCGGGAGCCGAGAAAACGGCATTGCCTGCCACCAGTACATCTGCTCCAGCTTCTACCAGACGCGAACCGGTTTCCAAGTTTACGCCACCGTCCACTTCTATCAAGGCCTGCGAACCGGTAACCGTAATCAATTCACGCAACTCGCGCACTTTATCAAGAGAATGCTCTATGAACTTTTGTCCGCCGAAGCCAGGATTTACGCTCATTATCAGCACCATGTATACATCATTAATAATATCCTTCAACAAGGATACGGGAGTTGCCGGATTAATTGTTACCGCCGGCTGCATCCCTGCTTCGCGGATTTGCTGCACCACACGGTGCAGATGCGGACAAGCCTCGTAATGCACATTCATGACATGTGCCCCCAGAGCCTTCACCTCCGGAATAAACTTCTCCGGCTGTACAATCATCAGATGCACATCCAAAGGTTTCTGCGACAGTTTTGCCACATACTTCAGTACCGGGAATCCGAAAGAAATATTGGGGACAAACACACCGTCCATGATGTCGATATGTACCCACTCAGCCTCACTTTCGTTAATCATTTCAATGTCTCGTGCCAGATAACCAAAATCGGCAGAGAGAATAGAAGGGGATATGATTGGTTTCATAATGTTATGTTCTAAAGTTTACGAACTTTGTTATGTACAAATATAGAGAAAAGATTTAATTCAGCCTAACATTGGAAATCAAAACTCTCACTGCAAAAGGTATGCAGTAGGAAGTCATTGAATGACAATCAGTTATTTCATCACGTATCCTTCCGTCAACCGGAAGCCGCGCAACAGTTCATCCGTTTTCAGTTTCTTCTTGCCCGGAAGCTGGAGGGAGCAGATGCCGACAAAGCCATCTTCGGCAGCAACGCGGATATAGGTCTTCCCGTCTGTCTGCAAGGTTCCGGGAACCAGTTGATGGGATTCCC
>ENA-OPFB01000194-OPFB01000194.1-human-gut-metagenome-genome-assembly--contig:-NODE-194-length-9884-cov-1.404212_pt1 | contig 9884 bp, 8 predicted proteins | sample MGYA00241309_ERZ501552 | MGnify/ENA primary metagenome ERZ501552 (study PRJEB25962, sample SAMEA2042426) | human gut metagenome | biome: human gut; feature: human-associated habitat; material: faeces... | reverse complement strand
AAGCATGAGACAAGCCGGAAATAAAACAAGGCTGAAGCAAAATATTCTTATAACCCGGCAAAACGGGGTCCGGTTTAATCCCGCCTAATGCTTTGTAAAACCAGGCACTGATTTCACCAAACATAATATGATTTCGTGACATATCCTCTTTCAGATTCCAGTTTTCATACAAAGTAGTAGCTCCATTTTCAATCCACCATCCCCAAGAAGGAAAAGTTTTCTGACTAGCAACTTCATAAGCTAAATCCGCATATCCATTATCACTTAATGCATTCAAAAGAGCCTTAGCACCAAAGATTCCAACATCAATATGTTTACCGTCCTTTATTACTCTTTCAGCCAAATGAGCCGCTGCTTTACTTTTCAGTTCTTCCGGAATCAATCCCCAATACAGAGGCATAGCCTGTTCAGCTTGTCTTCCTTCACCATATAGTCCATTTGCTCTGTTTAAATATCGTTCATTAAATGCTTCCTTTATTTTATTACTTAATGCCACATATTTTTTCTCATCCTCAATCTTACCTAACAAAGCTGCAGCTTTAGATAAAATTACAGCATCAATATAATAATAAACAGATGCAACAAATTCTGTAGGAATCTTTGATTTATAAACTGCCCAGTCACCTAATCCCCAAGAAGTTAGTCCTGATGGAGTAATATCTGTCACATGATCTACATATCGTTTAATACTTTCATAACAATCAGCTTACGGATATAATCGCGTTCCGCCTTCTGTGCAGAAGCTGAAGCTGCCACTAACAGCAGCAAAACTATTCCAATATATTTTTTCTGTAACATACGCATCATTTCTTATTAGAGAATAAATGAATGTTGCGGAACAGAGGATTCTTGCGCTCCAATATCAACATCTCAGTCAGTAACAACAGCAGAATAATCCATGCCACTGCCTGAAACTGTTCATTGAATTCCGTGTACACCTGTGTTTCCACATCTGCCTTTGCCATCTTGTTGATTTCCTGACTAATCGCTTTCTGTGCACCATTGGTATTGTCTACGCGCACATAAATACCATTTCCTGCCTGAGCAATTTCCTGACACATCTGCTCATTCAAGCGAGTAACGATTACATTACCTTCACGGTCACGACGATAATCATTAGTACCCTCTATTGGAATGGGGGCACCCTCGGGCATACCTACCCCTAATACATTGACCTGGATACCTTTCTCTGCAGCAGCCTTAGCAGCTTCTACGGCACCACCTTCATGGTTTTCACCGTCGGTGATGACAATAACAGTACGTCCCACTCCTTCTTGAGGTGTAAAACTCCGGGCAGCCAGATTTATTGCAGCTCCAATTGCCGTACCTTGCTTGGAAATCAGCGAAGGATCGATGGACTCCAAAAACATCTTGGCAGAAATATAATCACTCGTAATAGGCAACTGGGTAAATGCGTCACCTGCAAAAACAATCATACCGACCTTGTCATTCTGCATCTTATCTACCAACTGCGCCACCAGCCGTTTTGCCTTCTGCAAGCGGCTTGGCTGTACGTCTTGTGCCAGCATGGAATTGGATATATCCAACGCAATCATCACTTCCACTCCCTGGCGTTTTACCGTCTCCAGTTTGGAACCAAACTGCGGACGTGCCAGCAATACAGCAAACAGTCCGATTGCAGCAAACACCAGCCAAAACTTCACATCCGGACGGTATTTGGAAACATCCGGCATTAGCTGTGCCATCAGTATAGGGTCACCAAACTTACGAATGGCTTTCCTCCTCCGATAATTGGAGTACAAGTAGAAGGCCGCCAATAAAGGCAGCAACAGCAACAAGTACAAATATGCAGGTTCTTCAAATCGAAACATCTTTTTATTTACAATTTAGCAATTTACAATTTACAATTTGGCTACGCAATGACTGATACACTAAAAGACATTCTCCGTTTTTACGGTATCTTCTTCAATATAGAGTTGCGTAACAGTACCTCCAGTAATACGCACAAGAAAGCAGCCAACGCAAACCAGCGGTACTCTTCCTGGCGCTTGCTGTATTCTTTTACATTCAATTTTGTTTTCTCCAGCTTGTCTATCTCCTCGTACACTTCCTTCAACTTCGAGTTGCTGGTGGCACGGAAATAGTTACCTTCCGTTGTTCCGGCAATCTGTGTCAAAGTCTTTTCATCAATTTCGACGGGCATATTGACATATTGCACTGTTCCGCCTACCGGATAAGGATAAGGAGCCATACCATTGGTTCCTACCCCAATAGTATAAACGCGAATGTCAAAACTCTTGGCTATTTCAGCAGCCGTCAAAGGAGAAATATCACCTTTATTATTGACACCGTCCGTCAGCAGAATAATGACTTTCGACTTTGCCTTGCTATCCTTCAAACGGGTAACGGCATTGGCAATACCCATACCGATTGCCGTTCCGTCTTCAATCAGCCCGCACTTCATATCTTTAAGCAAGTTCAACAATACGGCATGGTCTACTGTCAACGGACATTGCGTAAAGCTTTCTCCAGCAAACAAAGTTATACCTATATTGTCATTCGGACGTCCGTTAATAAACTCTGCCGCCACATCCTTCGCCGCTTCCAACCGGTTAGGTTTCAGGTCTTCGGCCAGCATACTGGTAGAAACGTCCATAGCAAGCATGATATCAATACCCTCAATCTCACTGTTCTGCCAGCTATCGGTGGTTTGCGGACGTGCCAAAACAAGAATAATCAGTATCAAGGCAATTATCCGCAATACAAACGGTACATGCAACAAATAGTTCTTATAGCTTTTAGGGGTATGGGCATACACACGGGCATCCGAAATCTGAAGCGTAGCTTCACTATTCTTCCGCTTCATAATATACCATACTATATAAGGTATAAGCAACAGCAGCAAAAATAAATATTCAATATTGGCAAAAACCATATTTATGTACGATTTAACGATTTACAATTCAGCTTCGCTCCAAACATCCCTCACTTTTCACTCATGTATATCCGATTGAAGTCACTTTTCCTGTATTAAGCAAAATAATTATACAACTCCAATCCGATATATATCAATGAACTGACAAGGGCTACAGCCAACACTACAATACCCGTTCCCAGCAAAACCTTGGTACGCAAAGAACGTTTCTCGATAATGGTAATCTCCGTAGGCTGCGGCTTGGCATTCTCCTCTTCTTTCTCCTTGGTTTCATTAATAAAGTCAATGGCATTAATCAGGTTAGCGTCATTTTCGTTCATCAATGGATTATGCTTGGCAAATTTCACCAAATCAGCAGTCTGGAACAATTCACGCAAATCCGATATTGCTTCCTTATCTTTCATTTCCAGCAACTTATCTATGATTTCCGTAGAAGTCATTTCCAAAGCATTGAAACCAAAACGGTCTTTTATATATGTACGAAGAGTATCGGTCAATTCCGTATAATATTCCTTCGGTTCCCCTTTCTGCCATACCTTCTCATTCTTGATACGTTCTATCTCCTGCATAGCCAACTGATGGGGAGGCAGCTTAGGTTCTACCTTCACCTTACGGATAATAGGCTTATTGTCGAAGAAGCGCATTATCAGATAGACAAGTAATATCCCTATCGGGATAATCAGCGCACCACAAGCCATAAGACCATACCAGTCTTCCCAGGCAAAAGGCGCTTGCATCACTGTTTTGGGACCGAAGAACTGTTCCGGATTCTCCGGGTCTAACGGGACATTCACCGAATATACTTTCAAGGCCAACGCTTTGGAGCGATACTTCTCATTATCCACTGTCACTTCCATAGGCGGCAGATAATAAAGAGCCGAGTCGAAAGAGGTAACTGTATACTCTTGAGTTATCAATGCACGCCGGCCATCATTCAGCAGTTGCGTATCAGGCTTGGCCACATCAATAATTTCAACCCCATTCACCAGCGTATCGGTATATACCGGGAATATGGCACGCTTATCGGCATCCAGAGATACTTGAAGCTTTATCTTTGCCTGCTCTCCAATAAGAATCTGCAAAGAGTCAATCGTAGCATCTACCGTTACCGACTGGGCTACTACCCTTCCCGACCATGCTATCAATAACGCTATCAGAAATAAATATCTTTTCATTTTCCGATTAATTTCGTTTCGCAAACAAATTCATCAATGCCTTGACATAATCCTGGTCGGTACGTACCGACACATTGTCGACATTACTCTTGGTAAACGTTTCATTCAATTCCGCCTGCTTGTTCACCCACCAATCATGATGGGCACGGCGCACGGCACGCGAGGAGGTGTCAATCCACTGCTCATGTCCCGTCTCGGCATCCCTAATCTTCATCAGTCCCACGGGTGGCAATTCTTCCACACGACGGTCGTACACCTGAACGGCAACCAGGTCATGCTTACGATTGGCAATGGTCATGGCGTTCTTGAAACTTTCCTGGTCGATGAAGTCGGACAAGACAAATGCCGTGCAACGGCGTTTCATCACATTCGTCAGATATTCCAATCCCAAACGGATGTTCGTCCTCCGGCTTTCCGCATGAAAATCTATCAGTTCGCGGATGATGTAAAGTATATGCTTACGTCCCTTCTTGGGCGGAATAAACTTCTCAATCCGGTCCGAAAAGAAGATGACACCAATCTTGTCATTATTCTGAATGGCAGAGAATGCCAGTGTAGCGGCAATTTCCGTCACCATATCCTTCTTCATCTGCTTTACCGTACCGAACTCCAAACTACCGGAAACATCTACCAACAACATCACTGTCAATTCGCGCTCCTCCTCAAACACCTTGACGTAAGGCTTGTTGAAGCGGGCGGTCACATTCCAGTCAATGTCGCGTATGTCGTCGCCAAACTGATACTCGCGCACCTCGGAGAATGCCATACCTCTACCCTTGAAGGCAGAGTGATACTGCCCGGCAAAGATATTGTTGGACAATCCGCGCGTCTTTATCTCAATCTGACGGACTTTCTTCAAAAGTTCTGTTGTTTCCATTGATTTATTTTAATAATCTCATTTAAGCACACAAGCGCAATTTAGTTTATAACAGAAACTTCCCTATGAAAAGGGGTGAGGTTTTCGGTACTCAACCCTAAGGTTTACGACGCTAAACCTCAGGTATAGGATTGTAAACCTCAAGTTTACGAAAACCTCTATTATGCGTTAGGGCACTTCAACCTTGTTCAGTATCTTGCTGACGATTTCATCAGATGTCATATTGCTGGCTTCCGCCTCGTAAGCCGATACGGTGGCGAAGTACGTCGTGTGCCACAGCGCGCACATCCTCCGGAATGACATAACCGCGACGCTTGATGAACGCGTAGCTACGGGCAGCCAAGGCCAAGTTGATGGAAGCACGGGGCGAACCGCCGAAACCAATCATGTCTTTCAGTTCTTTTAAATCATATTTTTCCGGATAACGGGTAGCAAATACAATATCAACAATATATTTTTCTATTTTCTCATCCAGATACACCTGGCGAACCACTTTACGAGCTTCAATAATTTCGTCTGCCTTCAAAATGGGCTTCACTTCAAATTTATCACCATTGATATTCTGACGGATAATCAGTTTCTCCTCTTCCAGCTTCGGATAGTCTATTACGACTTTCAGCATGAAACGGTCCACTTGCGCTTCGGGCAGCGGATAAGTACCTTCCTGCTCGATAGGATTCTGTGTGGCAAGCACCAGGAATGGTTTGGGCAACCCGAAAGTTTCATTGCCGATAGTAACTTGACGTTCCTGCATGGCTTCCAGCAAAGCACTCTGTACTTTGGCCGGAGCACGGTTGATTTCATCAGCCAAAACAAAGTTTGCGAAGACCGGACCTTTTTTTACTTGGAACGTTTCATCCTTCTGGCTGTAAACCATTGTACCTATTACGTCGGCAGGCAACAAGTCAGGCGTAAACTGAATGCGGCTGTATTGCGCATCAATCAACGAAGCAAGCGTCTTGATAGCTAAAGTCTTTGCCAAACCGGGCACACCTTCCAACAACACATGTCCATCGGACAACAAACCAATTAACAACGACTCTACCAGATGCTTTTGTCCTACAATGACCTGGTCCATACCTGTGGTAAGATTGGTAACGAAAGCACTTTGTCTTTCAATCCGCTCATTCAGTTCGCGGATGTCAATTGTTTCAGCCATAAATCAATCTATTTTTTAATGTTTAATTTCTTCATTTATCCGGTTTTGAACCGGCAATTATTTTTTTCGCTCCCAAAAGTACGGGAATAAATTAACCATACCAACTAATTTTTATTAAAAAACTATGCGAAACCTTTTAGATTAAACTACTTTCATAGAGTTTAGTATTTAACAAAAAAGAAGCAGTAATTTTTTACTGCTTCTTGGCTAATTTCGGTATCTTGATAGTGGTACCATAAGGTACATTATCCGGATTCTTGATTACGCCGGGATTATGCTTCACGATATAAGGCCAAAGAGCTTTTGTCCCATAAAAACGAAGCGCTACCCTAGTCAGCGTTTCCCCTTCCTTGATGGTATAAGTGGTTTCTGTTCCCACAATCGTATACCCCACAGAATCCGGCTCAAACGGTGCAACTGTCTTTTTCTGCTCTTTTTTAGGAGCGGGAGACTGTGCCTGTACATTTTCCTTTGGAGTTGTTGTAAGCGCAGGAGTTGTTGTAGCAACAGTTTCTGCCACAGTATCTGTCCGGGCAGGAACTACAACATCTTTTGAAACAATGCTGTCTGTCAAGGCAATATTGTCTTGACCGGCAGGGACATCCACCTTTTCAGTAACAGATTCCTTCACATCCGAGTCTGCAACCTCTTCTACAAGAGGCTTTGCAGTAAGTTTGTCAAGCAAGTCCGGATAATACATGAAAGCTACGGCACCACCACACAACAACACTACAAATACAACGATGCCTATAAAATATTTCATAGTCGAAGAATCTGCCGTATCTTTTATCACTGGCTCAGACGGTTCCGGTTCAACAGCAACTATATTTTCAGGCATTGCTTCAGGTTCAGTTTTTTCCGGTTTCTCCTCTTCAACTTCCGGTTCGGGCTCAACTAACGGCTCTTCGACTACAGTTTCCACCAAAGGTTCTTCTATCGTGGCTTCTTCCACTAAGGCAACCTTCTCCTCCACCTCTTGTTCCGGAGTTTTGATTTCAGTATCTTCATCATCTTCACTGTCATTTTCCTGCAGGGTGTCCTCAAGCACCGTAGCGTCATTCAAAACTACAGTTTCAAAATGCGAAAATGGTCTATTGATAATATCTTTCAAAGCCGGTTCCGGTGTAAACGACACTTTTGTATGCCCTTGTATCTCAAACCTTTCCCCCGTATTCACATTAACGCTTTCACGACTCCCGACATCTATCAGCTTGAAAGTCCCCAAACCTCGTATCTTCACATATTTGTCCTTCTCCAAAGACTCCTCAATCAGCTGGAAGAATTCTTTCACAAAACTATCCGCATTCTTCTTGCTCATGCCATGCCTTTCAGCCAGCGTGTCAATCAGGTCTTGTATGTTCAGTTTCTCATTCATAATACGGGAGATTTTTTAAAAGCCGGTCACTTAAACTTATCCTTTAACAATGTACTCGGCTTATAGGTCAATACCAATTTGGGAGGCACCAGCATACGTTGCTTTGTAGTCGGATTCACAGATATACGCTCTGCCTTCTTTTTCACTTCGAATGTACCGAACCCTTGTATAGAGATAATATTCCCCTCCTCCAACTGCCGTGTCATATCTGCCAGCAATGAAGCAACCAGCTCAGAAGTATCTTTCAATGTGTACCCTAACCTCCGCGACAATTCAGAAGTAAACTCTTTGTTATTCAAAATGTAAGCCTTTAAATTGAACTACGGTGCTATATTAGCAAATCTTCTTCACATATGCAAGAAGATAAGGAAAAATCTTTAAATTATTCGTCCAAAAAGGTCGAAATCATCGGAATTTACTATCTCTACGTGGTAAAAGTTACCTATATGCAACGCCCTGTCTCCACGCTCAATCAAAACCTCAGGATCCACTTCGGGAGAATCAAATTCTGTACGTCCAATATAATATTCGCCTTCCAGCCGGTCAATGATTACTTTCATCTGCCTGCCTACTTTCTCCGCACTCAACTCCCCTGAAATGCCTTGTTGAATAGACATTAACTCATCCAAGCGCGCTTGTTTCACTTCCTGGGGAATAGAATCCTCATATTCAGCAGCGGCATACGTCCCTTCTTCTTCCGAATACGCAAAAGCCCCCATTCTATCGAAACGCACTTTACGGACAAACTCTTTCAGCTCCTCAAAATCGGCTTCAGTTTCTCCTGGATGCCCCACCATCAGTGTAGTACGGAGATGGATACCGGGAACCTCCTCACGGAATTGTTCTATCAGCTTATACGTCTCATCCTTCGTCACATGGCGACGCATCTTTTGCAGCATATTGTCACTGATATGTTGCAGGGCAATATCCATATATTTGCATACATTGTCACGCTCGCGCATCACACGGAATAAATCAGCCGGAAAATGTGCCGGATAGGCATAATGCAAGCGTATCCACTCCACTCCGGGAATATCCGAAATCCGCTCAACAAGCTCGGGCAACATTTGCTTCTTATATAAATCTACTCCGTAATAGGTCAACTCCTGGGCTATAACCTGGAATTCCTTTACACCCCGTGCAACCAGATACTTCACCTCGTCAAGTATTTCCTCCATCGGGCGCGACACATGCCTTCCCGTAATGATGGGAATAGCGCAATAAGAACATTTACGGTCACACCCTTCGGATATCTTCAAATAGGCATAATGCTTGGGAGTGGTCAATGTGCGCTCTATGTGCAGCTCGTCATGATAGGCCTTTCCCAAATCCTGCAGCAACTCTCTCCAATTGAATTTACCATAGAATTTATCCACCTGGGGAATTTCAACGGCCAATTCCTTCAGATAACGTTCCGAAAGGCAACCCATTACATAAAGCTTCTCCAAGTTTCCTTCCTCCTTGGCCTGCGCAAATTCCAGAATCATATTAATGGATTCCTCCTTGGCGTCACCGATGAAACCGCAAGTATTGATTACGGCAATCTGTCCCTTCGGTCTTTCCGCATCATGTGTCACATGGAATCCCACTTCCTCCAACTGACGCATCAAATGTTCCGAATCCACCAGGTTTTTAGAACATCCTAAAGTGATGATATCTATAGTCTTCCGTTTCATGCATTCTCCCCGAACAGTGAATCAACAAATTCCTTTTTACGGAACACCTGCAAATCTTCCATTCCTTCACCCAATCCAATATATTTAACCGGAATTTTAAACTGGTCTGAAATGCCGATGACTACGCCACCCTTGGCTGTTCCGTCCAACTTTGTAACAGCCATTGCCGTAACCTCCGTTGCCAGAGTGAACTGCTTGGCTTGTTCGAATGCATTCTGTCCGGTTGAGCCATCCAACACAAGCAACACCTCATTCGGAGCATCAGGAACAACCTTCTTCATCACATTCTTGATTTTCGTCAGTTCATTCATCAAACCGACTTTATTATGAAGGCGTCCTGCCGTATCTATAATTACCACATCGGCATTATTGGCAGTTGCGGAACTCAGTGTGTCAAAAGCGACAGAAGCCGGGTCAGCACCCATTTTCTGCTTTACAACAGGCACACCTACCCGTTCACCCCATATCACCAACTGCTCCACAGCAGCAGCACGGAAAGTATCGGCAGCACCCAGATAAACAGACTTTCCGGCTTTCTTGAACTGATAAGCCAGTTTGCCAATCGTAGTAGTCTTCCCTACACCATTGACGCCCACTACCATAATGACGTATGGTTTCTTCGCAATCGGTGCTTCAAAGTCATCCACATCCTCCGAATTATTCTCTGTAAGCAACGCTGCGATTTCATCACGTAAAATATGATTCAGCTCAGTGGCATTCATATAT
>ENA-OPFB01000186-OPFB01000186.1-human-gut-metagenome-genome-assembly--contig:-NODE-186-length-10115-cov-3.266899_pt1 | contig 10115 bp, 6 predicted proteins | sample MGYA00241309_ERZ501552 | MGnify/ENA primary metagenome ERZ501552 (study PRJEB25962, sample SAMEA2042426) | human gut metagenome | biome: human gut; feature: human-associated habitat; material: faeces... | reverse complement strand
AATCTTTGTGGCGCGCCTCCTTATTTGTCATGGCTCCCGTTATGGAAACGGATTATTACTTCCAAATCACGGTCTTCTTGCCGTTCACGATGTAGATGCCAGTCTTCGTGACACGCTCCACACGACGGCCCTGAAGGTCGTAAATGACCTTGGCGGCGTTGTCTTCGGCCTGTACACCATTGATGCTGGAAGGAATGGCGGTATTGATGTCATAGCACCTTGTGTAGCTATCGTTGACAGTGCATTGTGACGGACTGACGCTCGACGCATTTTGCAGGTACTTGCCATAGTTGCCGTCGCCAAACGCGCCTTCGGGGATGATGAAGATGTATTGGGTTGACCTGACCTTTACCATGTCGATAGGTGAATCCCAAACAAGCTTAACAGCATAGTTAATGTTATCGGTGTGTTCGGGGTCTTCCTCGAAATGTCCTTCGCCCACCAGTTTGTTGTTCCTATTCTCTTTAAGCTGTACCTTGACATTGGGGTTGCCGACAAGACCGTTCTTTGATTGTGCGCGGTCTATGTAAACAATAAACTGCGTAAGGTAATCGGCTGGATATTCGTCTTGGTTTTCCTTGGGCAGTTTGCTCCAACTCTGGTAATGCTTGAAACCCGATGGCAGTGGGCCTGGTGTCGGGTCTTCTTTGCTCGAGACCTTGAACGAAGTCTTGTACTCATTGGAAGTCACCTGCTTGCCATCTTGCGCGAAGCTGAATGCCCCCTTGGGTATGATGAGGAAATAATCGCCATCTGATAGGCCGCTGAACGAGATGTCAAAGTCCATTGTGGAGTTGTCCACGGAGGCTATGGTTGCCGTGGCTCCGCTTACCACATTGCCGTTGGCATCGGTAATGGTAGGTGCTACGCCAGCTTTCAATGTCACTCCATCATCGTGGGTGAATGTCAGGCGAATGGTCTCGTTGGTACTTGAGATAACGGTCTTGTCGAGCTGCACGTCAATGTCGGCACTCTCCAAGGCAGGCTTCTCGCTCTCCTCGAAGACAAAGGCGTTGGAGATCTTGTCGTTGAACATGAGTGTCTTATACGATGGGTCTGTGAGAATCATCTTCTTGGAGAAGTCGAGCAGGTTGAAAGCCGATACCGCCTCACTGGTCACGGGGTCAGTGCCAAGACTGCCATGAATGCTGAATTTACCCAAGGTCTTGGCATCCTCAACTTCATCAATTGAGAAGCGAGCTAAGGTCAAGTCGTTAATGGAAGCGTCATAAGCCTCGGTCACGTTCTTAGATGATGAGCCCGTGTACTTATTGTCTGTCGTGAGCAAGTGCAGGTACTTGCCATCAAGTGTAGAGAAGGCGACTTTGTTTTCACCTTTTTTCTCTGCCTTGAATGGATAAGCGCCGGATGCGTTGGAGGTTAGGCTGACAGCGGCCCCGTCATAGCTCAGGTACAGTTTGTCACCCTTGTCATTAATGCCGCAAATCTTGTAGTACTTGTCTGTTGAAGGCAGTTCCACGTCGGTCTCACTGTAGAAAGCCGACATCAGTTTTGTCAACTGCTCGTCGGTAGGCACCTCCTCGGCTTCGACGGCATTTTCCAACGCCTCGCGAGACTTGCTCGTGGCTGACGGATAGCCCACGCCGGTCTTCAAAAGCAGCGCTTTCGCGGCTTTCATGGTCTCCGTGTCAGGTTTCTTGTTGGACACCACCCATGTGTATGTCACGGCCTTGTTCCACGCGTCCGAGCCTTCGATGTTCCACAACGCGTTGTGGACAAAACCCTCGGGAATGGTCAGCGTGTATGTGCCGGGAGTGGTCATGGGCTGCTCCACATTGAACTTGCCGATGATGCTCTTGTTGTCCGGGCCAATCGTAAAGGTCACTCCGTTCTTGGCCGTTCCATCTAAACAGAGGGGTAAAGCCTTGTCGCTCACCGTACCAATGAGCTCTGGGAACGTGATGACGATGGGATCTTTAAGCGACATGTTCTCTTGATATCCCTCGGCTGGCGACACTGACTCTGGATTGAACGTGGCTTGGTCTTTCTTCACGGTGAAAGCATAACTCAGCGCGGTATTGGTATAACCGCTGCTTGTTTTCACCATGCCTTCTGGCACGCTGATAGCGTACTGGCCGTTCTCGGTTATGGCGTTGGCGATGCTTAATGTCAGCTTGGAGCCGCTGGCGCTTGCCGTCAACGTTTGAGGTTCCGCGTCATCCGCAAGCAACTCGGCATTAACGCCACTGTTTAAGGTTATGGTGCTGCTAAATGTCAGGTCGATAGACGAGAAGCTGCCTACCGTGGCACCATTGGCTATGGAAGTGGAGACGGGAGTGAGCACGTCGGCGCGTGGAGTGTAGGTTACGGTAATCTTGTTGATTGCCGTTCCCTCGCCACTGATGAAGAAACTTACCTGTGTGTAAGTTCCACCATTGGCAGTCCACTTGCAACAATAGCTGCTTGATGTATAATCAAACTTGCCACCCTGGTTTCTCTCAGGGCTAAATCCACCCTGCTCGCTGTTGTTGTCAACAACTATTGAGTCAATTTTCGCGCCACTTGGAACAGAGAATATGACCGTGGAGTTGACCTTGGGTTCAAACCAATATCCATTGTCCTCCTTTGCAAGCCAGACACCAGGGCAGCTTCCTGTCTCGGTGAAAGACAATGATACGTCGCCAGACTTGAACGTCACGTTGGATACCTTGACGGCTGGGCCGGCGTCTGTGGTAAAGTCCTTGTCGTGATACGACGGGCTCAATGATGACGGGGAGGAAAAATTAAACGTGGCTTTCTTGGTGCTCTGCCCATAACCAGCCAGCGAGCAAAGCAATGTCAGTAACAGTAAAAAGTGTTTCATAAACAAGACGTGTTATCTCATGTCTGGGTCTGTCTCGTCGGCTTGCGTCTTGACGCAGAGCTTCCACGAGCCATCTACCTTGACGGGATTAAACATATAAGCCGTCTTAGCGGGTGAATCCGTACCAGTCTGCTCAGCCTTTGCCCATGTCACGTTGTAGCGCACGTCGTTGCATCCTTCCAACTGGAAAGAGAAAAACTGGCGGCTATAGTCGAGCACCGGGAACATGCGAAAACGCTTGCGGTAGCGGTCGGCAGTCTGCTTGGTCAACGGCTTCACCTCCTTGGTGGAGTCGTTGTATTCATACAAGCTGCTCAAGACTCTCTCCACTTGGCCAGCCTTGAGCTGGGCCATGGCGTCGTCGCAAAGCTTAAGCATCTGGGTGGTGTCTTCATGGTTGAGCGTGCTTCTGAATTCCGCCACTCTTTCCTCGCGTGGCTTCTCCTTGTTGGAAGAGCAGGAGGAGCAAGAAGTGAAGAAAGACGAAGAGAGCATGCCTAAAGCAAACAATAAACTGAATGTCTTTTTCATAGGTAAACGTTTATATTATAAAAAAGAGGGTGTGTCTGCTCTTTTGTAGACACACCCTCTCAATTAAGAGCTTATATTTGATATAAGAAATAACGTGCGATTAGTTGTTCTTCGTCCTGTCAACAGTCACGACGAGTTCAGTGTAGAAGTCACCCCAAGTGTAGCTGATTGTCACAGGAATCTTGAGAGTGAACTTGGTCACGTTCTCACCGTTGTTCTTGTAGTAGATGGCACCGAAGATAGCCTTGTCGGCTGCGATCTTGTCAAGAAGCGCTTGGTTCTTATCAGAGCTGTTGTAAGCTGAGAGGTCGAATGTGAACTTCTTGGCGCCCTTGTTCACGGTAGCTGTGCCATCGTGAGTGTAGAGTTCAGCCTTCTTGGTGATAGTGCCAAGCTTGACGAATGTGTTCTCGTCTGCCTGGTGCATGTTAGTTTCAACAACTGATGGGTTGACGTTGACCGTAACGGCATTCACGCCATAATATGCCCAGTACCACTTGTTTGCGCCCTCCATGGAATCGTTACGCCAGTCGTAGAGGTTCAACAGGTCACTCAGGTAGATGATGTTACCGTCTTCCTTAGCGTCAATTACCTGCTGAGGAGCAATTGTGTTGAGGTTGATAGGACGCTGCCAGCTAACGAGGAATGAACCGTCGGTCACAGGAACGGCGACACCGCAACCGCTTGAAGCGATAACTCCAACGTATGTGCGAAGCTCATCGGCGATGTTGCCATGGTTGGCCTTGTAGCCGATAGCGTTGAGCACATCCTTAGTGGCTGAGTTGTTGATGAGCTTCAACTGGCCAGCGCTTGCGCCATCCTGAGTAAGAATGGCGATCTTTGTGTATTTGCCATTATACACAGCGTAGAGAGACTTGTTGGTGAACACGCCCTCATTGTAATCCACTGCGCAAGCGTTGAGCTGCTCAGCGAGCTTAGCCTCGTCGTAGACATCAGAGTGGTCCTCAACATACTTGTCTACCAAAGCGTTCCACTTCGTGTCTGTAGCGGAACTCTTGGCTGTGATGGTGTATTTCTTGCCATTCTGAGCGGTAATTTCAACATTCTTAGGAACGAAGTAGTACTTGTTCTCCAGATTGCCCGTAGCAGCCTTGTTGCCGACGAATGTCTTGGCAATGCTGTTGTTGAACGTGTTGGCATAACCACCGCTGATAGGCTCGTGGATATCGTTTACAATGGCCGTCTTGCCACCATCAGCACCCGTTACGGCGTCAAACCAGTGGTTGCTAATCTTCTCGGTGAGGGCAACCGCGGTGTTCTGCTTACGTGTGAGGTTCACGGTAACCTTGACATAGATGTACTTGTAAGGAGCGATCTTCGTACCTACGACAGCCTCCTTGAGGTTGTAGCGGAAGTAGCGAGTCACGGTCACAGGATACTTGGTCTTGTGGTGGGTCAACTCCTCGACCTCTTTCTCAGAAAGTGTCCATGTCCAAGTGTGGTTGGTTGTACCCTCGCTGTTTGCAACATAAGCGAGATCTCCAAGCTCTGACTTGGTGAAGGTCTTGCCGTCTGTTGTGGTATAGAGCTGCAAGTAGTCAAACTTGTTGCCATCTGCTGTTGTTCCTGCGTTTTCTGTCAGCACCTCAGGAGTATACATGGCATCAAACTCCTCCTTCTTCAAGCCGTTGGCATCAACCTCTGTGAAGAAGTCTGAAAGCACGAACTTGTTGAATTGAGACCATGTTGTCTGTACACCGTCAACAGCGTTGCAAAGGTCAAACTGGGCATCACCGGCAGGATAAGTGTCGAGTGTGGCTATCTTGTCCTCAGCAGCCTTCTCCGTGATGTGGAGCAAGATGTAACCATCGAGCACAACGTTGCCGTCAGCGTTCTTCACGAGCACCTGTACCAGAGGCTCACGGCCAATGGCTGCGCGGTTATCCTTGGCAGGATTGCCGTTCTCGTCAACGTTGTTGGCCTTCAGCACGCCGTTGGCCTCATCCTTCCATGTGGCGAACTTGCTGTCAGCGGTCTTGTTGCCGTCAACCTTGTAGTCCACGAGCTTGAACTCGTAGGTCAGACCCCATTCGCGAGCCTGGTCAAGAGTCATGGTCGAATTAACAAAAGCCTTGTCAAGTTTCTTGTAGTCTTGCACGGCATAGTGTATGTTGATATACTGCTTCAAGTCGATGTCGCCATTGTAGTAGAGCTCAAGGGCTGCGCCACGACTATCTGCCAAAGCCTCATTAGGAGAATTCCAGATGTGCACCTTGTCGTTTTCGTGACCGAAAGCAGCAAGACCCTTCTCGTCACCTGTCTGCGTGCGCTTCTCAAGATCCATCTCGCCGTACATTGGCTTGATAGCCCATGCGAGAGCCTCGAGCTTAGCCTTCAGTGGGTTGAGGAGAGCGTAGTCGGAAGTGACAGTTGCGTCCTCGGTAGCGAGCTTGTTCTCCTTAGACTTCACCTGCAGGGCAATCGTGTTGTCCTTCTGGTAAGTTTTGCTTGTTGGTGTCTCGTTCAGCTTGTCTGGATGTGCAATCTTAAGACCTGCTGTCAGGATACCGTTGCTGTTCAAGAATGCGGCTGCGCCATTGTCTTTCTTCTCAGGAGATGTCACGCCAAGCACCTTTGCAGGATCCTCCCCGGCGCGTGTCTTCACGTACATCACCTCAGGCTGCAGCACGTTGTAACCCTTAACGTCGCTATACTCTGTATTGGCGTTGGCAGGATTCATGTGATACTGCACAGTCCATGTAGGACCATAGACATAATCTTCACCACCTGTTGCCGTAATAGGATCGTTAGGCAGGAGGTTTGACTGGTAATCGACGATATCACCCGCTATCGGCTTACCCTGATGGTTCTTCAAGCCGCTAAGATCCTTTGCTACCAAAGTGGTACCAGTGAGGTAAGGATAATTCACGGTCTCGATGCCGTCCATATAGAGCTTAGGCATGAACACGAGGCTTGTGAGGTTGCCAGTCAGAGAAATCACCACGTCATCGCTATAGCCTGTCAAACCAGAGAGAATGAGGTTCTTGCGTGCGTTGTCAAGTGTTCCGGTGATGGTGCCGCTCTGGTCGCTGACGAATGAGATGCCAGAGTCCTTTACAAATTTGCCATCCTTGTAGATGTCGAAGTGGTGGGTCTCTGGGTTTGGCACATAATACTCAACTGATGCTGCTGCTCCAGGCACGCCTTGCTCGCCCTGCTCGCCCTTTTCGCCTTGTGGGCCACGTGCGAGATACTTGGTCGGCTTGCCGTCGCAGTACCAATAGCCGTCTTCACCGATTGTCCATGCGGTACCAGGTTTGCCCGGTTCGCCTTGGATGCCCTGTGCACCGTCCTTGCCGTTGGTGAGGTTGAATGACTTGCCGTTGCTCAAGGTAACGGTGACACCCGTCTCCGACTGAGCCACGTTAGTGATGACAGAACCGCCCTTGATGAGATTCTCAATCTCGTCGATCTTATCTGCATTGGCCTTTATCTGGCGCTGCAGGTTGTTGATGTCATCATCGTAGTCCTTACAGGAAGTTACTGTACCTGTTGCGCCCACTGCGAGCAGGCCGATGAACAGGTAACTGAAAACCTTCTTTTTGTTCATACGATTAAAAGATTAATTAAACATTTAAAAATAAATTTCCTTTTGGTTTTCTTACGGCTGGGGCATGTACCTTTGCGGTATCAAAATGCCTTGCCGTGGGGCTCGTCAGCACGCAAGCAGGGGAGAGAACCCTGCATGGTTTTGCGAATCTCCCCGTGGGGAGACTTTGAAAACCATCCCTCTTGCAGGGGCCGGTTTTATGCCGGCCCTTAAAAATGTTCGAGCAATAATGTCAGTCCATGTTTCGGGGATATATTATATTTGCCACTCCAAACTGCGGTTACACATTATTATATATAATACATGAAAAAGAAAGACATCGAAGTTATCGTATCAAAGGAACTGCTCAATATTGTGGGGCATCACTTGGAAATATGTATCACGGTTAAGAACGAAGACAACAAGACTGCGCCTACGGCCTATGGCGACATGGTGGAGTTCATGAGGGGGATTATCACGGAGAAAGAGACTGCCGGCCAATTCCGCACGGCAGAAGCCTATCGCGCCACCCTCAATTGTTGGCTGCGTTTCATTGACCCTGAAAAGGCCATGCCTTGGAAGATGGTCACGTCACGTTCAATGACATTGTTTGCCGATTACCTAAAAAAGCGGGGCGCGACTAAGAATACGCAGTCGTTTTATTTCCGCATCCTTCGCGCCGTTTGCAACAGGGCACGGGAAACGGGAGAGGCGGAACTGCACGACAAGCTTTTCGATAACGTCTACACGGGTAAGGCGCGAACACGCAAACGCGCCTTGCCGATAGAGGACATACGCAGAATCGCATCCGCGGAGACCAAGAGCGAAAAAGAGCAATTGGCGCGCGACCTTTTCATCTTCTCGTTTATAACACGTGGCATGGCGCTCATCGACATGGCGCACCTGCTGAAAGCAAACATTGTGGCGGGCCGTTTGGTTTACATGCGCCATAAGACAGGCCAGGCTATTTCGATGGAATGGATTGCCGAAATGCAAGAGATTGCCACCAGGTACGAACATGCCGGCGGCGATTATCTCTTTCCGCTCATATCATCGGAAGGAGCGGAGGGCTGGCGACAATTCAAGCGCAGCTCGCAAATGGTCAATTATCATCTGCGCAAGCTTGGCAAGCGCCTCAACATGCCGATGCATCTCACGCTCTACGTGGCCAGACATTCTTGGGCGACAGTGGCAAAAAGCACGGGCGTGCCCACGGCTCTCATAAGCGAAGCCATGGGGCACGTGTCGGAGAGGATGACGCAGGTCTATCTCGGCTCTATCGACGTGGGCAGGGTGGATAGCGCGAATCGCGAGATAGTAGACTTGCTCTACAAGTAAGCATATCCATCATCGCATACGGTGATGCTTTGCAGGGGCGGGCCCTGTGCCCGTCCGCAACCCGAATGGCAAATAAATTGAAAATGCGTCCACATTGGTTGCGGACGGGCACAGGGCCCGCCCCTGCAAAGCATTTATTCGCATGCCGACATTAAATCGGCACGAATCAACATAAAACAAAACATTTAGTATTCATCGCAAGCATACAAGCTTGAGAACACGCTCTGCTTCCAGTCGAATATCTCCTCATCGCTAAAGAAGCGTTTGAGCTCGATGGCGGCATTCTCCTTAGAGTCTGACGTATGCACGATGTTCTCCTGGAAGCTCATGCTGTACCTGCCCCTTATCGTTCCGGGATCGGCCTTTCTGCCGGTAGTGGCACCAGCGAGAGTACGCACGGCATCCACCACTTCCACACCGCTCAAGCACATAGCCACGACAGGAGTGACCATCATGGAGTCTTTCACCCGTTGAAAAAACGGCTTACTGGCAAGGTGGGCGTAGTGCTCGCTCAATATCTTGTCGTCGAGCTGCATCATCTTCAGTCCACAAATCTGCAAGCCCTTCTTTTCGAAAACGCTGATTATCTCCCCAATCAAGCCACGCTGCAAGGTGCACGGCTTGAGCAATACCAATGTCTTTTCCATAGTAATAGAATTGTATTAAGCCTAATAATAAGAATTATGCGGTAAAGGTAATCAGAAAACATGGCACACCAAAACTTTTTCTGAAAAAAAAGTGTTTCAACCCTTGCGACTTTAATATCTTTTTGAGTAATTTTGCACTTGAAATAAAGAGGATAACAAATCGAGGAAGACATACAACAGATTTAGTAACATAATTTTATTAACATGAGGAAACTTTACACTATGAAAAACTTAGTAAAAGGATTGATGCTCTCCGTTGCCATCGCTTTAGGTGCGACAACGGCACAAGCTCAGGGTACAGGCACAGGCACGGGTACAGAAGATGTGAAACCAGCCGCAGCAACCGAGTTCTGGATGGGCGAGAAAGCCGCAGAAGGAAGATTTTATCTCTACAATGTTGGTGCCAAAATCTTTGTAACCAACAACACGCCATCAGAGACTGATATCAACAAGGCCACACTTTGGACTGCCAGCGGAAGCGACAAAAGCTTCTCTTTCACTGACGAGAAAGGTAACCTTGTTATAACAATGGACCTTTCCAATGCAAAAATTACTAAAAAGGGACCTTTAAATTTATTACCAAAAGCTACTAAATTTGGCTTAGAGACCGGCACGACCAAGGGGAAGGGTAATGCTTACAAACTGGCCTATACACTGAAGCTGTTTCAGCAGACTCAGACCCGTTATTTCAACGTTGATAAGGATAAGGATAAATACACCCCAGAAACTAATCCTGGCGATTTTAACGACTGGCTCTTCATCTCCGATGACCAGAAGAAAGCTTACACGGAGTACGTTAAACTCTTCAACAAGGCCAAGAGCTATACCGAGCCAGACAGCAAGCTTTTCGAATCTGACGACGTCAAGAAGACAGATGCTATCGTAAACCAAATCAACGACGCGCTGAAGAGCTACAACTACAACACTTACAAGAAGAATGGCGGAAAGGCCAAGCTCGTGGCTGCAATCAATGCTGCTGAAGACTTCATCAACGCCACTACAGGCATCAACGAAATCGGCAGCACGACAGATGCCAAGGTCTCTGAGATTTACGGTGTCAACGGCGCACGCAAGTCACAACTGACCAAGGGCCTCAACATCGTCAAGATGAGCGACGGCACAGTGAAGAAAGTATTGGTGAAGTAATCACCCATTACATCCATAATCCACAAGAGGGTGTGTCAAAACACCCAAAAACTCACAAAGCCCTGACTTTCCCAAGCCA
>ENA-OPFB01000184-OPFB01000184.1-human-gut-metagenome-genome-assembly--contig:-NODE-184-length-10161-cov-1.402929_pt1 | contig 10161 bp, 3 predicted proteins | sample MGYA00241309_ERZ501552 | MGnify/ENA primary metagenome ERZ501552 (study PRJEB25962, sample SAMEA2042426) | human gut metagenome | biome: human gut; feature: human-associated habitat; material: faeces... | reverse complement strand
TAACCGATGGCAAAATGCAGTGCCTTACTATCCTTGAACTTAGGAATATTGTAATATCCCGACTTTCCGGTATCATACGGGTCGTGAAGCCCGATACCCAAATCCAGACGGAAAACAAGGAAGTCCAGGTCATAGCGTAAGCCGAATCCCGTACCCAAAGCAATCTGTTTCGGGAAATTCTTCAAGGTGAACTCACCGTTCGGGCGATTTTCGTCCTTACGCATCAGCCATACATTGCCGGCATCCAAGAATACGGCTCCATGCAAGTCGGCAATCATACGGAAGCGATACTCGATATTGGCTTCCATGCGAATATCACCCACGTGGTTGATATAGGTATATTTCCTATCCGTCTCGGGAGGATAGCCGCCCGGACCTATACTGCGTGCAGAAAAGGCGCGCACACTGTTGGCACCGCCGATATAGAACTGTTCCGTATAAGGTGCGGTCGTAGCGTTGCCATACGACCATATCACCCCTCCGGCAATACGCGAGGCTATCATCTGGTTCTTGTCTATCCGGTAATGGTACCTGAATTCCGAGTTCAGCTTCAAGAACTGTGCAAAAGGTACCCCGAAAAGCTTCTTTCCTTCCTCACTGAACGGCTTGCCGAAAATACGGTAGACGGCAGAAGTCAGGTTACCGGCCGACGCAACGGTGGTCTGCCACCAGATGGGGTTACGCTTGCCGCGCACGGAAGCGTTGTCATAAGTATAGGTGTACTCCATGGCAGGAATGAACTGGTCGCGCAAACTAACGTAGAGTGCCGGATTCTCGGCACGCAACGTATCGAAAGCGGCAGTAGGATTGCGCAGTACATTGAATGTCAACCGGAAAGGAGTTATACTGTGCCTGGAAGTCGATTTGGGCTGGAAGTCATAAGTGACATTACCGCCAAAAGCCAACAGCTTATAATACTTGGCACGGTTCATCTGGTCGGCATATAAACGGAAAGTCGTTGTAGCCGGGAAGTCATACTCACGGTCGCCCATCCTAGGAAACACCACGCGCGGAAAGATAAGCGAAGTGGAGATACCCAGTTCATAACTGTTCATCAAGGAAGAACTTGCCTTGCCCGTCTGCCATTCGTACGAACCGTTCAACTTCACATTCCAGCTTTCACCGCCACCGAAGACATTGTTCTTCGTCACCGTAAAAGCGGCACCCGGTCCCGTCTGGTTATTGCTCTTCATGGTGACATTAAAATCCAACTCCGCATCGTAGGGTTTATCGAGCGCGGCAATGACCCTCACATCCAATGTATCAGACACAAACGCCGTATCACGCGGTATATACTGCATCTCCGCATAACGGAAAATACCGACGCTTGCCAGACGCTCCTGAATACGGGTCTGACGGTACAAACTATACAAACTCTGCATAGAACGCTGGCGGGCAATACCTGCGCTGTCCTGTATCTGACGTTTCCGCCGATAACCTTGATAGTTCAACCAACGGTAAAGCATGTTGGGACGTACCGGAGGTTTGTTGTAGTAATGTATGGTCAAGCCTTTGTAATCCATGCTGTCATTGGGTTCCTGCCCCTGCTTTCCAGGAAGATAGACGGATTTACGCCCCACACGGAACTGCTTCTCGGCTACCTTTGGCATACCGGGAACGGGAATCAAGCGCATCTGGACATGCCCATTGGGAACTATCATGGTATCGGCCTGATAGGTCAGGTAGTCGGGACGGAAATAATAACAGCCCACATTACGCAGCAGGGTACTGATACGGGTACGCTCCCCATCCAAATCAGCCACATTGAATTGTTCTCCCGAACTGATAAGGGAACGTCGGCGTCCCAGCTCCATAATGCGAGTGGTACGCTCGCTGAAACCACGATAATATACCGTATCTATAAAGTAGGGGTTACGCATGTTCACCGTATATTGCAACTTTGCCTTCAGCGAGTCCTTCGGGTCGATAAATGTCTTGTAGCTGACGCTTCCGTTGAAATAGCCATAATCGCGCAGCAAGTTAACCGCCGCCTTCTGGCGTATATCGGGATTCACCGTAGACATAAGCACCGGAGTGGCGGCAAATTTATTGAATATCCACTTTCCGAATCCCTTCTCATACTTCTGGAAACCATTGTAAATCCACAGTCCGAAAGGAAAGGGATAGCGGATAGTAGAGCTTCCCAGCAACGAATTGTTCGGTGCCGTAGCAAGGGCGGCTTCCACCTCTTCCATAGCAATCTCACCAACAGACGTTTCACTGCGGTTCAATACAATCATCGGCTTTTGGCCGGTATAGAGTATCTCCCCCTCGGGCAAGTGCTTCGTGGTGGAGCAACCTGCCAGAAATATCAATCCTGCAATATATAATATCAGTCGTTTCATATCACATTCCTACTTTTTCATATCGCTATTTTCAGCCTCCGGTTTTATCTTTTTCTTCCTGAAGATGAAGAGTTCACTCAATCGGTCCATCTTCCGGCGCAGCACAAGGCCGACACCCGTTTCGGTTATCTCACCGTCGAGTATGCTTTCGTAGTTTTTATTATGGAATACACGGACATATCGAGTACCCGACGCATCAAGACGGTATTCCAGCGATATATTGTCAATGAATGATTCCGCATCGTTCGTGGCATTGGCCCCGGTGGACACTTTTCCACCGATGACTATCTGTACGCGGTCGTTGAAGAAACGCTGGGAATAACGAAAACTGAAGTCTTTCTGCGTGTCACCCGTTTCAGCAGAGGTACGGTCTTCCACACCTACACTGATATTGGCGCCTTTTATACCTCCCGCCAAGGAGTTTATCTGGCTCTGAAGCACTGAGTTCAAGGCGGCTCCCATTGACAAACCTCCTCCTTTGGCACCACTGTTCAGGTAAATACCCGTGGCAAGCATGGCAATGGCCTGCTTGCTACGCTCTTCTGCACCCATTGCCTGTAGCTCATTCTCTACTGCGGCATCTTCGGGCGCCGAAATATCGAATATCAAATCGGGAGCGTCAAGCCTGTTCTTGATGGAAATGGAAACATCGAAGTTCACCATGCGCGAACCGTCCCCGTCACCATCGGCCACAGAAGCACGCATACGTTCCGTAGCCTTCAGGCTCAGCGTAGGATTCATAATATTCCCCCGCCAATCCACATAACTGCCGGGATTGAACTGGAACTCCTTCAACGGGATGATAGGCAGCGAATATTTCATGACGCCACCCGAAAGGGTATAGCGTCCGGTAAGGCTCATATCCCTTTGGGGAGTATACTGCATATTCAAATCACCGCCACCTTCCAGTTCGATGTATTTGCTACGGTCGGGACTCAGATCGGCACGAAGACGGACAGCATCGTCAATATGGACGGACATATACATTTCCAATCCTCCCAAAGACATGGCAGGAACCTCATCTGCTTTTACCGACGTCGTATCGGTGAACGAGGTAAAGGTAACCAGCCCACTGAGACGGTCTTCCACCGTTAAAGGGGAATCGGTCAACACGTAGGTTACGTTGGTATTGCCCAGCAAATTCATGTTTCCACGCATCGTGAGCCCGTCAAGCGGCCCCTTCACCGTGGCATGCAAGTCGACGAACACCTTTCCATACACCAGACTTTCGCGAGTACGCGGTGCATCCAGCAACGTATAGTTCTCTGCCAGCAGATTGAGGTTGGCAGTAGGACGCTCCATATTCCGGAAATCAACCTTACCGTCAATCGTAAACGGATTCTTGCTGGTGGTATAAATGGCAAACTTATCAAATATCAACTGATTGTCCTTTATCTGTACCGGACGGTTGTCGAACCAGTAACGTGCTCCCGCCTGGCGTGCATAGACAGACACACTGTCCAAAACAATATCACCATGCATTTGAGGCTTGTCCAGCGAACCATAAATATAAAGCCCTCCATCAATATCTCCGGTAAAGGCCACCGTTTGGTCAGGGATGAATGCATTGGCCATCTTCAATGGAAAATGCTCGAAACGGGTGGACACTTCCAGGGTATCCTTTCCGTTCTTCTGCGTCAAGATACCGTCGGCGGTCATCACTTCTTCATTATCATATGTAAAATAGGTATTCAGATAGTGCGTATTCTTGTCGCCCGGCAACCAGGTAGCCCCCAGGCCGATGTCTCCAACCGGTTGGCGTTCGTAGGTCAGTTTCTCTACATTGGCTTCGGCAGACACCTGCAGGGAAGTGGCAGTCTGTATATAATTTGCTTCGGCGGAGAACAATCCCGTAAGCCGGGGCATATAAGGAAGTACCTCCGTAAGTTCATCCAGGCGCAATCGGCTCAGTTCTACGTTTATATTCTGCAAGGAAAGGGTATCATTCTTGTCGGATTGCATACGGAAACACAGACCATCGTCGCTGTCCATATCAATATTGGCATAGACGCGCATATTCTTATGCAGATAAATCCAGTTACTATTGTCCGCAAAGTGGAATTTACGGAAAGCGATAATCGGCTCGGCAGGAATAAGGTTCAGCAGCACACCATTACCGCGACCGTGTCCTTCGGTCAACGGACGGGCATTAATACCGAATAGAACACCGGTCTGCCCTTTTCCATTCACATAATCCACAGTCAGTTCCGCATCTTCATTACGGACTTCACCCGTCAGTGTGCTACGGAACACAAACTGCGGGTTCTTGGGACCGTTTATGACACCACCTTGCAACTTCATGCGGGCAGTATCCTGCTTTACTGTAAAAAATATCGTATCGAGCTGCAAGGAGTCCATGCGCAATCCGTGAACAGCTGTACGTCCATTGATGCCGACTTGCGGAGTAAATCCGAAGCTCAGTTTGAAATCATTATAGGAAATACCCTTTGCAGCCAGGAAATAGCTGACGGGATTCTGGTTACCGGCTTCCAGATGCATGCCCGCTGAAGGAAGGACTTGGCGCAAAGCGGCATGGTCCAAACGCCGTTCATCAATCTGCTTTGTCAGGATAGAGACAAATTTATCCGACTGTTCCATCAACTTCTTCAACGTGCTGTGAGCGCGGAAACGCAGATTCAAGTCACCGGCATCAAGCCTCAACTTGAGAGAATCATGACGTGCCTCCGCTCCCATTGTAAAGGCAAACGGGTGTTTCAATGGTCGGGGCACCAAACCCAGCTTATGCAGATTCACCTCTTCCACATTTAAATCCAAAGCGCCATCCAGATAGCTGCGGTCAAGACGCATATCCGCATTTCCCTGCATCTTGAGAAGGACATTATCGCTGGCAAGACGGACGGTAGCAACGGATGACTTGAGTCCGGCATGCACATCTACACCGGAAATGTCCCAATGGCCATACTGTAGTTTTTCCAAGGAGGCATTCAAAGCGGCCACAGTTTTTCGTGATGCCACATCCACCCCTTGCCCCTTAGCGGACATCTTTGCCGTAAGAGTATAGATAGAGTCCTTGGGCAGGAAGTGATGCACCTGCAAGTTGTTGATGGCAAGGTCGGCATGGTAGGCTTCCGTAGCAAGATTATAGGCGGCGTCCAAATTCAAGGCGCCTTCCTTCTCCTTCAGTTTCAGGGCGGCAGTGCACTGCGCCCCCTCCATACCGAGACGTGCCGCAAGGTGCATACTGTCCGGCACAATGATGGAGCCATCGGGAGCAATGTCAGCTAGTCCGGTCAGGAAGTTCAAGTTCTGCGTATGCATTTCGAAGTCCATGCTTCCATTACGTTTCACACTGTCGGTCAAGCTCCAGAATTCTCCTCCCCCACTCAACGAAAAGGCTCCGGGCAGCTCAGCCGTAAAACGGGAAATCTGCATCTGCTTCAGGTTTCCTTCCGTACCGGCATGAATCACCAACGGACGGAACGGATAGGCTTCCTTGAAAGCTTCCGGCAAGCCACCGGCAAAAAGCAGTACATCCTGTTTGCCGATACGGGCATTGAAACGGGCTGTCAGACGGCCGGTGGTAGGTATATTTATCAGTTCCCAGTAAGTCTGTGCCGTAAGGTTCATCTCACTATGAGGTGTCAGCAACTTCAAAGAAGGGATACGGATAACGGTAGAATCGGCAAACAACCGCCCGGTCAGGGAAGTTACACTCAAACCGGAACGCTCATACATGGAAAATTCCCGGATAACGGCATTCATATCTCTGCCGTAGTACATCACAGAATCAATGCCCAGGCGAATGTCGCGAAGAGCAATGTGCGAGGGGTCGAAGCCTATCGCACTCCCCGGGCCACCGGTATCATAATTGACAGAAGTTCCAGTCAGCAGGAATTTTCTCCAGCCATAGAACTGGTGTTTCAGGTCGGCAGCAGCGTCCGCAATCTCAGCATCTCCTATATGGGCTTTCAGCCCCATGGAGTCCAATGGCATCTGTAAATCGACCGAGACGTTCTTCAACTTCAGAGTATGGAGTGTGACTTTCCAGTTTAACGCAGTGTCAGTAGTGTCCTTGGGAGTCTCAGTGGTATCTGCAAGCATCACCTGCACATGGGTATCGCTCAATTCTATATTATTGAGGATGGCATCTTCTTTTGTAAGGTCTATGCCATGGCTTTCGAAAAAGAAATGCCCCAGTACTCCTTTGATGCACATACCTTCCATTAAATTGGAGGAGTTGACAGCAACTTGTTTCAAGGTAATGTCATCCACCTCCACTTTCCCTTTGAGTAAAGGCCATGCCTGTACCCGTACGTTCAAACTTCCAAGATTCAGCAAGGTATCGGGATGCTGCACATCAACAGCACTGTCGGCAGGCTGTACCACCAATACACCGCGGACCAACAAATTCAAGGAAAGCGAAGGTCAATCCGCTCCACGGATATGTCCATACCCGTAGCACCTGATGCAATTGCCGTAGCCTGCTTCCGTATCAAATTCTGTACGGGAGGCACATAAAGCAATATCATCAATATTATAAACAGTATAATAGGAGTAAGCAACACCCACAGTGCTGTTCTCAACCATTTTCTTCTCATCGGAACGTCAATCTTTCATCGTATTTAAAAGTCCTACAAAGTAAACAATTTCTTTCGACATTTGGTTCCCGACAGAGAAAAATCACGTATTCTTCTCTGTTCCCCCATTACGGAAAAGCTGTTGCCTGAGTAATGACATCCTCTATCAAAACGAGGGCGGCAAGGGCGTGTTCTTTCAACTCTCCGGTAAAAGGCACTCCATGAGAAGTTTCCAACAGTTTCAGCAATGCAACCAGTTCCGCTGCTCCAATTAAAGTAAAGAGGGGAATCATTTTGTGGGAGACAGCAGCCATCTCGTCCACATCCTCATTCTCCACAGCCTTCTGCAAACGCTCCGCATTGAGGCGGGTTTCAGCCACAAAACTTTCCAGAATGGACTTTGCCGCCTCGGGGTCATCGACCGAAAAAGCAGTGAGCGAAGAGAATTTATACCCCGGGCAAGCCGAAGTTTCCGAAACTTCCATAACCTCCATCCCTTTGTCCTCCATATTCAATTCATGTAGCAATTCACTGACGGTAAACGGCTTATGCAGGCATCCGGCAAATCCATGCACCGTAAATTCCTCACGCTGCATGTCACTGCGGGCAGTGACAGCAATCACCGGAACAGACTGTGCCTGCGGTATGTTCGAAGCACGAAGCAGTTTCAGTAAATCAAAACCATTAATAGCAGGCATCTGCACATCAGTAAGCAGAACATCAAAGGTTGCAGTGCGCAAGGCATCCAGCAGTTCATCCAGTTGTAAACAAGAGACAGAATTTATACCACTCTGCTGAAGCATGGCGGCAGTAAGGGTAAGCTGAATACGGTCATCATCGATAAGGAGGACATTCTTCAGTGAAGAATGAGGAACGGGGAATGAAGAATTGCCATTCGGCGTGGCAGCACATCCCGATTCTTCATCCTTCATTCTCCGTCCTTCACTCCTTACGGGATAGATAGGAATATATATGGTGAAAGTGCTTCCCTTGCCTGGCACACTGTCTACATCAATCGTGCCTTCAAGCAACTGTACCAGCATACGGACAATGGAAAGTCCAAGTCCAAACCCCTCTTTACCCTGAGCACCCGGTAAGCGGGTAAACTCCTGGAAGATACGTTCCCGGTCGGCAGGTTCCATACCTTTACCGGTATCAGCAATGGCAACTACCAGTCGACGGTCCTCGTAACGGGCAGTCATGGTAACACTGCCTTGGTCCGTAAACTTCACGGCATTGGACAGCAAATTGTTGATAATCTGGCGCAGACGCAAGGGGTCGCAAATATAGGTACCGCCCAGCTCCGGGGCAATGTCGCAATGAAGCGCCAGTCCTTTGGCAGCCGTAAGTGGTTCAAAACTGACGTGTATCTCTTCAAGCAGGCGGGAAGGATGAAAGGTGACCCGGTTGATTTCGGCCTTGTTCAAATCAAGACGATGGAAGTCGAGCAAATCAACGACCAGCTTCAGCAGATGTTCCGATGAGGTTTTCATATTGTCCAGATAGAACCGCTGACGCTCATCCACCGTCAGACGGGAAAGCAAGTCGGCATAGCCCATAATAGAACCGAGCGGGGCTTTGAAATCATGGGTAATGGCAAGCATCAGTTTTTCACGGACAGCGAGTAAATCCTCGGCACGACGACGGGCCTCTTCCAACTCACGACGGTAACGGTTGCTTCGGGTTATGTCGCGGCCGATGATAATAAGAAAAAAAGCGGAAAGCAACACCGCACCTACGGCAATGCCACTGATAATCTTGGCCGAACGGCGTCGGACCGCTTGTTGATACTCGGCTTCCGTCCGTGCACGCAGCAGAGTTTCCGTCTCGTAATCTTTCAGCAAGCTGTCAATACGAGCGGTCAGCATATGGTCCAAGCGTTGCAGATAGCGTTTACGTCGCTGTATAACAGTGTTTACAGCTTTTTTCTGCTGGGCCACGGCACGCAGTTTCTCATGCAAAGAATCGGCCGGATTATAGGGTTCAATCACCGTATCCGTTGCAAATTCAAGGGAGGTCTTTACCTGGATAGCCGTATCTTTCTTTGGGGGGACAAACACTTCACCCAAACGACGGAAAAACCCCTTCTTCCGAGGGCGTGTCACGACGGTATCCCGATGTGTAATGATACGGTGCTGCACACGCTGCTGGGTCACTACCGAGTCCTGCTGGGCAATTATCTGCTCAATGTCACTGGTGGATACCATGCTGTCATTCGCCTCACTCAGCGTGCGCAGCATTTTTATCGTATTGGTATCCTTCTCGCGTATCAAAGCAAGCACGCTGTCTGTCCATTGTACATCGCGGTCATCAGTAAGAATAAGGTTCTCCATTTCCCGGTGTACGAAAAACAAGGAAAAAAACAATACCGCCAGCAACAAAGTGTAGCCTACGGCAATCTTTACTTTGGAGACACTGTTCATATTATCAAATCCTTTCTTATTTCGACGAGCTTTCCGCTACTCTTTCAGCCTTTGCCTTAAGCTCGTTTACCGCCGAGGGGATATCCTTTGCGGCAAATATCGCCGATACGACCGCTACTCCGTCAAGTCCGAGTCCCTCAAGGCGAGATATATTACCACCGGTTATACCGCCTATCGCAACTACAGGTATTCTGACCGAATGGGCTACATCCGACAGCACCTTGTGATCAATTGCGCCCGCGTCCGTCTTTGTGGAAGTAACGAATGCCGCACCGCTTCCCAGATAATCTGCGCCGCCGCTTTCTGCCGCCTGTGCTTCTTTTACGTTGTGAGCGGAAACTCCGATTATTTTATCCGCACCGAGATATTCTCTTGCGGCTTTTATGTCAAGGTCATTCTGTCCTAAATGTACGCCGTCAGCATCAATTTCCTTTGCAAGCTTTACATTGTCGTTTATAATAAGCGGAACACCGTGAGCCTTGCAAATCGGCTTTATCTTAAGGGCAATATCCTTGAAATGCTCATAGTCTGTATTCTTCTCGCGAAGCTGAAATACCGTGACTCCGCTGTCTATCGCCTGTTTGACCTGCGACAGAAATCCCTCGTCGCTGCCGCTCCATGCCCTGTCGCTGACAGCATACAAAAGCATCTGCTTTGCTGTTATATTCATATACTAACTCCTTTCGGGCAATAAAAAAACGCATACAGATTGCCACCGTATGCGTATGTATCCTTACGTTGGCATTACCCAAATCAAGTTATCGGTCGGAAATATCATTTCCCTCTCAGCCTGTCAAACAAGCTCCCGTTCGCTTTTTTCAGTTGTCTGATACATTGTACAACAAAATATGCTTA
>ENA-OPFB01000171-OPFB01000171.1-human-gut-metagenome-genome-assembly--contig:-NODE-171-length-10683-cov-2.466974_pt1 | contig 10683 bp, 6 predicted proteins | sample MGYA00241309_ERZ501552 | MGnify/ENA primary metagenome ERZ501552 (study PRJEB25962, sample SAMEA2042426) | human gut metagenome | biome: human gut; feature: human-associated habitat; material: faeces... | reverse complement strand
CCGCCGCGGCCCTCTACGGCTCACGCGCTGCCGATGGCGCCATCATCATCACCACGAAGAAGGGTGCCGAGGGAACGGTGAAGATCGACTATTCGGGCAAGATAAGCGCGTCTTCTGCCACTAAGCTGCCTGAGACTCAAAAGCAGTTCGGACGAGGATACTATGCCGACAACGGCGTGTTCAGCGACCAGACCTACAACTCTTGGGGAAAGGCTTACGACGGTTCGGAGACACTGTATGACAACATAGGCAACTTCTTCCGCACAGGCACCGTACTCGACAACAACGTCAGCATATCGGGCGGCTCGAAGAACCAAAGCTTCTTCCTCTCACTGTCCAACTACGACCAGCAGGGTATCGTGCGCAAGACGGGCTACAACAAGACCACCGTGCGCTTCAACGGTGAGCAGAAATTCGGCAAGCTGACCATAAGCGCCAACATGACCTACTCGCTCTCAAAGACCGACAAGACGCTGACCTCAGGCGGACTGTGGGGCAGCGGCGGCACCGGCACCATGACGGCACTCTACAGCTGGCCGCTGCAAGAGGACATGTCGCACTACCTCAACGAGGACGGCACCAAATACCGCCTGTTCGACGGCATTTGGGAGCTGGCAGACGACAAGGAGAACCCTTACTGGATTATCAACAAGGACAAGATGTATGACAAGACCCACCGCTTCACCGGTGCCTTGTCAGCCAACTTCAAGATAACCAACTGGTGGGACGTAACCGCACGCTTCGGCTATGACAACTACACCACCGACGCCTACACCTACATAGCTCCCGGTTCTGTGGTCAAGGAGCTTTACCAGAACGGCCGTCTCTCGAAGAGCGACTACCGCTACGAGTATTGGTCATCGAACGTGATGACAAACCTGCACAAGACCTTCGGCGACTTCGACCTCGGCCTCATGCTCGGCACCACGGCTGAGAGCACCGAACGTCTGAACCAGACCCATTGGGGCTACAACTTCACGACACCGGGAACCATAAGCTTCACCAACATCGCTGCAGGCGACCAGTTCTTCAACGACGGCACAACAAAGAAGCGCCTGGTGGGTGTGTATGGCGAGGCACGCGCCTCATACAAGAGCCTGGCATACCTCACCTTCACAGGACGTAACGACTGGTCATCGACGCTGCCTCTCAACAACCGTTCTTATTTCTACTCATCAGCGAGCGGCGCTCTCGTGTTCACCGAGCTGCTGCCTAAGAACGACATCCTCTCGTTCGGTAAGGTGCGTGCCAGCTGGGCACAGGTAGGTAAGGATGCCGACGCTTATGCCACGCTGACCTATCTGGAGAAGCCAATCAACTATGGCGGCTACACCGGTGTGGGCAACGTCTACACAAAGGGCAACTCTATCCTCAAGCCAGAGATCCAGACAGCATGGGAAATCGGTACCGAACTGCGCTTCCTGAAAGGCCGTCTGGGTATCGACTGGACCTACTATCACAGCTCTACAAAGAACCAGATCGCTTCGCCACGTCTCTCTAACGCCGGCGGTTACATAATGATGTCTATCAACTCGGGATCGGTTATAAACGAAGGTATGGAGGTGAGCATCACGGGCAAACCGTTCGACGGCAAAGATTTCAAGTGGGAGTCGACACTCAACTTCTCTTACAACAAGGGCCGTCTGGGCGACTTCCTCGAGGGCGTAGGCATGTTCTACCCCACCGACGCACAGTTCGGCTCAGTGAAGTCGGCTTCCGTGCCTAACGGCGGCTACTTCATGGCTCTCGTGGGCACTCGCTTCGAGACACAGCACGACGAGAACGGTGAGGAGATAAAGGGCGGCAAGTATCTCGTGGACCCTGCCACCGGACTCTACAAGATTCACAGCGGACAAAACGACGTTGTGGGCAACCGCGAGCCTAAGCTCATAGGCGGATGGAACAACACCTTCACCTATAAGAACCTCTCGCTCTCCTTCCTGCTCGACTTCCGCCTTGGCGGCGACGTGTTCAACGGCACCGAGCAGTTCATGGTCGGCAACGGCTTGAGCAAGCTCACCACTCAGAACAACCGCCAGAGCGTCACCGTGGACGGCATCAACGCCACGACGGGCGAGCCTTACACGCAGACCTACGAGGCTGGAAAGACTTACACCTTCGGCAAGACCACTTATTCTGGCGAGGCCATGATACAGAAATACTGGGACAACTATGCCGACAACTCTTACAACTTCATTCAGAGCGTCAACTGGCTGAAGCTGCGCTCGCTCTCGCTGAGCTACGACTTCACGAGCCTTCTGCGCAGCCACACCATCATCAAGCGCCTCTCTGCCAACATCACGGCTCAAAACCTCTTCACATGGACCAACTACAAGGGCATGGATCCTGAGGTATGCACCGCTGGCGGCACGGGCGGCTCCGGCGCAACTGGCATCGACTACTGCAGCGTGCCTTCTGTACGCACCTACACCTTTGGCGTGAACATCACGTTCTAAGCGTGGCGCATTGAGTGTGAATGAGAATTTGCTTAAACATCAAAAACAGAATTATTATATGAAGAGTTTCAAATATATGATGGCAGCCGGATGTCTGCTCTCGCTGGGACTTACATCGTGCAGCGACTTCCTCGACGTGAACGTGGACCCGGACAAGCCAAACAACACCACCGCTGAGGTGGCCAACCGCGTGCCTTGGATTCAGCGCATGTACATGTATTCGGCTGGCGTGACCAACTATCGCACGGCAATGATTGCCGGAGCACTCTATTCGACCAGTGGCACCCAAGGCCCCGCTGCCGTGACATGGAACTTTGCCAATGCTACCTCTACCACCACCTACCAGACCTTCTTTGTAGAGTGTGCGTCAAACCTTAACGACCTCTACGACAAGGCAAAGGCAGAAAACGCATACCACTATATGGCGGTGGCTGACGTGTTCCACGCTCTCGGCTTCATGCAGATGCTCGACGTGTATGGCGAGATTCCTTACACCGAAGCGCTCGGCAACTCGCCCGTGCCGGCCTACGACGACGGCAAGACCATCTTCAACGGATGCATCGCCAAGCTCGACGAGGCCATAGAGCTGCTCGGCAAGGCGCAACCTGCCACGGCCACGCCACTCTCTAAGGGCGATGTCATGAACGGTGGCGACGTGGCAAAATGGCTCAAGCTCTGCTACGGCCTGAAGGCCCGCTACCTGCTCAAGCTCTCGAAGAAGGCTGAGTTTAACCCTGACGAGATTCTCGAATGCCTGGCCAAGGGTCCGCAGAGCATCAGCGACAACTCGGTGATACCGTGCTATAACAGCGGACAGGACGTGACCGACTATCTGCTCGGCGACCCTATCATGACCAATGGCAACTGGAACTGCGTGGGCTATGGCACCACACAGCGCATAACAAAATATTACACCGACCTGCTGACCAACATGCGCGGCGCAGGCGTGGAAGACCCTCGATACACCAAGATTGTGCCTGCTGTAATGACAAACATCAAGCTGGATGACAACGGCAAGGTGCGGTCGTATGACTGGGCACGCTCGAAGGGTGTCGACTGTCACGGCGACTGCGAACGCCTGAAGGCTGTAGGATGGAACAGCATTGTAGCACCCACATGGGCTGCTACCGATAAAACAATTAGCTATGCCATCAGCGACGATGCTAAGCGCGCCGCCTTCTTGGCCGACATGAAGAAGGTGCACGAGGCTACCGAAGAAACCGATGACAAGGGCAACAAGGTGGTAAAGGTGAAATATCAGGCTGGATCGGTGTTTGTAAACAATTCTAACTATGCCTATGCTGGCGACACCGCCTATGTGTCGTTGCGCAGCAACTCTAAGCTCACAGGCAACAAGGACAAGGAAGAGACCGACGTCAACTGGTATTTCTCTACCACCGATGCACTGAACGCTGGCGCCGTGGGCTCCACTGGCTCGTTCCAGCTACGTCCTGTCAGCGACTTCGAGATCATGACCTACCACGAGGCTTGCTTCATCAAGGCCGAGGTGCTCTATCGCAAGGGCGACAAGGCCGGAGCTCTCGCCGCTTACAAGGCCGGCATCAAGGCGCATCTCGACTATATGCAGAAGAAGCTTACGGCCTGGAAGGGACAGGGCTTCAGCAATCCTGACATGCAGCCTATGGACGACGCCAAGATCGCGGCTTACCTGGCCAGCGACGCCGTATGCCAGAACGCGGGCGACCTGAAGATGAGCGACATCATGCTTCAGAAATACGTGGCCATGGGGTGCAGCCTTGAAAACTGGAACGACATGCGCCGCTTCAACTATGGCGCCGGCAACATCGCCGACTTTGGCGTTGTATATCCTGGCATGGACCGCTCCGTGCTCTTCACGGGAACCGACAAGCTGAAAGGCACGTCAAAGGACGACCCGAAATATTGGCCACGCCGCTGGCGTCTGCCCGCCACCTTGGAGCTTTCTTACAACGAGGCACAGGCGCTCGCCATCAACAAGCACGCCGAGGACACCGACATCTGGAGCTACCCCGTTTGGTGGGACTGCGCTACGGATGCCGAGTATGAGGGCTATCTCAAGTAAGGCCGACACAAGGTTGAAAAAAATACGCACAACTACATAAAAAACACATCTCTCCATGCCGATACATAAAAGTTGACGCATGGAGAGATTTTTTGTTTGGAGCATTGGATGAAAGTCGCCAAAATGAGCTACCTTTGCAGTATTCCCACTGATAACCAGTATAAACCAATATAGAAACGACATGAAACAACACTTCGCGATTGCCTTGGCCTTCATGCTGACGGCATTCTCTCCTGCCGCCCAAGCTCAGAAGCATTGCTGCGGCAGCAAGACGGCACTGCCCGTCTACCTCGATGACACCAAGAACATAGAGCAACGCGTGGAAGACGCGCTCTCGCGCATGACGCTCGACGAGAAGATTGGCGTGATTCACGCGCAAAGCAAGTTCTCCGCCCGTGGCGTGCCCCGCCTTGGCCTGCCCGACCTCTGGACCGACGATGGCCCTCACGGCGTGCGCCCCGACGTGCTTTGGGACGAATGGGTGCAAGCCGGCCAAAGCAACGACTCGTGCGTGGCGTTCCCCGCGCTCACCTGTCTCGCCGCCACATGGAACCCTCACATGGCTTGCCTCTATGGCCGGAGCCTTGGCGAGGAAGCCCTGTATCGCGGCAAGGACGTCTTGCTGGGTCCGGGCGTCAACATCTACCGCACGCCGCTCAACGGGCGCAACTTTGAGTACATGGGCGAGGACCCTTGGCTCACGTCGACCATGGTGGTGCCTTACATCAAGGGATTGCAGAGCAACGGCGTGTCGGCGTGCGTGAAGCACTATGCGCTCAACGACGACGAGGAGAACCGACACAAGGTCAACGTCATCGTCTCCGACCGCGCGCTGCACGAGATTTACCTGCCTGCGTTCAAGGCCGCCGTGCAGAAGGCTCACGTGTGGTCCATCATGGGATCGTATAACCTGTACAACAACGAGCACAACTGCCACAACGACATCTTGCTGAACAAGATATTGAAACACGACTGGAATTTCGACGGCGTGGTGGTGAGCGACTGGGGTGGAGCCCACGACACCGACCAAGCCGTGAAAAACGGTCTCGACATGGAGTTCGGCACGTGGACCAACGGCCTGAGCAAGGGCACGTCTAACGCCTACGACAACTATTACCTCGCCATGCCCTACAAGAAGGGCATCCTCAGCGGCAAATACACCGAGAAGGAACTTAACGACAAGGTGAGGCGCGTGCTCCGCCTCTATTTCCGCACCACGATGGCCAAGCGCGGCCACGGCTTCCTCTGCTCCGAGGCCCACTACGAGGCGGCCAAGGATATAGCCGAGGAAGGAATAGTGCTCTTGCAAAACAAGGGCAACGTGCTGCCGCTGCAGCTGAACGGCTCCAAGCGGAAGAAGGTGCTCGTGGTGGGCGAGAACGCCATCAAGATGATGACCGTGGGCGGAGGCAGCTCGTCGCTGAAGGCGCAACACGAGATCTCGCCGCTCCAGGGACTGCGCGACAGGCTGAAAGACATTGCCGAGGTGGAGTATGAGCGCGGATACGTGGGCGACACCACCGGCAACTACAACGGCGTGACGACAGGCCAAGACCTCAGGGACAACCGCTCGAAGCAACAGCTCATCGCCGACGCCGTGGCCAAGGCCAAGGAGGCCGACTATGTAGTGGTGTTCGGCGGACTGAACAAGAGCGAGCATCAAGACGCCGAGGGCAACGACCGCAAGACGTATGACATGCCCTACGCACAGGACGAGCTCGTCGGCGCGCTCGCCAAGGCCAACAAGAATGTGGTGTTCGTCAACATCTCCGGCAATGCCGTGGCCATGCCATGGAAAAACGCCGTGCCTGCCATTGTGCAAGGCTGGTTCATAGGCTCTGAGGCCGGCAAGGCCCTCGCCGCCGTGCTGTGCGGAGACGCCAACCCGTCGGGCAAGTTGCCGTTCACGTGGCCTGCCTCGCTCAACGACGTGGGCGCGCATGCACTCGGCACATATCCCGGCACATGGCGCAAGGGACACAAGATAATAGACGAGGAATACAAGGAAGGCATATACGTGGGCTATCGCTGGGCCGACGCACACAAGACCCACCCGCTGTTTGCCTTCGGCCACGGCCTGAGCTATACCACGTTCAAGCTCTCCAACCTCAGCCTCTCTTCAGCCGCCATCACCGCTAACGACACCTTGAGGGTGAAGGTCAGCGTGACCAACACAGGCAAGCGCGCCGGTGCCGAGGTGGTGCAACTCTACATCCACGACAACAAGGCAAGCGTGGACCGACCATACAAGGAGCTGAAAGGCTTCAGAAAGGTGTTCTTGCAGCCGGGCGAGACCAAGGACGTGGAGATGACGATAGCGAAAGACGCGCTCAGCTTCTACGACGAGACGACGGCAGCGTGGAAGGCGGAACCCGGAACGTTCACCGTGCTCGTGGGCAACGCTTCCGACAACTTGACACTTAGAAAGGGCTTCACGCTCAAATGACACGACAGACAACACGATGACACAAAACAACAACAGGATAGCCGCGCACGGCGCGTTATTGACAGCCAACCTCATTTTCGGATTGGGGGTGCCCATCACCAAGCTCTTGCTCGACAACTGGGTATCGCCAATGGCATGGATGGCCTCCCGCTGCATTGGCGCGGCACTGATATTCTGGTGCATCTCGCTCTTCATGCCCAAGGAGAAGGTGGCGACGAGAGACCTCTTCGTGATAATGGTTGGCGGATTGATAGGCTTCCTCGTGTCGCAGACGTTCACGGCATGGGCCATCGACTACAGCACGCCGACCTACGTGTCGCTCATTGCCACGCTAACACCGGTCATGACCATGGTCTGCGCCACACTGTTCATAGGTGAGCGGTGCTCGTGGAAAGGATTCGTGGGAATAGCTGTCGGCATCGTCGGCGCCATGCTGATGGTGGCAATGAACTGGCAGGGCGGCACAGGCAAGAACAACGTGCTCGGCATAGGCTTCGCCTTGCTCAGCCTGCTGACGTGGGCCATCTACCTCATCATCACGCGCAAGGTATCGGCAAGATACTCTGCCGTGACGCAGATGAAATGGATATTCCTCGTCTCCTCAGTCGCCATACTGCCGTTCTCTTGGAGCGACCTCACCCACTCCACGCTATACAGCCCGGCATGGCAATGGAGCGGCGTGATGGAGATGGCATACATCGTGGTTCTGGCCACGGTGGTCGGCTTTTTCGCCATACCGTTCGCCTCGCGATACCTCAAGGCCACCACGGTGAGCGTCTACACCAACCTCCAACCCATCGTGACGGCCATTGCCGCCATCTGCCTTGGGCAAGACCACCTGACGTGGGACATCCCCGTGGCCCTCGTCCTCGTGTTGTTGAGCGCGTATCTCGTGGGAAAGAAATAGATATTATTACACGCAACGCGGGGCGGGCACAGGGCCCGCCCCTACTAATGTATGGAAACGTTTATTTAATGCCTTATTTGCAAAGCGTTGAGTCGGTGGGTATGTAGTTGAAAATGGTTTTGCATGCCTCGGCGGAGAAACGCTGGCCCGAAGTCACGCAGTCATCCCACTGCTGCTCCGTCAGACCGTTCTCGATGTCGGCGCGCGTGATGTTGTTTTTCAGCAAGCCATAAATGAAGCCGGCGTTGAAGTTGTCGCCCGCCCCTACCGTGCTCACGGTCTGCATAGGCGCCACGTCGTAAGACTTGCGCAAGCCATTGTCGGCGTAAAGCCGCACGGGATTGGCGCCAGCCGTATAGATGAACTTCTTGGAATAGAAACTTATCTCGGCCTGATAAACCTTGTCGGGGTTGTCGAGCTTATAGAGCACGTCAAAGTCCTCGCGAGAGCCACGCACGATGTCGGCATACTCGAGGTTCTCAAGATAGTTGGGCGTGATTTTCATCACGTCGTCCTTGTGCGACATGCGGTAGTTTACGTCGTAATAGATTATGGCTCCATGCGCGCGGGCATAATCGAGCAAGCCCACAATCTGCGGCCTCACCACGGGGTTCACGGCAAAGAAAGAACCAAAAAGCACGATGTCATCGGGATGTATGTCGGGATAGATGAAGTCGAGCTGGTCGTGGGGGTGGTCTTTATAGAAGATGTACTCAGCGTCGTTGTTGTCGTCGAGAAACGCGAGCGACACCGGCGACTTCGAGCCAGGAAACGCCGTGACGTTGGAAGCGTCGACACCGTTATCCTTCAGAAACTTTATTATGTTCTGCCCCACACGGTCGTGACCCGCCTCACCGATGAAAGCGGTGGACACGCCGGCCCTCGCCAACGATATGATGGCGTTGAACGCCGAGCCGCCTGGATAAGCTCCAATGGGTTGCTCTTTCTTGAAGATGATGTCGAGAACGGTCTCGCCTATACCTATTACTTTGCGCATGATTGTCTTTGCTTTTATTAAAATGTTGCTTTGTTGAAATTGAAGGCAAAGTTAGTGTAAATCTTAAAGACAAAGCAACACATTCCGACTTTTTTTGATGTGCATTTTATGGTATGACTGGCAGGGGCGGCCCCTAACCATCCCTACCCGCCCCTGCATCGCGCTCAATGGCCACCAATTAAATTGAATCATAATATTTTACAAATGGTCGTCTGAGAATCGTTTTTTTTCAACCAAGCCGTCGCTTGCGTGGAAATGACGCGATTATGAGCCATTTTGATAAATGATTGATTACTAAGCAATTACATTTTTAGCGGTTTTTCAGCGTCGCAAAATCGCTAAAATCGCGTTGCCGTTACACTGTAATCGCGTTGCCGTTACACTGTAATCGCGATGCCGTTACGGTGTAATCGCGATGCCGTTACAGTGTAATCGCGATGCCGTTACAGTGCAATCGCTGTAGGAATACCCTCCCGGCTGGTAATTACCATTTCCTTTTTGGTAGGGACCGGAGTTGGAGGAAGTACGGCGTCCGCCCAATCCGAATATGTTCCGGATGACAGTACCGATAATGCTGAGGCCAATGAGCAGAATGGCAATTATGATGATGAATAAAAATCCTAAAATATGAAACATGGGCTAATGTCTTTTTATGTGTTCGTTTTCTGCGAACTTCAATACAACAACCGTGCCAAAGATTTGTTTATTTACTTTTCCTTGTAATAAGCGAAAGCAGTATATACCAGACGATGATTGCAGAAAAGCTGCAGATTCCCAAGAAGATGAGGAACGGAATGCAGACAAGCAGGAAAATGAAGCTTGTTTTATTGTCTTTCCATGACAGATTCTTGAATTTGAGTGAGAACATTGGAATCTCCGATACAAGCAGCCATGAGAAAAGGCAGACCAGCAGCAACAGATAAACCGGATGGAAATTGCTGCTCACCAGCCAGTCGTGAGCGCCCGTCACCAATGAAGCCCAGAACAAGGCGTTTGCCGGGACGGGAAGTCCTACGAAAGAGCTCGTCTGGCGGGTATCGTTGTTGAACTTGGCAAGCCGCAGTGCAGAGAATACGGACAAAAGAAATGCGAGATAGGGGAAAACGCCGGCCAAGCTTTCCATTGCGCCCGAATAGTCCATTTCCTTGAACAAGGAAAATACAATCAGGGAAGGGGCCACTCCGAAACTGACATCATCTGCCAGAGAATCCAAATCCTTGCCGATAATGGAGTGTGCGTCCAGTGCACGTGCCATCATGCCATCGAAGAAATCGAATACGGCACTGAAGATAATGAAAGCGAGTGCCCATTCATATCTGGCTTCGAATGCCATGACACAAGCAATACACCCGGAGAATAGGTTCAGGCAGGTCAGAGTATTTGGAATATGGCGGGTAATGCAGTTTGCCATTGTTGTTCTTTTATTATTTAAGTTTGGCTATCACAGTCTGATTGCCGGTAGTCAGTTGTCCTAGTTTAACGAATACTTCGGTGCCCAACGGTAGAAAGACATCCACGCGGGATCCGAATTTGATGAAACCCATATGTTCGTCAATATAGCATTCCTCGCCCGGTTCGGCATAGGTCACGATGCGGCGCGCCATGGCTCCGGCTATCTGTCGTGCCATAATCTCCACGCCTTCCGGAGTTTCTATTACTACGGTGGAACGCTCGTTGTCGGTGCTGGCTTTGGGCAGCCAGGCTTTCATGAACTTCCCGTTTTTGTGCCATACCTTCTTTACCGTACCATCTACCGGATACCAGTTGGCGTGTACATTAACCAGACTCATGAATATAGATACCATGATACGGCGG
>ENA-OPFB01000151-OPFB01000151.1-human-gut-metagenome-genome-assembly--contig:-NODE-151-length-11486-cov-2.612895_pt1 | contig 11486 bp, 10 predicted proteins | sample MGYA00241309_ERZ501552 | MGnify/ENA primary metagenome ERZ501552 (study PRJEB25962, sample SAMEA2042426) | human gut metagenome | biome: human gut; feature: human-associated habitat; material: faeces... | reverse complement strand
GGCGCCCCCGAGCCGTTTTTCCGTTCTAAAAGCACCTGCTTCCAAGTGTTAAATTTTGGCAATAATATTTTACAATTCATCGCGGTCTCACCCTTCCCCGCACTGTCGTTTGATTGCCATTCGGGTTGCGGATGGCAAATGGCTTTGCAGGGGCGGTATGTCCAATCGGCGAAACCTACATCTTTAATAAACCAGCCACGCTGGTATAGCCTCAATAAACAATTTGAATAAACATTTCATCAAAAAAGCGATTAATAACACATATTCTTTGTAACTTTGCAAGCAAAAGAAAAAATATCTAAACACATACAGAGTCATGCTTACATTAAAGCTCATTACCGAAGAGACAGAGCGCGTGGTAAAAGGTTTGGAGAAGAAGCACTTCCCCAACGCGCGCGAAGCAGTGGAAAAAGTACTCGAATACGACAAGATACGCCGTGAGACGCAGCAGAAGCTCGACAGCAACAAGCAGCAGCAAAACAAGCTCTCGAAGCAGATCGGCGGACTGATGAAAGAGGGAAAGAGAGACGAGGCCGAGAAGATTAAGGCCCAGGTGGCCGAGCTGAAAGCCGACGACAAGGCCCTTCAGGAACTCTACGACAAGGCTCAGGCCGACATGACGCACGAGCTTCTCGACATTCCTAACATCCCCAACGACAAGGTGCCTGAGGGCAAGGACGCCACGAGCAACGTCGTCATCAAGGAAGGTGGCGTGAAGCCAGAGCTGCCTGAGGGCGCACTGTGCCATTGGGACTTGCTCAAGAAGTTCAACCTCGTGGATTTCGACCTCGGCGTCAAGATCACGGGTGCCGGCTTCCCTGTCTACATCGGCAAGATGGCACGTTTCCAGCGCGCTCTCGAGGCTTTCTTCCTTGACGAGGCACGCAAGGCTGGCTACGTGGAGATTCAACCTCCTTTCGTCGTCAACGAGGCTTCAGGCTACGGCACGGGACAGCTGCCCGACAAGGAAGGCCAGATGTATCATGCCAACCTCGACAACCTCTTCCTCATTCCTACCGCCGAGGTGCCTGTGACAAACCTCTTCCGCGATGAGATTCTCGACGAGAAAGACCTGCCTATCAAGCGTTGCGCTTATTCGGCTTGCTTCCGTCGCGAGGCCGGCTCTTACGGCAAGGACGTGCGCGGCCTCAACCGCCTGCACCAGTTCGACAAGGTGGAGATCGTGCGCATCGACACGCCTGAGCACTCTTACCAGTCATGGCACGAGATGCTCGACCACGTGGAGGGCTTGCTCCAGAAGCTGGAGCTTCCTTATCACCTCCTGCTGCTCTGCGGTGGCGACATGAGCTTCACGTCAAGCATCTGCGTCGACTTCGAGACATGGTCGGCCGCCCAGAAGCGCTGGCTGGAAGTGAGCTCAACGAGCAACTTCGAGAGCTATCAGGCCAACCGACTCCACTGCCGCTTCCGTCGCTCAGACAGCAAGAAGACAGAGCTTTGCCACACGCTCAACGGCTCGGCTCTCGCCTTGCCGCGCATCGTGGCAACCATCCTGGAGAACAACCAGACGCCGGAGGGCATCCGCGTGCCGAAGGTGCTCGTGCCTTACTGCGGTTTCGAGATGCTCGACGACAAGAACGACTAAACAGGACAGAAATCTTTATCAGGCTCTTTTTTTGAGATGCCTATATCGCCAAGGCCGGGATTTAAGAAAAAGTCTCGGCCTTTTCTTTTCCCTAATAATATTACGACCGCCAGACAATTTTCTCAAGCTTAAAGACAATATATATGATGAAAGCGAGACTATACATAGCCGCCTTTCTCGCGTGCCTGTTGCCCTCGGCTCTGCTAGCCGACAACTACTCGCGGAAAGTGAACACCCTCATAGGAACCGACTACACCGGCAACACCTACCCTGGGGCGCAAGCTCCGTTTGGCATGGTGCAGCTCAGCCCCGACAACGGATTGCCGGGATGGGACCGCATAGCCGGCTATTTCTATCCCGACAGCACGATAGCCGGCTTCAGCCATACCCACCTCTCGGGTACAGGCGCGGGCGACCTCTACGACATCTCATTCATGCCCGTCACGCTGCCCATGCGCGAGGCCAAGGCCCCACTTGGGGTGCACTCGCGCTTCAGCCACGCCGACGAGACGGCACATGCCGGGTATTACCAGGTGAGGCTGTCCGACTACGACATCAACGTGGAACTGACGGCCACGCCACGCTGTGGAGTACAGCGCTACACCTTCCCCACAAACGGCAAGGAGCGCATGGTCATCCTCAACCTGGCCAAGGCCATGAACTGGGACGCCACCGTGGACTCGAAGATCGTGGTGGTAGACTCGTTCACCATTGAGGGCTACCGCTTCTCCGACGGATGGGCGCGCGACCAGAAGGTGTGGTTCCGAACGCGGTTCTCGCAGCCCATGCGAAAGGTGGAGATTGAGGAGACAACACTTGAAGGCAAAAAGAACGGCAAGGGCGTCGTGGCGCGTATCGGCTTCGCCACCGACGGCGCGAGCCAGATTACCGTGGCCACGGCCATCTCGCCCACGGGCTTGGAAGGCGCGAGGAAGAACCTTGAGGCCGAAGTGGGCAACCTCGACTTCGACACCTTGCGCCAGCGTGCCGAAAGCGAATGGGACAAGGAACTGGGCAGGATTGAGGTGACAGGCGGCACCGCCGCGCAGCAGACCGTGTTCTACACGGCTCTCTACCATGCCATGATAGCGCCGACGCTGCTCTGCGACGTGGACGGATCGTATCTCGGTGCCGACAGGAAGCCACACAAGACCACTGGCTGGAACAACTATGAGACGTGCTCGCTGTGGGACACCTATCGCGCCGCTCACCCACTCTACGACATCCTCATGCCATCGCGCGCGGGCGACATGGTCAACTCGCTCTTGGCCTTCAGCAAGGAGAATGGTCGCTTGCCGGTGTGGAACATGTGGTCGTCGGAGACCGACATGATGATTGGCTATCACGCCGCGTCGGTGATAGCGGAGGCGGCTCTCAAGGGCGTGCCCGGCATCGACAAGGACGAGGCGCTCAGGCAATGCGTCAAGACCGCCAACCTCGACGGCTACCGTGGCATCGGGCTATACAAGAAGCTCGGTTACGTGCCCTACGACGTGAAAGAGCCGACACTCGGCGACGACTGGTCGCTATCGCGCACCTTGGAATACGCCTACGACGACGCGTGCATAGCGGCCTTGGCAAAGAGCATGGGCAAGACCGACGTTTACAAGGTTTTCGCCAAACGCGCGCAAAACTACCGCAACGTCTACTGCAAGACGAGCACCTTCATGCAGCCGCGACGCTCCGACGGCACGTTCCAGCCGGCCTACTCGCCCGACGACTACACGTCGCATATCTGCGAGAGCAACGGCTGGCACTACATGTGGTCGGTGCAGCACGACATCAAGGGCCTGGAGAAGCTCGTGGGCAAGAAGGCGTTTGCCGCCAAGCTCGACAGCTTCTTCACCTACTCGCCAAAGGCCAACGCCGAGCTGCCGCTCTTCAGCACGGGCATGATTGGGCAATACGCCCACGGCAACGAGCCCAGCCATCATGCAGCCTACATCTTCAACAAGATAGGGCAACCACACAAGACGCAGAAATACGTGAGGGAGATTCTCACGAAGCTCTACAACGACTCTCCAGCCGGCCTGTGCGGCAACGAGGACTGCGGACAGATGTCGGCATGGTATGTGCTCAGCGCCTTGGGATTCTATCCGCTCAACCCCGTCAGCTGCGAGTATGAGCTTGGCACGCCTCTCTTCAAGACCGCCACACTGCACCTTGAGAACGGCAACACGCTCACCATAAAGGCGGAAAACTATTCGGAAGACAGGTACTTGGTGGATGGCGTAAAGCTGAACGGCAAGCGCGTAAAGGGCACGGCCATAAGTCACGACGACATCGCCAACGGTGGCACGCTGGTCTTCGAGATGAAATAATATTATCGTCTGAACTGATGGAAACACATCGCATGAAACTCTTAAAAGATTGCGGCATAAGGCTGTTGGCTTTCGATGCAGACGACACGCTTTGGGACTGCCAAGGCCATTTCGACGCCGTGGAGGAAAGCTATTGCCAGCTTCTCGCCCCTTATGGCAGCAAGCAAGAGGTAGCGACAAGCCTCTTCAGCACGGAAACGGCCAACATGGACCTGCTTGGCTATGGCAGCAAGGCGTTCACTATCTCGCTCATAGAGAACGCCATAAAGGTATCAGGCGGAAAGGTTGGGTGCGACACCCTGACGAGAATCATCGACATGGGCAAGAGCCTGCTCAACATGCCCGCCACGCCATTGCCGGGCGTGGCGCAAACGCTGAAAGCCCTGCGCGGCGGCAAGCAGAAGATGGTGGTGTTCACCAAGGGCGACAACCTCGACCAGGAAAACAAGTTCAAGAGGTCAGGGCTCCAGCCCTTCTTCGACGACTGCATAGTGGTGGCCGACAAGACCACACGCGAATATGAGCACCTCTGCCAGCTTTTCGACGTGAGCATCGACCAGCTGTGCATGGTAGGCAACTCGTTCAAGAGCGACATCCTGCCCGTGCTGCGCCTTGGCGGATACGCCATCCACGTGCCCTACGCATTGCAATGGAAAATGGAAAAAGCCGAGGAAAGCGGTAGCTTCCCCCGGCTCTTGCGCGCCAAATCGTTCAGCGACATCGCTGGACTCATTTAGCCAGTGCAGGCATCACGCTGGAATAGCGTCAGCCTATCGTGATGATATACTCGCTCATGAAGCTACTGCCAGGCAGCAGCTTGTTGGTGAGGTACTTGTCTTTCAGTTCGCCATCGTATTCCTCCCTGTCGGCCACACCATACCACGGCTCTATGCAGATGAATGGCGCATGCTTGCCGCATGGCGTCCAGATGCCCACGGCAGGGGTCTTGATGTCAAGCGTCACGTGGGGTTTGCCAGCCTCATCCAGCAGTTCCACATGGCGAATCTGACTGTGGTCGAAGACGATGGCGTCATCATTGAACGTGTCTTCGGTGAATGGGAAAAGGCCCTTGTCGGTAGCCACCTCGTGATAGCCCTTGGTGAGGAAGCCCTCCTTGCTGATGAACACGCGCATGGGCTCCGGATTGTCGAAACGGAGCGCGCCTTTCAGCGGCCCGCCCTTCTTGGCGCCAGGCACCATGAAGGCCGGATGGCCGCCAATCTGGAAATAGATGGGCTTGTCGTCGGTGTTCTCCACGTGCCACACCACGTGAATCTTGTTGCAGGTCAGCTTATAGCTCACGGCAAGGTTGAAATGGAAGGGATAGACCTTCATCGTCTCCGCGTTGTCGTGCAGGCCATACACCACCTGACTGTCGCCCTTGGCGAGGAGCGTGAAGTCTTTGTCGCGGGCGAAGCCGTGGCGCGAGAGCTGATACTCCCTTCCGTTGACCCGATACGTGTTGCCCCATACCGTGCCCACGATAGGGAAGAGAATCGGCGAGCGCCGTCCCCAATAAGCGGGGTCGCCTTGCCACAGATACTCCTCTCCCCCATTGTCCTTGATGCTTAGCAGCTCAGCGCCATGCTCCGAGATGGTGAGCGTGAGCTTGTCGTTCTTGATTGTTTCCATTATTCTCGATTTATGATAATGCTGAGTCGTTGATAACAACTGCCTATTTTTTGCAAAGATAGCTATTTAATGTGAGCTCGATGAATCATTACAAGGTTAATCTCCTTTATTATGAAAAATAATACATGTATAGATCTTTAATCGTTTTGCAACGACAAATAATTGTGTATCTGAGCAAAAAGGTTTATCTTTGCAAAAAGTAAACAACAAAGACATTTTATAATGAAACGTAAACTGACAGTAGTGTTGTGCCTTCTCGCCGCAATCGGCGTCTTCGGCCAGATAAACAGACCTAAACTCGTGGTGGGACTCGTGGTAGACCAGATGCGCTGGGACTACCTTTACTATTATTACGACCAGTATCGCAAGGATGGCTTGCGCACGCTCGTGGACCACGGCTTCAGCTTCGAGAACACGCTCATCAATTATCTTCCGGCCGTGACCGCCGTGGGACACTCCAGCATATACACGGGCAGCGTGCCCGCGCTGACCGGCATAGTGTCCAACAACTTCTACCTCAACGGCAAGTGGACTTACTGCTGCGACGACCCCAACGTGAAAAGCGTGGGGTCTAACAGCAAGGAAGGCATGATGTCGCCACGCAACCTCCTGGCCACGGGACTGGGCGACATGCTGAAGATAGCCACCAACTTCAACGGCAAGGTCATAGGCGTGGCACTGAAAGACCGTGCCGCCATCATGCCCGCCGGCCACGGCGCCGACGCCGCCTACTGGTGGGACTCGTCGGCAGGACACTTCGTCACGTCTACTTATTACATGAACGAACTGCCAGCATGGGTGAAGGAGACCAACAAGAGAATAGGAACCAAGCCAAAGACTAACGTCAAGACCGCGGTCGTTGGCGTCACAAAGACGTTCCAGATGGCTGAGGCCGCGCTTGAGAACGAGCACCTCGGACAAGATTCCATCACCGACCTGCTGACCATCAGCGTGTCGTCGACCGACGCCATAAGCCACGTCTACGGCACGCGAGGCAAGGAGAACCACGACGCGTACATGGAGCTCGACAACCAGCTCGCGCAGTTTATCAAGACGCTCGACGAGAAGGTGGGCAAGGGCCAATGGCTGATGTTCCTCTCAGCCGACCACGGCGGTTCACACAACCACAACTTCCTCAAGGCTCACCACATTCCGGCTGGAGGCTTGGACTTCCGCAACACGCTGAAGCCCTATGAGGCCCAACTGGAACAGGAGCTTGGATTCGCGCCCGTGATAAAGAAAGTGACCGACGGTTGGGTCTACATCAATAAGGATGGCGCCGCCAAGGCCGGAAAACGAATGAGCGACGTCAAGGCCGCCGTTTGCGCCACTCTCCAGCAAAACGACAGCATCCTTTATGCCGTAGACTGCGAGAAGGCACTCACGACCACCGTGCCGCAGCCCATACGCGAGATGATCGTCAACGGCTATCGACGCGGAAGAAGCGGCGAGGTGTTCATCGTGCCGAAAGCTGGCTGGGAGAACGTGGACGGCTCCGACAAGTATATCGGCACCACGCACCAAGAGTGGAACCCTTACGACACGCATATCCCATTCGTGCTCTACGGATGGAACGTGCCACACGGACAGACATCGGCAGCTGTGCACATAACCGACATTGCCCCAACCATTTGCGCCATGCTGCACATACAGATGCCTAACAGCTGCGTGGGTACGTCGAGAAGCGACTACCTGAAGAGATAAGATTGACCTAACTTGGATACGATGCCCACAAACGCCTCGACACAAGAGCTTGCCGACAACGCCATTGAGCGATGGTATGTCTTTTCCGTGAGCTACAGGAAAGAGATGGAGGTTCAAGACGAGCTTTCAGCGCATGGCTTCCAGACCTATGTCCCCATGCGCTATTGCTTGCGCGACAGGCTCGGCAAGAAGACGCGAGTGTTGCAGCCGGCCATAGCCGGCCTCGTGTTCGCAAGGGGCTCGCGCATTGACCTCGACAACTTCAAGGACACCAGTCGGCTAAAAAGCTATTTCTTCTTGAAGCGGCACACCATGAAGGACGGAACGGTGAAATACGTGCAGGTGCGCGACCGTGACATGCTCAACTTCCAGCAAGTGAACGACGTGGAAGGCGCGCAACTCACGTATTTCAAGCCCGAGGAGCTCCACATTGCCAAAGGCAGCGAGGTGAAAATCATGGACGGTCCTTTTGAGGGCATTACGGGCGTTGTGCAACGCTTGCCAGGCAAGAGAGGCCAGTTTCTCGTGGTCAGCTTGCCAGGCGTGGCCATCGCGGCCGTAAGCGTAAAACCTCAATATATAAGGCCGATAACCGCGAAAGTGAAGAAATCGACCGACGTGGACAAGGACACGCAGGCTCTCACGAGAATGGCAATAGACTTGATTATAGGCAAGGGGCGTGGCAAGGCCGGAAGCCGCGACATCATCATCTGCGAGATAAGGCAGATGATGGAGTCGCTGAAGACCTGCAAGACATTCCTCCCCAACGACAAGGCCCGCTTCTTCTTCGCGTTCTACGCCGCGCTGCTCGCCTTGGAAGAGGACGCGGAGAAATACCGGCTGGAACTCATCGGCGTGTTGCCAAAATTAAAGGCAAACAACCTTCTTTTGCCTTTGTCGCACCTTTTGTTCTATTATGAGGGCCACGATGATGAAGAACTGGAGAAAGCCAACGAGATAATCAGCAAATGGCCACGAAATCACTATACCGCCCAACAGAAAAGCATCATTGACATGAGGAGATTCGTGATGTCGTCGGTGAAAGATACTTCCGCCAATAATAACTAAACAACCCTCCGACAAAAAGGCTAGTAAGAATCCAGGATATGGGATAGCAATACATCAACTGGCTGAACCCTGGCCATATCGGCAACACAAGGAAAATCCATACCAAACGCAAGACGCAAGTGCCGAAGATGGTGAGCAGGGCAGGCTCAAGCGAATGGCCAAAGCCTCGCATCGCGGCTGAAGGTATCTCGTATCCCGTGGCAATCCACTGGAAAAGGAGCACGGCAAACATGCGCGCCTTGGCATAACGCACGACGTTGGCATCGGCCGTGAACAACGACAACACGGGATCGGCAAAAGCCAAGAAAGTCATGTTGGCGATGAAGCACACTATGGTGCCACCGGCAAGGCAAATCCAGACCACCCGCTTGCAGCGATCGTATTTACCCGCGCCATAGTTTTGACCGACAAACGTCACGCAAGCACTGCTGAACGAGAATAACAGGAAATAGCAATAGGAATCAAAATTCTGCGAGATGGACGCGCCGGCAACAGCCGACGAGCCGAACGTGTTTATCGACGACTGCACGAAGATGTTGCTGAACGAGAACACCATGCCTTGCAACCCGGCAGGCACGCCGACATAAAGGATACGCTTCATCTCATGCGGGTATAGCCTTATGGCACGCAGGTTTAGGCGCAGGGCGCTGTCGTCGCGGCGCAGGAACCACACCACCGCCATGGCACTGAAAAAATAAGCTATGTCTGTGGCGGTGGGCCCCCCCCCCCACGCTCATGTCGAAGCCTATGACGAAGATAAGGTTAAGCACCGTGTTTATCACACCCGACACCACGAGGATATTCAACGGACGGCGAGTGTCGCCCTTGCTCCTCAGTATGGAGGCGCCAAAGTTGTAGATCATGAAAAACGGTGAACCGAGGAAGTAAATCCTGAGAAACAACGTGGCGTTGTCGATGATGTTGGCTGGTGTTCCCATTGCCATGAGCATGGGCTTGGCGGCAAGCGAGCCAACCACCAAGAGCAGGAAGCCGCTGATGAGCGACAAGGCTGCCGTAGTGCTCACGGCATGACGAATGCGCCGTGTGTCTCCCTGGCCAATGAGGTTGGCCAACACGACATTGGCACCGAGAGATATGCCAATGAAGAGGTTGATGAAAAGGTTGATGAGAAACGTGTTGGCTCCAACGGCCGCCAACGCCTCGCTGGAGGCGAACCGACCTACCACCGCCACGTCGATGGTGATAAACAACTGCTCGAGGATACTGCTCAGCGCGAATGGTATTGCGTATCTTAATATCTTGCCCAACAAGGGGCCATGAAGCATATCTACTGACTTGCTATCCATAAAAACAACTTAAAAGCTCTTTGCCTTCTATCTTTCGACTTGCAAAGTTACTCACTTATATTCAATTATATTCCCAAATACATCAATTATATCATAAGGACAACACACGAAGTCGCTTTTTTGTTATAACTTTGCATGGTCTTTATATTACAAAAATAACAATAACAACGAAACCAAAACATGAAAAAACTGTTTTTATCATCCGCATGCCTGCTCTTCGCCATGGCCATGAGCGCGCAATCCATCTTCGTCAGCACTTATAACATACGCCATCGCAACAACGGCGACGAGAAGAAAGGAAACGTGTGGGCGACACGCTGCAAGGTGATTTGCGACATGATCAACTTCGAGGCTCCCGACGTGTTCGGAACGCAAGAGGTGCTTATAGGCCAACTGCGCGACCTCAGGGCAGGTCTCGACAACTACGACTTCATAGGCGTGGGGCGCGACGATGGCAAGGAAGCTGGCGAATACTCCGCCTTGTTCTACAAAAAAGACCACCTCACGCTGCTCAACCATGGCAATTTCTGGCTCAACGAGACACCCGACAAGCCGAAACGGGGATGGGACGCCGCTTGCATAAGGATATGCACGTGGGGCGAGTTCAAGCAGAAGAACACCGGCTTCCGCTTCTTCCATTTCAACCTGCACATGGATCATGTGGGCATAGTGGCACGACGCGAGGCCGCCAAACTCATCGTGAAGAAGGTTCGCGAGATAGCCAAGGGCGCGCCAGTCGTGGTGACGGGCGACTTCAACGTAGACCAGAACAACGAGATTTTCAAGATATTCACCGACTCGGGTATCCTGAAAGACAGCTACACCGCCGCGCGCCTGCGCTTTGCCGAGAACGGCACGTTCAACTCGTTCAACACCAGCTTCTGGTCGCCGTCGCGCATAGACCACGTGTTCGTGTCGCCACAGTTCGCCGTGGATCGCTACGGCATTCTCACCAACGCCTACTGGACTCCCAAGGCGACAGACACGCAGAAGGGCAACGACGCGCCGTCGAAAACAAAATTCGAGAAACGTGACCGCCGCGCACCGTCCGACCACTACCCCGTGATGGTGCACATGGAATACAAGAATCAAGAAAGGAAATAACCATCCGTAACATTTTTTCTTTTCCCCACGCAAGGTTCAGGGCAGTTTGGCATTTAAGCCATGAGTATAAAACAAAAAACAATGAAAAAGAAATTACTCTTGGTTATGGTGTTGGCCCTTCCGCTATTCATGGCATCGTGCAGCAAGGATGACGGCGACTGGGAACCAATGAAGTGGAAAACGGAAGCGAAGGCATCGAAAGATGGCTATTTACAGGTATCGCCAGAGGGTGGCACTCTCACCTTTTGGTGCAAGAACTACAGTTCAATTTGGCTGAACCGCATCACCGAGACGGATGCAACAGGAGAGAATCACGTCACAAGGGATGAAAAGACACGCGATGGCAACGTCGAGTCTATGCAGTCGAATTGGATGACCGTGAAAAGCGAAGGAAACAAATTGACGATTACCGTTTCGCCCACGACATCCGACAGCAACCGTTTCATGGAGGTTGACGTGCAAAATGGCGACGCGTTCGACACGTTCAAAATCAAGCAAAGCGGCTCGAAGGCTGGATTATAGCAAACACGGGCATTGTGGGCCATTCGCAAACACGACAGGTGTTCCATTCGGGTTGTGGACGGCCCATAACCATCCCTACCCGCCCTTGCAAAACGGTTGAAAGACGGTGTGGATAATCGGCGAAGTCGACATCTTCAAAATCTTTCAAATCCGTGTGAAACCAAACGCCCGCACGATTCAACATAGACCCTATATAAAAAAGGTGTGCCAAAGAATCATTGG
>ENA-OPFB01000141-OPFB01000141.1-human-gut-metagenome-genome-assembly--contig:-NODE-141-length-11921-cov-1.562279_pt1 | contig 11921 bp, 7 predicted proteins | sample MGYA00241309_ERZ501552 | MGnify/ENA primary metagenome ERZ501552 (study PRJEB25962, sample SAMEA2042426) | human gut metagenome | biome: human gut; feature: human-associated habitat; material: faeces... | reverse complement strand
GGAAAAAACTGTGCAGCCGGTAAAGACAAAGAAAAAACTGTCCCGCGCCGATAAGAAGCAGATCGAAGCGGCCATTGCCCGCGCTAACCGCACGGACAAAAAAGGAAAATCTGCGCAGGACAGTATCCCTTATGAACGGATGTGGCCGGACGGAATCTGCCGCGTATCGGACAGCCACTACACAAAGACCATCCAGTTTCAGGACATCAACTATCAGCTCTCCCAAAACGAAGATAAGACGGCAATCTTTGAGGGGTGGTGTGATTTCCTCAATTATTTTGACAGCTCGATTCATTTCCAGCTGTCTTTTTTGAACCTTGCGGCATCGGAGGAGACCTTTGCTAACTCCATTTCCATCCCGCCCCAGAGGGATGCCTTTGACAGTATCCGCGAGGAATACACCACAATGCTGCAAAATCAGCTGGCCAGAGGTAACAACGGTCTCATCAAGACCAAATACCTGACCTTTGGTATCGACGCGGACAGCATCAAAGCCGCCAAGCCCCGTCTGGAGCGTATTGAGACAGATATACTTAATAACTTCAAGCGTCTTGGTGTAGCTGCCAGAACGCTGGACGGTAAAGAAAGGCTTTTTCAGCTTCATGCGGTATTCCACATGGATGAACAACTCCCGTTTCAGTTTGAATGGGACTGGCTGGCTCCTTCCGGTCTGTCCACAAAAGATTTTATTGCACCAAGCTCCTTTGAGTTCCGCACCGGCAAGCAGTTCCGTATGGGTAAGAAATACGGAGCTGTTTCTTTTTTGCAGATCCTCGCACCGGAGCTGAATGACCGTCTGCTGGCTGATTTTCTGGATATGGAAAGCTCGCTCATTGTGAGTATGCACATTCAGTCGGTGGATCAGGTGAAAGCCATCAAAACGGTAAAGCGGAAGATTACCGACCTGGACCGCAGCAAGATCGAGGAACAGAAAAAAGCAGTCCGTGCCGGATACGACATGGACATCATTCCATCTGACCTTGCTACCTACGGCAGTGAAGCGAAAAAACTCTTGCAGGATTTGCAGAGCCGCAACGAGAGAATGTTCCTTTTGACCTTTCTGGTGCTGAACACAGCGGACAATCCCCGTCAGCTTGGCAACAACATCTTTCAGGCAGGCTCTATTGCCCAGAAGTATAACTGTCAGCTGACCAGGCTGGACTTCCAGCAGGAAGAAGGGCTGATGAGCTGTCTGCCTCTGGGTCTCAATCAGATTGAGATTCAGCGAGGACTGACCACCAGTTCCACAGCTATCTTTGTGCCCTTTACTACGCAGGAACTGTTCCAGAACGGGAAAGAAGCTCTGTACTACGGCATCAATGCTCTGTCCAACAACCTCATCATGGTGGACAGAAAGCTGCTGAAAAACCCCAACGGCCTGATTCTGGGTACGCCGGGTTCCGGTAAGTCCTTCAGCGCAAAACGAGAAATTGCCAACTGCTTTTTGCTTACCAGTGATGATGTCATTATCTGTGACCCGGAAGCGGAGTACGCACCTCTTGTTGAGCGTCTGCATGGGCAGGTCATCAAGATCTCACCTACTTCAACCAACTATATCAATCCGATGGATCTGAATCTGGACTATTCGGATGATGAAAGCCCGCTGTCACTCAAGTCTGACTTTATCCTCAGCTTGTGTGAGCTGATCGTGGGCGGTAAGGAGGGCTTGCAGCCGGTGCAGAAAACCATTATTGACCGTTGTGTACGGCTGGTTTACAACGAATATCTCAATGACCCAAAGCCGGAGAATATGCCGATTTTGGAGGACCTTTATAACTTGCTGCGGGAGCAGGAAGAAAAAGAAGCTCAGTACATTGCAACGGCATTGGAAATCTATGTAACGGGTTCTTTGAATGTGTTCAATCATCAGAGCAATGTGGACATTGATAACCGGATTGTCTGCTATGACATCAAGGAACTGGGCAAGCAGCTCAAGAAAATCGGTATGCTGGTGGTACAGGATCAGGTGTGGAACCGCGTTACCATCAACCGTGCCGCCCACAAGTCCACCCGTTACTACATCGACGAGATGCACCTGCTTTTGAAGGAGGAGCAGACCGCCGCCTATACGGTGGAAATCTGGAAGCGATTCAGAAAATGGGGCGGTATTCCGACAGGTATCACCCAGAATGTCAAAGACCTTTTGAGCAGCCGCGAGGTAGAGAACATCTTTGAAAACTCGGACTTCGTGTATATGCTCAACCAGGCAGGCGGAGACCGTCAGATTCTCGCCAAGCAGCTGGGCATTTCCACGCACCAGCTTAGCTATGTGACCCACTCCGGTGAGGGCGAGGGCCTGCTGTTCTATGGCTCCACGATCCTGCCGTTTGTAGACCACTTCCCGAAGAACACCGAACTTTACCGCATTATGACCACCAAACCCCAGGAACTGAAAAAGAAGGAGGATGAATGATGATGAACCCCAACATTTTGAATAAAAATCCGCTGATGTTTTTTGACAGGGCGGTAAATGCCCAGCGCAGCCAGCTGCTTACAGTCATGGCCGATGCGGTAAGTGAGTGCCGCACGGCGGCAGATCAGGCAGCCGAACTGAATGAGACCGGTCAGGTGGGGCTGCTCCGTCTGGCAGAGGTCTGGAGCGCCATCCGTGCCAAGGAAGGTATGGGTGGTCTGGTTCTGGAAGGAACCGAAGCGAAGATCCTGTCCGATGTGGTGGCACAGTTTTATGCCTATCTGTCCGGCTGTATGTTCAACGATCCTGTGGGAATGGCCATTTATGCAGAGCTGCACTACATGATGTCCTCCCTCATGCTGGGAGAATGGTTTGAATAAGGAACCGCGTCTGCGCTTTACTGATGAGGAACGGTCGGACCCTGCACTGGAAAAGCCGATCCGTAAAGCGGAGAAAGCTGCGGCCAGAGCAGATAAGGCGCAGGCCAATATCCCAAAGAAAAAGGTCAGGCAGACGGTCATTGACCCGGATACCGGAAAAAAGACCTCGAAGCTGACCTTTGAGGACAAGAAAAAGCCACCTTCCAAAGTTTCTCAAGGAGTCAGGGAAGCTCCCGTCCATCTGGTTGCGGGCAAGCTCCACAAAGAGATCCGGGAAACAGAGCAGGACAATGTGGGCGTGGAAAGCGCCCACAAGTCCGAGGAAGCGGTGGAGACCGGCGCTTATCTGGTGCGGGAGGGCTATCGCAGCCACAAGCTGAAGCCGTACCGCAAAGCAGCCCAGGCAGAGCGTCAACTGGAAAAGGCAAATGTAAATGTTCTGTACCAGAAATCTTTGCAGGAAAATCCCCAGTTTGCCAGCAACCCTCTTTCCCGCTGGCAGCAAAAGCAGGCCATCAAAAAGCAGTATGCCGCCGCCAAACACGCCGGTCAGACTGCCGGAAATACCGCCCAGGCTGCATCCAAAACCGGAAAAGCCGCAAGGACGGTAAAAGAAAAGGCACAGCAGGCAGGGGCGTTCGTCATGCGCCACAAGAAGGGTTTCCTGATGGCAGGGGTTTTGTTCCTCATTACCTGTATGCTGATGAATACCATGTCCTCCTGCTCCATGATGGCGCAGAGCATCGGTTCCGTTCTCTCCGGCACCACTTATCCGTCGGATGACCCGGAAATGCTGGCAGTGGAGGCAGATTATGCAGCCAGAGAAGTCCAGTTGCAGGAGGAAATCGACAACATTGAAAGCAGCCACCCAGGGTATGACGAGTATCGCTATGACCTTGGTATGATCGGCCATGACCCTCATGAGCTGGCAGCATTTCTGTCTGCCGTCTTGCAAGGTTACACACGGCAGAGCGCTCAGGCAGAGCTGGCGCGTGTGTTTGCAGCACAGTATCAGCTGACGCTTACTGAGGAAGTGGAGATTCGCTACCGCACGGAGACCTCCACCGACCCGGAGACCGGCGAGACCACCTCAGAAGAAGTCCCCTATGAGTATTACATTTTGAATGTGAAACTCACCAGCAAGCCCATTTCCGCTGTGGCGTCGGAGTTACTGACACCGGAGCAGATGGAAATGTATCAGGTTTACCGGCAGACCATGGGCAATAAGCCGCTGTTGTTTGGCGGTGGTTCCCCTGACATGAGCAATTCCGAGGACTTGACCGGTGTACAGTTCGTAAATGGAACCCGTCCCGGAAATCCGCAGTTGGTGGAGCTGGCCAAGCGTCAGGTCGGCAATGTGGGCGGCTATCCTTATTGGAGCTGGTATGGCTTTGACAGCCGCGTGGAGTGGTGCGCCTGCTTTGTATCCTGGTGTTATAACCAGGCTGGAAAAAGTGAACCGCGCTTTGCAGGCTGTGAGTGGCAGGGCGTTCCGTGGTTCCAGTCTCATGGACAATGGGGTGCAAGAGGCTATAACAATCTGGCTCCCGGAGATGCAATTTTCTTTGATTGGGATTTGGATGGGACAGCAGACCATGTGGGTATCGTGATCGGTACGGATGGCAGCCGTGTTTATACGGTGGAGGGAAATTCCGGCGATGCCTGCAAGATCAAAAGTTATGACCTGAATTATCAAAGTATTAAGGGCTACGGCCTGATGAACTGGTAACAGACTTTGTGGAAAGGAGTGAACGGTTATGGCAAAAAACAAAATTGAACGTATCGACCAGGAAATTGAGAAAACCCGTGAGAAGATTGCGGAATATCAGGAAAAGCTCAAGACCCTGGAAGCACAGAAAACGGAGGCAGAGAATCTGGAAATCGTTCAGATGGTTCGTGCGTTACGCATGACTCCAGCACAGCTGAACGCTATGCTTTCCGGTGGAATGAACCACGGCAGAGATACAGCACTGTCGGAATCAAATAATCAGGAGGTTACCGCTTATGAAGAATAAAAGAATTTGCAAAACACTTTCCGCCCTTTGCCTGACAATGGTTGTGGCATTTGGCTTTACGATCCCTGCTTTCGCACAGGGGTCAGAACAGGCTCCGGCGGCACCGGCAGAGGATTCTACCAATGACAGCAATGTGATTGTGGAAGAAACAGAACCGGCACCGGCACTTACACCGGAGGGGAATGCGGCATTGGTGGATGATTTTGGAGGCAATAAGCAGCTTATTACTGTTACGACCAAAGCTGGAAATTACTTTTACATCCTGATTGATAGGGCGAATGAGGACAAGGAGACTGCTGTTCACTTTCTGAACCAGGTGGATGAAGCGGATTTGATGGCACTGATGGAAGATGAAAATGTCAAAGAGGAGCCGGCTGCTGTGTGTAGTTGTTCAACAAAATGTGAAGCAGGGGCAGTCAATACGGCCTGCCCGGTCTGCGCAACTGATAAGAGTAAATGTACGGGCAAAGCACCGGAACCTCCGGCAGAAACATCGGAGCCGGAAAAGGAGAAGCCTGCCGGATTGAACCCGGCTGCGATAGTCCTTTTGCTGGCTCTGCTGGGAGGCGGTGGCGTATTTGCCTACTTGAAGCTCGTTAAGAATAAGCCTAAGACCAAGGGCAATGACAGTCTGGACGATTATGATTATGGCGAGGAAGATTCCGAGGAATGGGAAACCGAGGATGAGGAGTCGGACGAGCCGGATGCTGACGGGGGCAGCACAGAAGAAGATGATGAGGACAGTGTGAAATGACCCGTTTCACAGACAGTCCCTATGAACGCATGATGACACGCAGGCCGGAGGGCGGGAAGGAAACTTCCCGTCCTCCTTCTTTACCCCACAGCCACCCCTGCTATGGTTGCGGGAATTATGGAAGACCCTGCGTAGGTATCTGTCACCGGGAAATGTCCCGATGGCTCAAAGAGAGGAGGAACCATCATGGCTCAACATAAATTGGTAATTGCCGAAAAACCATCAGTTGCCCAGAGTTTGGCGGCGGTGATCGGCGCAACCGTCCGTAAGGACGGGTATCTGGAGGGCAACGGCTGGCGTGTCAGCTGGTGCGTGGGCCACCTGGCCGGTCTTGCGGATGCAGACAGCTATGACCCAAAGTATGCCAAGTGGCGATATGATGATCTGCCTATCCTGCCGGAACATTGGCAGATGGTGGTGGGAAAAGATAAGAAAAAGCAGTTTGATATTCTCAAAAAGCTGATGAATGCCCCGGATGTGACGGAAGTGGTAAATGCCTGTGATGCCGGACGCGAGGGCGAGCTGATCTTCCGCAGCGTCTATGAGCTGGCAGGTTGCAAGAAGCCGATGAAAAGGCTCTGGATTTCTTCGATGGAGGACTCCGCCATAAGGGAAGGCTTTGCAAACCTGCGCCCCGGTGCGGATTATGACGGACTTCGGGATGCTGCCCTCTGCCGTGCCAAGGCCGACTGGCTGGTGGGGATCAATGCGACAAGGCTTTTTTCCGTGCTGTATCACCGAACCCTCAACATCGGGCGCGTGATGTCCCCAACGCTGGCACTCATTGTCCAGCGAGAAGCTGAGATCGACACCTTTAAGCCGATTCCCTTTTATACCGTGGCGCTGGAGCTGCCCGGTCTTACCGTATCCGGGGAGCGCATGGCGGATAAGGTTGCTGCTGAGCAGCTGAAAGAAGCCTGTCAGGGTGCAAATGTCACAATCAAAAAGGTGGAGTGCAAGGAAAAGTCCGAAAAGCCGCCTGCCCTCTATGACCTGACTACTCTGCAAAGAGATGCCAACCGCCTGCTTGGATTTACAGCCCAGCAGACCCTGGACTATCTGCAAAGCCTGTATGAAAAGAAGCTCTGCACCTATCCCCGTACTGACAGCCGCTATCTGACTGGCGATATGGCAGACAGCCTGCCGGTGTTGGTGAATCTGGTTGCCAATGCTATGCCGTTTCGCAAAGGAATCGCCATTACCTGTGATCCGCAGACGGTAATCAACGATAAGAAAGTAACCGACCACCACGCAGTAATCCCTACCAGAAATCTCAAGGATGCAGACCTTTCTGCCCTTCCTGCGGGAGAAAAAGCGGTGCTGGAGCTGGTGGCCCTGCGTCTGATGTGCGCCGTAGCCCAGCCCCATATCTATTCGGAAACCGTTGTGATTGCAGCGTGTGCCGGTGGGGAGTTTACCACAAAAGGAAAAACGGTGAAGCACCCCGGATGGAAAGCACTGGAGGACGCTTATCGTGCCAAAATGAAGGATACAGAGCCGAAAAAAGAGGGCGTAGAGAAAGCCCTGCCGGAGCTGACCGAAGGACAGACCCTTTCGGTTTCTGCGGCAATCGTCAAAGAAGGCAAAAGCAGTCCGCCTCAGCACTTTACGGAGGACACCCTATTGTCCGCAATGGAGACTGCCGGGAAAGATGATATGCCAGAGGATGCTGAGCGAAAAGGTCTGGGGACACCGGCCACCCGTGCCGGTATTTTGGAAAAGCTGGTATCTGCCGGTTTTCTGGAACGAAAAAAGAGCAGGAAAACGGTGCAGCTTCTCCCTTCCCACGATGCAGTTTCCCTTATCACAGTGCTGCCGGAACAACTGCAATCGCCGCTTCTGACTGCCGAGTGGGAGTATCGCCTGGGCGAGATCGAGCGCGGGCAGCTTGCCCCAGAGGAGTTTCTGGATGGGATCAGCACCATGCTGAAAGATCTGGTGGGGACTTATCAGGTCATCAAGGGAACTGAGTACCTGTTCACTCCGCCCCGTGAGGTGGTGGGCAAATGCCCTCGCTGCGGCGGTGAAGTTGCAGAACTGCAAAAAGGCTTCTTCTGTCAGAATGATTCTTGCAAATTTGCAATCTGGAAAAACAACAAATGGTGGGCTGCCAAGAAAAAACAGCCGACCAAGGCTGTGGTGTCTGCGCTGCTGAACGATGGCCGTGTCCGTGTGACGGGGTTATATTCGGAGAAAACCGGCAAGACCTACGATGCCACTGTGGTTTTGGAGGACGATGGACAGTATGCCAACTTCAAGCTGGAATTTGACCAGCGGAAAGGAGGCAGCCGATGAAGCTCTCTTTAGTGGAACGGGAAACCATTCTCCTCTATAACCAGGCAGAACCAATGGCTGAGGTCTATACCCACGATCCCCGTCTGATGGAGAAGCTGGATCTGCTGGCAAAAAAGCACCCCGACCAGATCACCCGAAAGGACGCCCATAACTTTACCGTCCCCAAGCGGTGTGTATCAGTCCGGGAGCCATATAGCGCAGAACGCCGCAAAGCCGCCAGTGAGCGTGCGAAAGCCGCCGGATACCAGCCTCCTATGCGAAAGTCCGGCAGTTAAAGGCACATGACAGAGAATGTATTTGAAGCAGTCAAGCAGTCGGTCAGCACCAGAGAAGCGGCAGAGTTTTATGGGATCGAGGTCAAACGAAATGGCATGGCCTGCTGTCCCTTTCACGATGATAAGAACCCCAGCATGAAGGTAGACCAGCGGTTCCACTGCTTTGGCTGCGGTGAAGATGGGGATGTGATCGACTTTACCGCAAAGCTCTTTGACCTCTCCTCAAAAGAAGCGGCGGAGAAACTGGCACAGGACTTTGGCCTGATCTATGACAGTCAGGCCCCTCCCCGCAGGAGATATGTCCGGCAAAAAAACGAGGCACAGAAGTTTCGGGAGGATCGACAGCGCTGTTATCGCGTACTGTCCGATTACTACTATCTGCTGAAAAAATGGGAAGCCGACCGTTCTCCCAGGACACCGGAGGAAGAACCGCACCCCCGCTTTGTGGAAGCAATCCAGAAGAAAACCTATGTAGAGTACCTGCTGGACCTTTTTCTTTATGAAAGTGAAGAAGAACAAAAGGCATGGATTGCAGAACACACAGCAGAAATCACACACTTGGAAAGGAGATTGAAAATCATGGCTGAGAACAAACCCACCAACCGAGAACGGCTAAGGGAAATCACAGATGGCATCGAGCAGGGGATCAAGGAACTGTTTGAGAGTGAAAAGTATATGCGCTATCTGTCCGTCATGTCCCGCTTCCACCGCTATTCGGTAAACAACACCATGCTCATCTATATGCAGAAGCCGGACGCCACATTGGTAGCCGGATACAATAAGTGGAAAGACCAGTTTGAGCGTCATGTAAAAAAGGGCGAGCATGGCATTACCATCATCGCTCCCACACCGTATAAGAAGAAAATCGAGGAGCAGAAGCTGGACCCGGATACCAAGGCTCCGATTCTGGATAAAGACGGAAAGATCGTCACAGAGGAAAAAGAAATCGAGATTCCCATGTTCCGTCCTGTCAAGGTCTTTGATGTGAGCCAGACCGACGGGAAACCTTTGCCGGAGCTTGCTTCCTCCCTTTCCGGCAATGTGCCAAATTATGAGGCATTCATGGAGGCCCTGCGCCGCAGCGCACCGGTGCCGATTACTTTTGAAGCAATGGCCGCTGATACGGACGGCTATTTTTCTGCCGATCATCAGAAAATTGCCATTCGTCAGGGCATGAGTGAGGTGCAGACGGTTTCGGCCACGGTTCATGAGATTGCCCACAGCAAGCTCCATGACCCTAAAAAATATGAAATGCTACCGTCATGGAAGGTTGTGCAGGAGAGTGAAGGTGGAACCAAACATGATTTCAAGTTGGATTTTGCCACAGAAAAAGAAGCCGAACAGTTTGCTTCTGATATGGATTGGCGTTATGTAGACGAAAATCAGTTTGAATGGCGTCTTGCAGTTGAGGAAGATGCAACCGCAGAAAAACAGGCAATCAAAAACCGTCACACGGAAGAAGTGGAGGCTGAAAGCATCTCCTATGCGGTCTGCAAGTATTTTGGCATCGAGACCGGAGAAAACAGCTTCGGCTATATTGCAAGCTGGAGCCAGGGCAAAGAGCTGAAAGAGCTGAGAGCCAGTTTGGAGACCATCAACAAAACCTCCGGCACTTTGATCTCCGACATTGAGCGCCACTATAAGGAAATCTGCAAAGAGCGCGGAATCGACCCTCATGCAAAGGTAGAGCCGGAACCCGCCCCGATAGAGCAGCCAGAAGATGCCGCTAAGGTATCTGATAGACAGCAGACCGGCGATCTGACCTACTATGTAGCAGAGTGCATGGAATTTCCAAACCTCGGAGAATACCACGATAACCTGTCTTTGGAGGAAGCAATCCGCATTTATCAGGAGATTCCGGCAGAACGAATGAACGGGATCAAGGGCATTGGTTTTGAGCTGAAAGACGGAAGCGACTATGAAGGACCTTTTCCGATTTTGACCGGCCAGACCATTGACCTGGACACCATCCAGGCAATCGACTATTACCGTGATAATCCTCTGGTGCAAAAAGCGGTAAAGGAACTGGCTACGGCAATGCCAGAAATGGAAGTGCTGGGGGCGGATGCCAACCAGCAGGAGGCTTTGTTTCTGATTGACGATGCCACCTATCTTCATATCCAATCCTGTGACAGCGGCTGGGACTATACCCTTTACGATGCCGCGTCCATGAAAGAGCTGGATGGTGGTCAGCTGGATATGCCGGAGCTTTCCTGCATGAAGGCAGTTCTCCAGATTTGTGATGATAACGATCTGGACAGCACTTCGCTCAGACGCGCTCCCTTGTCTATGGTTGAGACCTTGCAGGAAGCTGCCTACCAGCAGATGCAGGCAGAGGCCAGTCAGATGGCTGCTTCTTCTCAGCTGCCGGAAGCACAAGAGCAGGCGCTGGATGAATACCCTATGCCTGATGAGCAGGTATCCACACCGGATATGCAGGAATATGGCTACTCCTATGATGGGATGTTCCCTGTTACCAGAGAACGGGCGCTGGAACTGGATGCCGCTGGTTTGACTGTCTATGTGCTGCATGAGGACAATACGGAGAGCATGGTGTTTGACCCGCAGGAAATCATGGATCATGGCGGCATTTTCGGTGTGGACCGTGAGGAATGGGAGAAAAGCCCTCAGTTCCACGAAAAGGTCATGGAGCGCCAGGAACATCAGCAGGAACGGGAACAGGCATTTCTTGCTCAGAACAGAGATTGCTTTGCCATCTATCAGGTAAGTAGTGACGATCCGCAGAATGTGCGCTTTATGAATCTGGATTGGTTAAAGTCCCATGACATTTCCATAGACCGTAGCAATTATGATCTCATTTACACTGCTCCGCTGAGGGAGTCTGGCACGGTACCGGAGCAGCTGGAAAAACTATATGAGCAGTTTAATCTGCAAAAACCGGCGGATTTTCACAGTCCTTCTATGAGTGTCAGTGACATCGTTGCGATCAAGCAGGACGGTAAGGTATCCTGTCATTACTGTGACAGTGTTGGTTTTACCCAGATCCCCGGATTCCTGCCGGAAAATCCGCTGAAAAATGCGGAGATGGCCGTGGAGGACGATTACGGCATGATCGACGGTATCATCAACAATGGCGCAAAAGAGCCTACGGTGGCAGAGCTGGAACAGCAGGCCCGAAGCGGTCAGCCCATTTCCCTGATGGATCTGGCTGCCGCTGCCCATCGGGAGGAACGGGAAAAGAAAAAGTCCGTCATGGAGCAGCTGAAAAGCCAGCCCAAGGCAGAACACAAAAAGATAGCGCCAAAAAAGAGTGCGGAAAGGGAGATTTGATATGGGAAACTTTACTTTTGAGGAAATGAACCTGATGTGCATTTACAATACCGGCAGCCGCACCGGACTGATCGACAGCCTGCGTGAGATGCGCGGCGAGCTGGCCCCGGAGGAAACCGAGCTGCGGGAGTTGACAGACAGCGCACTGGGCAAGCTCCAGGCCATGAGTGATGCCGAGTTTGCCGAGCTGGAGTTGTATCCGGATTTTGACCAGTAAACACCATAATCGCAGGGATGGGGTGGCAATATGCCACTCCACCTTTTTACCCCAAAACTGAAAGGAGGACAGAACACTATGCCAACCAAAGCTGAACTATATGCACAGATGGCGGAGAAGGTAACAACGCAGCTCACGGGGAGCTGGCAGGAATGGGCAGGGTTTCTCACCACTGCTTCCCGCCTTTACAAGTACCCGTTCCATGAGCAGTTGATGATCTACGCCCAGCGTCCGGACGCCACCGCCTGTGCAGAGTACGATTTGTGGAATGAAAAGATGGG
>ENA-OPFB01000125-OPFB01000125.1-human-gut-metagenome-genome-assembly--contig:-NODE-125-length-12651-cov-3.072642_pt1 | contig 12651 bp, 10 predicted proteins | sample MGYA00241309_ERZ501552 | MGnify/ENA primary metagenome ERZ501552 (study PRJEB25962, sample SAMEA2042426) | human gut metagenome | biome: human gut; feature: human-associated habitat; material: faeces... | reverse complement strand
AATCGCATAATTTCGACCAAAGAGACACGTGGTTGAAAAAAATCGATTCTCAGACGACCTTTTGTAAAATATTTTTATCAACAAAAAACGGTGTTCACTGTGGGTGCCGCCCCTGCAATACATGGAAAACGCCCGAAGTGTCCGTTTGGGAGTGCTTCGGGCGTTGTTGTTTTAATCCTCGTCTGGGATGATGAGCTTGTAGCCTTGGCCGTGGATGTTGATTATCTCAACTTGGTCATCGTCCTTGAGGTGCTTGCGCAGCTTGGTGATGTACACGTCCATGGAACGCGCGTTGAAATAGTTGTCGTCTATCCAGATGGTGCGCAGGGCGTCGTTGCGCTTCAGAATCTCGTTGGCGTGGGAGCAAAGCAGGGAGAGGAGCTCGTTCTCCTTTGTCGTGAGCTTTGTTTGCTTCTGGCCGATGGTGAGGAGCTGCTTCTGCGTGTCGAACATGTACTTGCCAATCTTGTACTTTGTGCTCTCATGGTTCTTCTTGCCCTTCACGCGGCGGAGGATGGCCTCAACGCGCTTAACCAGTTCTTCCATTGAGAAAGGCTTGGTGATGTAGTCGTCGGCACCCTTGTCGAAACCTTCCAGCACGTCCTCTTTCTGCACGCGAGCCGTGAGGAATATGATTGGCACCTGCGAGTTGACTTGGCGAATCTCGCCAGCCAGCGTGAAACCATCTTTCTTTGGCATCATCACGTCGAGGATGCAGATGTCGTATTTGTCTTTCTGAAACTCGCGGAAACCAACTTCGCCATCAGGGCAGAGCACAGCGTCGTAACCTTTGGCGATGAGATATTCGCACAACAATGTTCCGAGGTTCTCGTCGTCTTCGCAAAGCAGAATCTTTGTTTTCTCTTCCATAGTATTTACTGTTTTAATGTTATTGTTCTATATTATTATAATGTATATTATGTTGCCAACGGCGGTGTTAACGTGTCACTCACGTTGTGAGACCATTGACCGTGTTTAGTCCTCGTCGTGAATCACGGGCAGCTTGATGGTGAACGTAGAGCCTTTGCCGTATTCGCTGTCAACCTTAATCTCACCGTCGTGCAGGTCAACGACCTTCTTCACATAGGCGAGGCCGAGGCCAAAGCCCTTCACATCGTGCACGTTGCCCGTGCCTACGCGGTAGAACTTCTCGAATATCTTTTTCAAGTCGTCTTTCTTTATTCCCTTGCCCGTGTCGTGAACCGAGAGATAGAGCCATTTGTCGTCGTTCCATGTCTTGAGGTAGATGTCGACAGGCTCGTCGGTCTTGCGATACTTCACGGCGTTGTCCATGAGGTTGAATATCACGTTCTGGAAGTTCACCTCGTCCACGTAGATGTCTGAGTCCACGGCCCCGATGTCCACGTTTATCTTTCCGCCCGTGTGCTCCACGCGGAGCGAGAAGCTGTTGGCTATCGACTCCACCATCTCGTTGAGGTCGAGGTGCTTCTTCTTGAACGACGACTTCTTGCGGTCGAACATCGACATCTGCAGCACCTTTTCCACGAGGAAGCGCAGGCGCTTGGTCTCGTCGGTGATGACACCCACCAGGTGTTTCCTCATCTTCTCGCTCTTCGTCACGCTGTCGTCGTTGAGCATCTGCGTGGCGAGCGATATGCTGGCGATAGGTGTCTTCAGCTCGTGTGTCATGTTGTTCACGAAGTCGTTTTTAATCTCGTTGTATCGCTTCTGCCTGAACACTATCACGAGGGTGATGATAAACGTCACGAGAAGGATGAGCGTGAAGAACACGCTGGGTATCATGAACTTGATGCTCGAGAAGATGTAGCTGTTGATGTCGGGGAAGTGAACCTTCACCACGCCCATCTTCGACGACGGGTCGTTGCGGAAAAGCACCTGGGTGTAAGTGAACTCCGAGCCTTCGTCGCTGTAGTCGGGGCAACGATACACCTCACGCCCGTCTTGCGTGGTCACTGTGAAGTGGTAGTGTATGTTCACGCCGTTGTTTATCAGTTCGGCCTTTATGTCTTGGTCCAGTATCTTGAAGTTGACACGCTCCTTCAATGGCTTGTCGGAGGCGGAATAGAGCATGTTCATCACAACCTCGTCGACCAATGCCTTCTGGTAGACGTATCTGTTTTTCACGATCTCTTGCAACGAGCGGCTCGCGGCGTTGTTGGAGTTCTTGTCGTTGATGAGAATCATGGCCTTCGGCATATTCACCGGGTTGTCCATCTTCATCTTCATGCGGAAGGTGAGATAGTTGGAGCCGCGGAAGCTGTTGGCCGTCCGACGCGATGATGAGTCGGCGGCGTCCTTTTGCGCGCCAGAGGAACCGTTGCCTTGATGTTTTTCCTTCCTCTCCGTCTCCCTTACGTCTTTCTCCAGATACCTTAAAGTCTCATTCAGCTCAAGGTTGCGAGAGGCTTGATAGAGGGCGCGGTTCACGCTTTCGTCAAACTGCTCTTTCTTCATGTTTGCCATCTCGCGTATGTACGTGAGTTGCAAAAAGAGCAGCAAGATGAACGACAGTCCCATGATGACCGCTATTGTCCATATCGTCTTCTTTTTCATGTCGCAAAGATACTAATTAACTTAATTGCTTAACATTTTAGTGTTAACTATTTGTCTCGTGTTTGCTTGTTTTAACGTAAAAACGTCAATTATGTAATATTTTACCATAAACAAAGAACCGTCATTATCCTTTTTATTGAGGATTGCGAATGGGCGTCAGCCAAATGCTCATTGTTTCGTCAGACTCGATGAGGTCGATGATATTGTACGGCATCTGATGGTCACCTCCCCACGGGATGTACTTCATCTTGTCGTTGATGATGATTGGTGCGATGTTGTGCTCCTCCTTGAAGACTTCAGATGTCTTGGAGGTGAAAGCTGCGGAGGCGTGGGTGCCGGGGATGGTATGGACGGATGTAAATGTTAGAGTATCGGGCATAATATGCTGTTTTTGAGGCAAAGATATAGACGTTATGGCTATACTGAAAAGACATCAAATAATCAACTGGAATAGCAGATTGAGTATAATTTAAAAAGACTTTAATAGTAATTGGTAGTACAGAATAGTATAAGACGATACAAATTATGGCTGATTTTAGAATATTTAAGTTTGGCAATTTAGTTAAATGCCGTTAAAATACTACCTTTGCAAGATAATGTATAATGTCAATTAAAGGTAGAATTTACAGAAACAATTAAATCATAAAGATGGAGCTTCCTAAACAAATAAACAATATAAATGAACGAGTGGTAGACGACCTGAAGACGCGGTTGTCTGCCAGCAGTCGTATTTGTGTGGCTGCAGCTTCGTTTTCGATTTATGCTTTCGAGGCACTAAAGAAGGAACTGGAAAGCATAGAGGAACTCCGCTTTATTTTTACCTCGCCTACATTTGTCAAAGACAAAGGCAAGAAGGAGAAACGTGAGTTTTTCATTCCCAAGCTGAATCGGGAGCGCAATCTTTACGGCACCGAATTTGAAATCCGTCTGCGCAACCAGCTTTCACAGAAAGCTATAGCAAAAGAGTGTGCAGAATGGATAAAGCGCAAAGTGCGCTTTAAGAGCAATTCCACAGGCGACATTATGGGCGGTTTTCTGCATGTAGCAGACAACAGCCAGCACGTATATCTGCCGTTCAACGAGTTTACCACAACAGAATTAGGATGTGAGCGCGGCAATAGTGTTTACCAAATGGTAAATGTCTTGCCGTCACCCACAGCAGAAGCATATCTGAAGATATTCAATGAGCAATGGGATAATGAAGATAAGTTTTCTGATGTCACCAACAAAGTATTGGAGTACATCGAGACAGTGTATCAGGAGAACTCTCCGGAATACATATATTTCATAGCTCTTTATAATATCTTCCATGAGTTTCTGGACGACATATCAGAAGATGTACTGCCCAACGAGCGTACAGGTTTTAAGTCAAGTATCGTATGGAACAAGCTCTATAACTTCCAGAAAGATGCTGCCCTTGCCATCATCAACAAGCTTGAAAAATACAACGGCTGCATCCTTGCAGATAGTGTAGGACTTGGTAAGACATTCACAGCCCTTGCAGTGATAAAGTATTACGAGAACCGCAACAAGAGCGTGCTCGTACTTTGTCCAAAGAAGCTGAACGACAACTGGCAAACGTTTCGTGCCAACTACAAGAACAACCCTATCGCAGGCGACCGTCTGCGCTATGATATATTGTTCCATTCCGACCTGTCACGCGACCGTGGCTTAAGCAATGGTCTTGACTTAGAGCATATCAACTGGGGAAATTACGACCTTATCGTAATTGATGAGAGCCACAACTTCCGCAATGGCGGTAACGTTGACGAGGAGGAACTTGACGATGATGAAGAACCACGCAAGGAAAACCGCTATCAGCGTTTGATGAACCGCGTCATCCGTTCCGGAGTGAAGACAAAAGTGCTGATGCTCAGTGCAACACCGGTAAACAACCGCTTCAATGATTTGAAAAATCAGTTGCAACTTGCCTATGAAGGCAAAGCAGACTACATCAATGAAGCTCTTGAATTAGACAAGAGCATTGATGATGTATTCCGCAATGCCCAGACCGTATATAACAAGTGGGCGAAGCTCCCGCCTGAGGCACGCACCACAGAACGCTTGCTGAATGATCTGAGTTTTGACTTCTTCCAGATGCTTGATGCGGTGACAATCGCACGCAGCAGAAGTCACATTACGAAATATTACGACACCAAAGATATAAGAGAGTTTCCAACTCGCCTGTCACCCATCTCGCGTAGACCCAAGCTGACCGACCTCAATAGTGCCATCAACTTTCGGGATATCGCCAACACCCTCGACACCCTTTGTCTTGCCATCTATACGCCATCGCTCTATCTGTTCGACAGCGTAAGAAGCGACTATGCTATTGACTTCGATGGTGAAGGCTTATCCATCGACGGACGAGAGAAGGGACTTCGTAAGCTCATGGCAACGAACCTCTTGAAGCGCCTTGAAAGCTCGGTCAACTCCTTCCGCCTGACATTGCAGCGCATTCAGGAATATATCACGGAGACTATAAAGCTTATAGACGAGTATGAGCAACGCCGTGGAAGTGAGAGTATTGACGTAAGTGAGTTTTCAGATGATATGGATAGCAGCGAAGGCGATACCGATCCGTTTGCCACCAAGAAGTCGAAGATAAGCCTTGCCGACATGGACACCACCAGCTGGCGCCGTGATCTTTCTTCAGATTTGGAGAAACTTGATTTGCTCCTTATCATGCTTTCCGACATCACACCGCGCCACGACAGCAAGCTGCAGATGCTTATTGAGGATTTGAAACACAAGTTTGAAAATCCGATAAACCCCGGCAACAAGAAAGTGCTTATCTTCACAGCCTTCGCTGATACAGCGGACTATCTGTATACCGAACTTGCAGACAAAATAAAGGCAGATTGCGGACTCAACACCGCCCTAATTACTGGAACTACAGAAGGACGGTGCACAATAAAGAAATTCCCATTGAGCTTTAACAATGTCCTCACCTACTTCTCACCTATCTCTAAGGACCGTGCATCCATCTATCCCAACGCGAAGGAGGATATAGATGTGCTTATAGCCACCGACTGTATCAGTGAGGGACAGAACCTGCAGGACTGCGACTATCTCATAAACTATGACATCCACTGGAACCCGGTGCGTATAATCCAGCGTTTCGGACGAGTAGACCGTATCGGCTCGCGAAATAAGGTGATACAGCTTGTGAACTATTGGCCCGACATTGAGCTTGACGATTACATAAAGCTCAAAGGACGAGTGGAGAGCAGAATGAAAGCCACGGTGCTTACCTCCACCGGCGACGACAACCTGCTTTCCGACAACGAGAAGGGCGATTTGGAATATCGCCGTAACCAGCTGAAGCGCCTTCAGGAGGAAGTGGTGGACATCGAAGATATGGACACCGGCATCAACATCATGGACTTGGGACTGAACGAGTTTCGCCTTGACCTCTTGGCATACATAAAGAATCATCCCGACATCGAGCACGCACCGTTCGGTATGAGTGCCGTAGTGGGGAGCGACAGCATGGCAAAACCGGGAGTGATGTATATCCTGCGCAATCGCAACAATGCCGTAAACATCGACAAGAAGAACCTGCTCCATCCGTTCTACATGGTATATGTGGGCGATGATGGCAGCGTGGTGTGCGACCATCTGCACCCAAAGCAGTTGCTCGATGTGATGCGCCATGTGTGCAAGGGCAAGCAGGAGTATGACCGCACGCTTTGCGCAGCCCTCAACAAGGAGACGAAGGACGGACGCGACATGCGCAAATACAGTGACTTGTTGCACTGTGCCATCGACAGCATTGTGAGCGTGAAGGAAGAAAACGACATCGATAGCCTGTTTTCCGTAGGAGAAACCACCGCTCTACGAGCTGAGATCAAAGGACTGGATGATTTCGAGTTGATAACATTCTTAATCATTAGATGATATACTTTATTTATGACAAAGAGAGAAGCCCTTCAATTATTTGAAGAAAAGAAGATACGCTCTGTATGGGACGACAAAGAAGAGAAATGGTATTTCTCTATAGTGGATGTTTGTGCGGTGTTGACCGAACAACCAGACGCAGAACATGCGAGAAACTATTGGAAAGTATTAAAACACAGATTAATAAAGGAAGGCAACCAAACGGTTACAACTTGTAACCGGTTGAAATTGCGTGCAGCCGACGGCAAGCTCCGCCTGACGGACGTAGCTGATACAGAGCAACTATTTCGTCTTATACAGTCCGTTCCTTCTCCCAAAGCAGAGCCTTTCAAGCTGTGGATGGCACAAGTGGCGAGCACACGATTGGAGCAGATGCAAGACCCGGAGAAAAGCATCGACCAGGCTGTGATAGATTATAAGCGATTGGGGTATTCTGACGCATGGATAAATCAGCGCATCAAGTCTATTGAGATAAGAAAAGAACTTACAGACGAATGGGCAAGAACTGGCGTTCAGCAGGGCATGCAGTATGCATCTCTTACAGACATCATCACTCGTGAATGGAGCGGAATGAGCACCAAGCAATACAAGCAATTCAAGGGGCTGAAGAAAGAAAGTCTACGCGACAATATGACCAATATGGAGATTGCGCTCAATATGCTCGCCGAGGCCTCTGCCACAGAACTGTCTAAACAGCGTGACCCAAAAGGCTTCAGTCAGCAGAAGCAAATAGCAAAAGATGGCGGAAGCGTAGCAAAAGTAGCACGCAATCAATTGGAGAAGAAACTCGGGCATGGGGTTATTACTTCAGCCAAAGCAAGTGACTATCTTCCTTCTTTAGATTCTGAAGAAAAGAAAGAGCCATGATAACATTCCCTGATTCAACCCTTGTAGGCAAGACGGTGCACGAGATAACCGTGTTCCGTATGGTGCTGAAAAACAGTGAAGTGCCATCCGACGTGCTGATGCTTATAGACAAGCGGAAGGAGAAACAACCGAGGAAACGATTTGAGATACACCAAAGACTTGTGGTAATGAAAGAAAAACTGAATCAATAAGAGAACGAAATACTTTAAGAATATGGAGAAACTGAAAATGCAGACCGCCGATGGTGTGCAGGACAATATCAGCCGAATAGCTGAATTGTTTCCTGAATGTATCACGGAGGTTAACGACAAAATGGGGGGGTGAAACGCTCCATTGACTTTGACAAACTGCGCCAGCTGCTGTCTTCCGATATTGTAGAAGGCAACGAAGAGCGCTATCAGTTTACTTGGCCTGACAAGCGCAAGGCTATCCTTGCTGCCAATGCGCCCATCAACGCCACGCTGCGCCCCTGCCCAGAGGAGAGCGTGGACTTCGACACCACACAAAACCTGTATATCGAGGGCGACAACCTCGATGTGTTGAAATGCCTTAAAGAGACCTATCTACATAAGGTGAAGATGATTTACATCGACCCACCTTACAACACAGGCAATGACTTTGTTTATGAAGACGACTTTGCGGAGTCGGCTGCAGAATATCTCGTCAACTCAGGACAGTTTGACGAGCAGGGCAACCGTTTGGTTACGAATACCGAGAGCAACGGACGCTTCCACACCGATTGGCTGAATATGATTTATCCACGACTGAAAGTGGCAAGGGACTTGCTAACTGAGGATGGCGTGATATTTATCTCGATAGATGACCATGAGGTTGAGAACCTGAGGAAGGTGTGTGATGAGGTGTTTGGAGAATGCAATTTTATAGCAACACTTGTATGGGAAAGAGCATTTTCACCAAAAAATGATGCAAAATATATTTCAAATAGTCATGATTATGTTTTAATGTATGCAAAAAGTGCAGCAAATTTTGTTATAGGAAGATTGGAACGTACAGCAGAAGCAAATGCCAGATATTCAAATCCTGATAATGATCCACGTGGAGTTTGGATGTCAAGCGACATTTCTGTAAAGACATATAATGCAAGTTGTGATTATCCTATTATTACTCCTTCGGGGAAAGTGGTAGAGCCTCCAGCAGGGCGCTGCTGGAGTCTCTCGAAGACGCGTTCTTCGAGAGACTCCAAGACAATAGAATTTGGTTTGGACCTAATGGGGATAATACACCACGTATGAAGCGATTTTTGTCTGAACTTAAATTCGAAGGTATGGCACCTACATCTATTTTATTCTATAAGGATGTTGGTCATAGCCAGGAAGGAGCCCAAGAAGTCGTATCATTATTTGGTGACAAGGGCGTTTTTGATGGTCCAAAACCAGTTCGTTTGTTAGAGCGACTTATAACTTTAGCTAATCTAAAAGAAGATTCCATTGTCCTTGATTTCTTTTCAGGAAGTGCAACCACAGCACATGCAGTAATGAAGAAGAATGCAGAAAAAGCTAAGAATAGTCGCTTTATCATGGTACAGTTGCCAGAAGAAGTTAGTGATAAGAAAAAAGATCAAGGCTATAAGAACATCTGCGAAATCGGCAAAGAGCGCATCCGTCGTGCTGGTGCTAAGATAAAGGAGGAAAATCCTGAAAAGGCACAAAACCTTGACACCGGTTTCCGTGTTTTGAAGCTCGACAGCAGCAACATGAAAGATGTGTTCTATTCACCGAAGGAGACATCACAACTGGAATTGTTTAGATATGTAGACAACGTAAAGGACGACCGCACAAGCGAAGATCTTCTGTTCCAAGTGATGCTGGAGCTCGGTGCAACCCTCGACAGCAAGATAGAAGAGAGCGAAGTGGATGGTAAGACTATATTTAATGTAGCCGACGGCTATCTTGTTGCTTGCTTCGACCAGAAAGTAACCGACGAGGTGGTGACAGCTATTGCGAAGATGCAGCCGACGTATGCCGTGCTGCGCGACACCAGCTTGGCGAATGATGCCACGGCAACCAACTTCGAGCAGATCTTCAAGACATACGCACCTAACACTACAACAAAAATCTTGTAAGGATGAAACTGCAATTCAAGATACAACAATATCAAACCGATGCCGTGGAAAGCACCGTCGACATATTTAACGGACAACCAAACCAGGGACTCTTGGACTACAAGATGGACCAGGGAAAGGTGTACGTGATAAACAACGGCAAGCGCATAGAGCAAAAAGGCATCAGTTTCAGCGGGTATGACACAGGCTACAAGAACGGCGAGATAGTGCTTTCGGAGGGCGAATTGCTGAAGAACATCCATCAGATACAGACACATAACAACATCCACCTCAGCAATGAGGTGATAAAGCGCCTTGGAGCCTGCCAGCTCGATATAGAAATGGAGACCGGTACTGGTAAGACCTACGTCTATATCAAGACAATGTTCGAGCTGAACAAACGCTACGGTTGGACAAAGTTTATCGTCGTTGTGCCCAGCATCGCCATACGCGAAGGAGTGAAGAAGAGTTTCGACATAACCCAAGACCACTTCATGGAGCAGTATGGCAAGAAGGCACGCTACTTCGTTTATAATTCGGACAACCTCAATCAGATAGACACCTACTCGCAGAGTGCCGACATCTCCGTGATGATCATCAACACCCAGGCGTTTAACACCTCGATGAAAGAAGGCGCCAAAAACAAGTATGCCCGCATCATTTACGACAAGCGCGACGAGTTTGGCTCACGCCGACCCATCGACGTGATAGCAGCCAACCGCCCAATCATCATATTGGACGAACCGCAGAAGATGGGCGGCGCAGCCACACAGACAGCGTTGGCACGCTTCAACCCATTGTTCACGCTCAACTATTCGGCCACACACCGAGAGACCCACAACCCCGTGTATGTGCTCGATGCGCTGGATGCCTACAACCAGAAGTTGGTGAAGAAGATAGAGGTGGTGGGCTTCGAGCTTCGCAACCTCAAAGGCACGGAAAGCTACATCTATTTCGACAGTGTCGTCCTGTCGAAGAACGAGCCACCGATGGTGCGCATGGAGATAGACGTGCAGAGCAAGAGCGGCAACATCAAGCGAGCCTACAAGAATGTAGGCGAAGGCGACGACCTCTTTTATCTCTCCGGAGAAATGGAGCAGTATCGTGGCTATATGTTGACAGAGATTGACCCTTTGCGTGGCAAAGCTATATTTAGCAATGGCGTAACGCTAAACGTAAAGGATATTCAAGGAAACATCACTGCCGACCATAAGGCACGCATACAGATACGCGAAACCATCAAGGCGCACTTCCGTAAGGAGTCGGCCTTGTTCAGGCGTGGCATAAAGTGCCTATCGCTGTTCTTTGTCGATGAAGTGGCAAACTACCGCCAGTATGACGACAACGGCAACCAGAAGTTGGGACGATACGGCGAGATATTCGAGCAGGAGTATATGGCGGAACTGGCTAACAATCAGAATATGTTCGATCCTGACTATATGGCATACCTTGGAAGCATATCAGCCCACGCCACCCATGCCGGATATTTCTCGATTGACAAGAAAGGCCGTTCTATAAACAGCTCTGTAAAGCGTGGCAGCGACCAGAGCGATGACACCTCGGCTTACGACCTTATCTTGAAGAACAAGGAGCGGCTGCTCAGCCTCGACGAGCCAGTGCGCTTCATCTTCTCACATTCGGCTCTTCGTGAGGGTTGGGACAATCCGAACGTGTTCCAGATATGTTCGCTGCGCCAGTCGAACAGCGTTTCACAGAAACGCCAGGAGGTAGGCCGTGGCTTGCGCTTGTGTGTAGACAGGCATGGTGTACGCCAAGACAACGACGCCCTTCCGGAAGAAGTGCATAAGGTGAACCGACTTACCGTAATTGCCAGCGAAGGTTATGCAACCTTTGTGGCAGATTTGCAGCATGACATCAGGCAAGACCTCTACGACCGTCCGACAAAGGCAGATGTTGACTTCTTCACCGGCAAGATTGTTACCTGCGATGACGGAGCTAAGTACACAATAACAAAGAATGACGCACAGGAAATTTATTTCCAGTTGCGTATGAAGGGCTACATCACCAAAGATGGTGAAGTGACCGAAACTTTCCGTAAGGCATGTGCAGAAGAAACCTTGTTGCCTTTAGCCGACGAGTTGCAGCCAATGAGCAATTCGGTGATGAAGTTGGTTCAGAGCATCTACGACCCGAGCGTATTGAAGGGCATGATTGACGATGGCAGCAAGACCACAACGCCCGACAACAAGCTCAACGACAACTTCATGAAGAAGGAGTTTCAGGAGCTTTGGCGCCGTATCAATCATAAGTATGCCTATACGGTCAGCTTTGACAGCGAGGAACTTATTGAAAAAGCGGTAGGCGCAATAAACAAAGAGCTGGAGGTGACCCAGCTGAGCTATGTAGTGACACGAGGTGAGCAAAAGGACAACACTTCACTGGACGACATGAAGCATGGCGATATGATGCGCCAGAAAGAAAGTGCAACAGAGAAGCTGAAAACGGATATAGTAAGCAATGTGCGTTACGACTTGTTGGGCAAGATAAGCAGCGCCACACGACTGACCCGAAAGACAGTGGCAACAATTCTTTCAAAGATACGTCCGCAGAAGTTCGGCATGTATAAGGCTAACCCTGAAGAATTCATACGTAAGGTAACACGTTTGATTCTGGAACAGAAAGCCACAATCATCGTTGAGCATATCAGCTACAACCGATTAGAAGGTAAGTTCGATAGCGATATTTTCACGCAGGAGAAACACGGAACGATAGACCGTGCCTTCGAAGGAAAGAAAAGCATCGTGGATTATGTGTTTACTGATAGCGAGGGAGAACGAAAGTTTGTTGGTAAAATTGACACGGCAAAGGAAGTTGCTGTATATGCCAAGTTGCCAAAGGGTTTCCATATTCCGACACCTGTAGGCAACTATTCTCCCGACTGGGCAATCGCGTTCCAAGAAGGCGAGGTGAAGCACATCTATTTTGTAGCAGAGACAAAAGGCTCTATGTCGAGCATGGACTTGCGCGAAATAGAAAAAGGCAAGATAGCTTGTGCCGAAAAACTGTTTGCTCAAATATCTACATCCAATGTGAAGTATGGTAAAGTAGATAGTTTTGAGACACTTATGGATATTGTAAAATAAAAGTTTAAAAAAACGAAGTTTACGAAAAGCACATAGATGCAATTTAGTAAAGTGGGGATGCTCGCAAGGGTATCCTTTTTTTATTGCAACAACATGTTTTGTAAGCAAATGTTAAAACAAATGATAACTAGGGTTCACTAAATTATTTTGACTAAGCAGCCTCGTGTTGGGTCTAAAACTCCC
>ENA-OPFB01000123-OPFB01000123.1-human-gut-metagenome-genome-assembly--contig:-NODE-123-length-12670-cov-3.020769_pt1 | contig 12670 bp, 9 predicted proteins | sample MGYA00241309_ERZ501552 | MGnify/ENA primary metagenome ERZ501552 (study PRJEB25962, sample SAMEA2042426) | human gut metagenome | biome: human gut; feature: human-associated habitat; material: faeces... | reverse complement strand
CCTGGCTTGGGAAAGTCAGGGCTTTGTGAGTTTTTGGGTGTTTTGACACACCCTCACGGCAGAGGCGGTAACCGCTATTCAACTTATGCTTTTACTGAACAAGGCGTGGCAATGCTTAGTAGTGTTCTCCGTTCAAAAACAGCCATTGAGGTCAATATACAGATCATGCGAGCCTTTGTTTCCATGCGCCACTTCATGGTGAATAATGCTTCTATGTTCAGCCGCTTGGAAACTATTGAGTACCATCAGCTGGAAATGCAGCAACATCAGCAAGAAGCAGACAAGCGCATAGACGAGGTGTTTCGCAGATTGGACGAGGGTAACGCAAAGCCGAAACAAGGTGTGTTCTACAATGGGCAAGTTTATGATGCCTACACTTTCGTGTCCGACTTGATTAAGAGTGCGAAAAGACGTATCATTCTTATCGACAACTATGTTGACGATACTGTACTGACATTGCTCGATAAAAGAGATAATAACGTGTCTGCAATCATCTACACTCAGCAGATAAGCCGTCAGTTCCAACTCGACATAGACCGTCATAATGCTCAATATGCACCGATTGACGTTGAAACATTCCGTTTATCACATGACCGCTTCCTTTGTATAGACGATGATGTATATCATATAGGTGCATCCATTAAGGACTTAGGCAAGAAGTGGTTTGGTTTCTCCAAGATGGAGATACTTACACCAGATGAATTGGTGGAAAGAATCAACTAAGGTTAATACACTACTATACGTATAGCAGACCATTCTCGTTTGTGGATTGTTTTTCGTACTTTTGAATAACATAGAAAAGATAACTTAAAAAGATAAAATATGGTCAACAAGATATTTCTTTTAGGATTATTTTTGCTTTCTGTTGCCAACGTGAAAGCTCAAACTCGGACGCAAACGGATTCGCTCACAATGGAGACAATGTTGCACAATCTTCCAGAAGTGATGGTAAAAGGTTCTCGCCCCATTGTCAAGGCAGAGCGGGGTATGCTGTCGTACAATATGCCGCTACTCTTAAAACAATTGCCTGCCGACAACGCTTACGAGGCATTGACACGCATACCTGGTGTCAGCGATGCCACAGGCAGCATATCCTTCTCTGGCAATGAAGTAACGTTGATTATCAACGGACAAGCCACCACATTGACGCAGGAACAACTGACAGAGCGTCTGAAGGCAATGCCAGCCGCACAGTTGGCAAAAGCCGAGGTGATGCTGTCTGCCCCTGCTCGCTATCATGTGCGTGGCATGGCTATCAACATCGTCACGAAAGACTACGCCGCTACCAATCAGCTTTCGGGACAAATCATTGGTGGCATGCGGCAAAACAAATACGCCAATGAGTTTGGTAATTTATATCTTTCCTTGCAAAGAGACAAGTTTGGACTTGACGCACAATATAAATATGTAAACGGCAATTCATACGGTGAATCTTCACGCATAGCCAATCATCCACTTGGCAACAATCGTATACACTATAATGATGAAACCGGGCAGAAGTCGTTTGGCATTACACACAACTACCGACTGGGGATGAATTATGCTTTCAGTAAGAACCATCGTCTTGACGTTGCCTATACAGGACACTGGGACAAGAGGTGCTCAAACAGCAACACCACAGGATCGAGCATTAGCGGAATGCATCATGACAGTCATGAGTATCTGCACAATGTGGATGTTAACTACTCGCTTCCTTTCGGACTCACCCTTAACGGTTCGTACACCTACTATCGCACGCCTCAGCAACAAGCCCTCGACGGCACGATGCATACGGATGAAAGCATGTCGGAAACAGAACGCAACCTGACAAGCGGCAGTGAGCAGACCATCAACAAATGGATGTTCACGGCCGATCAAACCCATTCGTTGGCACACGGCTGGGGATTGTCGTATGGCGTGAAAGGGCAATTCACAAGCAACAAGAGTTATCAGACCACAATAGACAAGGATGGGAGCGTTTTGCCCGATGGGACAAGCAGCGTGGACCTCAACGAGCGTATATGGAACATATATGCAGGTTTCAGCAAGCAGATAAACAAGGCTATTAGTCTTGAAGCATCTGTTGCTGCCGAGCAATATCACTCTCCGATATGGGATAAATGGCGCGTATATCCTACGCTCAATGCTTTGTGGAACGTCAACGACAACCATTTGCTCAATCTATCATTCAGTTCCAATTCGGAGTTCCCGAGTTATTGGTCGACCATGAGTAACGTTTTCTATTCTTCAACATACTCAGAGATACATGGCAATCCCGATTTGAAACCCTTCGCTTATTATAATGTCAACCTGATGTGGCAGATAAAGCGACGTTATACGCTGATGGCTTTTGCAAGTCTGAAGCCCGACTATTTCGTACAGTTGCCATATCAGACCACAGAACGCATGGCTGTGATAATGAAGGAAACCAACTTCGACTATTCCAATAGTTATGGATTGCAGGCGTCAGTCATATTCAATGCAGGCAAATGGCTCAATGGCAATGTGTTTGCTGTAGGAACCTACAAGCACGACAAGAGCAGTAATTTCTTCGACTTGCCATTCAATCGCAAGAAATTCTCTGTTATACTTGGAGGTACAGCATCTGTAAAACTATGCAACACACAAGACTTGCGCCTAATTCTTAATCCTTTCTATCAAACAAAGGCTATACAAGGAGTCTACGACATAAGTCCTATTTTCAGAATGAATGCCAAACTGCAATGGTCGTCGCATGACGGTAAATGGGGATTGCGCCTTAATGGTAGCAACATCTTCAACAACCTATACGACACACGTTCCGTACAAGGCAACCAAGACTACCGAATGAAGATAAACTATAACTGGGCATCTGTCACTTTTGCAGTTATCTATAAGTTTGGTGGCTACAAGGAGAAGACGGTCAAGGAGGTAGATACCTCGCGCATGGGACACTGAGGATGGTATAACTTTTAGCATGTAAATATAGAAATTTATATCTCTCACTTTGGCAATAAAGCTATCAATGGCTTTTGTAACAGCGTATGCTTTATCGGTGGCTTTATCCAAGTTGTCCTTTGCTCCCTTTAAAGAAGATGCTGCCGTTTCAAGTTCTGATTTTGCCGAAGTCAAACTATTGCCAGCATCCTTGTAGTGTCCGAAGCCGACATCTTTATAATCTTTTATATCCGTGTGAAGTAAAAACACGCCAATGCGAATCAGCATAGCCCCGTTGTTATAAGTCTCTCCTCACAAACCTCTTTAGCAAGAAGGTGAGGAAATATGGGAAGGTATAGAACTTGCCATTGAACCCGATGTTCTTGTTGCAGAGTTTGATGCCGTATCGTATGTTAGGGTATTTGCCATCTTGCGCGGTCAGTTTGGTGAGCGACTTTGTGGCACTGTCGGTTGTCTTTACCTCCACGGGTATGAGCGACCGTGCGTCCCTGATGAAGAAATCCATCTCCAAGGTCGATTTCTATTTTTCCCTTGTCCAGTCCTTGGGCGTATTTGGTGATGTCTTCCTCGTAGTCGAGAAGCAGTTGCCGTTGCATCTTGAGAGTACCGCTGAAGTTGCCGTTGGTGACTAACGTGTTGACCACGGCAGGCATTCCGCCGATGGTCATGTATTAGTTTCATAACAAATGGCATCTTATCTGCTGCAATGATAACCCTTTCTCACAAAATTCCTGAGTAAAACGAAGGGGAAATCACAAAATTCCTTTGCTTTTTCATTGTCTTATCACAAAATTCCTGCCATTTCGCGGAGCTTTATCACAAAATTCCTGGTTGGCAGGGGCTTCGCAATCACAAAAAAAAAGCGCCCCATCCCTTTGTCATGTCAAGGGATGGGGCGCTTCAGCAACGAGGGCTTGCCGAGACCGCGCGGTCACAGCCCGATGCTCTCTATCCTGAGCTCTATCGTACCGGCAGGAGCCTTCACCTCTACGGTGTCGCCGGCCTTGTGGCCGATAAGGGCCTGTCCGATAGGCGACTTTATGGAAATCTTGCCCTCGTGTATGTTGGCCTCGTGCGGACTTGTCAGGGTGTAAGTGGCCTTGCGGTTCACGCGCAGGTTGGTGACCTCCACCTTGCACAGCAGCTGGACCGTGTCGGGCGACATCTGCTTGGTATCGAGCACGCGGGCGTTGGCCAGGATGTTTTGCTTGTACCTTATCTTGCCGAGCAGCCGCCCGTGCGTCCTTCGCGCGGCGTGATACTCGAAATTCTCGCTCAGGTCGCCCTTGTCGCGAGCCTCCGAGAGCTCGTCTTGCGCCTTGGGCAGCTCCACCTTTATGAGGTGTTGCAGTTCAGCCACGAGCTTGTCGTAGCATTCTTGTGACATGTATTCCATCGTGTGAAATCAGTTTTTTGCGAGTGCAAAATTAAGAAAAACATTTCACGTGGCGACACCTGCGGCCCCACTTTTTTCATCATGTCGCGTCCGCTTTCAATATTATTAATGTGGCAGATTTATGGCTTGGCATGTTACAATGTCGTGAATTGTTGGCCACGGCAAGCCTTCGCATGGGAAAAATTCATAACTTTGCGGAAAAATACCCATGACCATGACACGACGATTCACCATCGGCAAGAAGATATACGTGAGCGTGCTGTCGCTCTTCCTCTTGTTCGCAATAGCTTTCATTGTGTTCCAGCAATACCGCGAACGACAATATAAGGTGGAGACGCTGACGCTTCGCCTTCAAGACTGCAACGACCAAATCCACGACGCCATAATGTTCAACCACGACAGCGAGATGGGCTCCTTCTTGCGCCTCTATTTGCGCAAGGGCTCCTTCCGCAACCTCAGGGTCACGATAATAGCCACGTCGGGCAAGGTGATTTACGATTCCAGCACCGATTTCCGCACCATGGCCAACCACGCCAAGAGGCCAGAGGTGGAGCAGGCCTTGAAGTCGGGGTTCGGCACATCGTTAGACCGCAACAGCAATACCCTTGGGTGCGACTATTTCTATTGTGCCACGTATTATCGCGCGGATGGCTACGTGGTTCGTTCAGCCCTTCCTTACGACGTCGACTTGGCCAAGGCCCTGCGTGCCGACTTCCATTACATCTGGTTCTCCATGGTCGTGGTCATCTTGCTCACCATGGTGCTCTACCGCTTCACCAACCGCATTGGCGGCAACATAACCAAGCTCAACGAGTTTGCTACGCGTGCCAGTTCGCGCGGCGTGTCGTTCGACAAGGACTGGAACGAGGTGCTCGGCGGATTCTCCAACGATGAGCTTGGCGACACCGCCGAGCGCATAGTGAAGCTCTATCTACGCCTGAAAAAGACGCAGCAAGAGCAGAGCGTGCTCAAGCGGCAGCTCACGCAGAACGTGGCCCACGAGCTGAAGACCCCGGTGGCGAGCATACAAGGCTATCTGGAGACTATTCTCGAACATCCCGACATGGCTCCCGCCACGCGCGACAACTTCCTGGAGCGATGCCATGCCCAAGGCCAGCGCCTGGTGGCGTTGCTCAACGACATGTCCACGCTCAACCGTCTCGACGATGGCGCCGAGATGATGGTCTTCGACAAGACCGACGTGGCGGAGATAATACGCACCGTGGAGCTGGAGAGCAAGTTCGCCCTTGAGCAGAAGGGCATGACCATGACGTGCGACATGCCCGACGAGATGATTATCCATGGCAACGGAAGCCTGATTTACAGCGTCTTCCGCAATCTCACCGACAATGCCATTGCCTATGCCGGAGACAATACCCACATCAGCCTCAAGGCAAGTCGCGGCCAAGGCTGCTGGCGCTTCACGTTCAGCGACGACGGCGTGGGCGTGGCCGACGAGCACCTCGCGCGCCTCTTTGAGCGTTTCTATCGCGTGGACAAGGGCCGGAGCCGCAAGATGGGCGGCACGGGCCTCGGACTCGCCATCGTGAAAAACGCCGTGCGCGTGCATGGCGGAACCATCAGCGTGAAAAACAACCCTGGAGGCGGACTGTGCTTCGAGTTCTCGCTCAAAGACTGATGGAGTCTGCTTCTTGAATGGTGCCGTATCGCGGGGGAGGTGTGTGGGCAATGCATGATTGTAAAATGTAACGTTTATGTAACATCGATGTAAGGCGGCTGTAACATGCGGGAAGTAATTTTGCACGCAGAATTATTAATCACATTTACAGTTTTTTATGGAGACAATTTATTTATGCATTGTCATCTTTCTCCTCTGCCTCGCGGTTTTCGACCTCTTCGTGGGGGTGAGCAATGATGCCGTAAACTTCTTGCAGTCGGCAGTCGGCGCACGTGTCGCCACGTTTCGCACCATCCTCATCATAGCGTCGCTTGGCGTGGCCATAGGCGCTGTCATGTCGACCGGCATGATGGACGTGGCCAGGCATGGCATCATGGTGCCGAGCCATTACTCGTTTCATGAGGTGATAACCATTTTCCTTGCCGTCATGGTGACCGACGTCATAGTGCTCGACGTGTTCAACACCCTCGGCATGCCTACCTCGACCACCGTCTCGCTTGTCTTCGAGCTTCTTGGCGGCACGGCGATGCTCGCCTTCCTGAAGGTCGTGGCCGACGACAGTCTCGACTATGCCACGCTGCTCAACTCCGACCAGGCGTTGAAGGTCATCATCGCCATCTTCGTCTCCGTGGCCATCTCTTTCGTAGTGGGCATGGTGGTGATGTGGATAAGCCGCGTGGTGTTCACGTTCAACTTCTCAAGGCACAGCCGCTATTCCATAGCCATCTTCGGTGGCGTGGCTTTCACGGCCTTGGCCTACTTCATCTTCCTAAAGGGCGTGGGCAAGAGCCCTTACATACCAAAGAACGTGAGCGAGTATATCAGCGACAACACCAACATGCTGCTGCTCTATACCTTCATCGGCGCGGCTATCGTGACGGAAATCTTGCACCTTTGCAAGGTCAACATCTTCAAGATTACCGTGCTCTTGGGCACCTTCGCCCTGGCAATGGCTTTCGCCGGCAATGACCTCGTCAACTTCATCGGCGTGCCTCTCGCTGGCCTTGACTCCTACACCGATTTCACCACCAACGGCGCCGGTGCGAGTGCCGACAGCTTCATGATGAGTTCGCTCATGGAGAGCGCCAAGACACCGCCTTACTATCTTTTCGCCGCCGGTGTGATAATGATCGTGGCCATGGCCACATCGAAGAAGGCGCGCAACGTGATAAAGACCTCCGTGGACCTATCGCGTCAGGACGAGGGCGACGAGATGTTCGGCTCAAGCCGTGCCGCCCGTGCCATCGTGCGCTTCGTGCAGTCGATGGTTGAAGGCGTGGCCCGCTTCGCCCCAGTGTCGCTTCGCCAATGGATCAACTCACGCTTCGACACGTCAGCCAAGCCTGTCGACGACGACGAGAAGGGCGAAGGCGCGGCTTTCGACATCGTGCGCGCCGCCGTCAACCTGGTCATAGCCTCCATGCTTATCACCTTCGGCACCAACCACAAGTTGCCATTGTCTACGACCTACGTCACCTTCATGGTGGCCATGGGTTCGAGCCTTGCCGACCGTGCATGGAGCCGTGAGAGCGCCGTGTTCCGCGTGACGGGCGTGATGAGCGTCATTGGCGGATGGTTCATCACCGCTGGCGTGGCGTTCCTCACCTGTGCCCTCGTGGCCCTCTGCATGTGGTATGGCGGATTCCTGGTGCAGTTCCTCTTCATCGCCCTCGTGGTGTTCTTGCTCTGGAGAAGCAACCGCCAGTATAACAAGAAGCGCGAGCAGACAAAGGGCGAGGACGACAGCTTCCGACTGATGATGCGCACCCACGACAAGGAGATTGTCTGGGAGATGCTCTGCAAGCACGTGCGCGACACGCAGACCAAGACCTGCAGGTACGTGCTGGAGCAATACAACAACCTGCTTGACGGCTTCAACTCACAGAAGGTGAGCGGCCTGCGCAAGACGGAGTCGGGCCTGCGCAAGCGCCTCGACTTGCTGAAGAAGCTTAGGAGGCAGGAACTCTTGGGCCTGAAGCGCTCGCCGATAGAGATAGCCGCCGAGAAGAACACGTGGTTCCACATTGGCGTGAACAGCGACCAGCAATTCATCTATACCCTTCGACGCATGCTCGCGCCGGTGAAGGAGCACGTGGAAAACAACTTCAACCCCGTGCCAGAGGAGTATGTAAAGGAATATGAGCCGGTGAGAAACACGGTCAACGACTTGATGAAGATGACGTGCGACGAGATAGAGACCAACCGCTATGACCAGTATCGCAGCATCCTCGCCGAGGCCGACGCCTGCAAGGATCAACTCTCCGTGATACGCAAGGTGCATCTCAACCGCATACAGATGGCCGCCGATAACAAGAACTTGCAGGTGGACATGGTCTACCTCAACATCTTGCAGGAAACGCAGCAGCTGCTGAGCGTCATGCGCCACCAGTTGCGCTCGGCCAAGAAATTCATGGAAAACTGATAATAAAACAACTTCAATAGGTATTAGATGGACAGTGGGAGAAGGCCAAAAGGGCGGCTCCAACTTTTTTCTTGCGTTTTATCTCGTGTTGTTGATTATTTAGCTAACTTTGCCGACACATAACCATTACGACATGAAGATTCAGACAGGCAAGATGCCCTTCAAGGGCTTTGAGACTTATTATCGTGTAGTGGGCGAGGCTACGGCAAACGCACCATTGCTGCTCTTGCACGGAGGGCCGGGGTCAACCCACAACTATTTTGAGGTGCTCGACAGCCTTGCCGAGTCAACCCACCGGCAGGTCATCTTCTACGACCAGCTTGGTTGCGGCGAGAGCTTTGTGGAAGGTCACCCCGAGCTGTGGACGCTCGAGACGTGGATTGAGGAGCTTGAGGCGCTGCGGGCGTGGTTGAGGCTCGACCGCGTACACCTGCTTGGGCAGTCGTGGGGCGGCATGCTCATCATTGCCTATCTCGTGGACCGCAAGCCGAAGGGAATAGTGTCGGCCATACTCTCCAGCACGCTGTCCTCCAGCGCGTTGTGGAGCCACGAGCAACACCGCCTCATCTCGTTCATGTCGCCGGAAGAGCGGGAGGCTATAGCCAAGGCGACAGAATCGGGACGTTTCGACGAGCCTGACTACCTGAAAGCCAACGACCACTATACCACGCTTCACGCTTGCGAGATAACGGAGGACAGCCCAGAGTGCCTGCGCAGGAAGAAGCGGTTTGGCACGGAATCGTATGTAGAGGCATGGGGCCCCAACGAGTACACGCCAACAGGCACGCTCCGCGATTTCGACTATACCGGCAGGCTCAACGCCATACACGTGCCTACATTAATAATAAGCGGAACCAACGACGAGTGTACGCCGCTGATAGCCAAGACCATGCACGACGGCATTGCCGGCTCGGAGTGGGAGCTGATGGACGGCGCGCGCCACATGACCTTCATAGACCAAACCGATAAATACAAGAGACTGTTGGCGGAATGGCTAAGGAAAACAGAGGCGTGACGGTGACTCATACGGAAAACATTTGCAAAAGAACATGGATAAGGAAGAATTGACACGCATCCTTGTTGTCGACGACGAGGAAGACCTTTGCGAGATATTGAAGTTTAACCTTGAGGCTGAAGGCTATGAGGTGGACACGGCAAACTCTGGCGAGGAAGCCTTGCAGAAAGACGTGGCCAGTTATCAGCTCGTGTTGCTCGACGTGATGATGGGTGGCATGAGCGGTTTCGCCGTAGCTCGCCGCATGCGCGACAATGAGCTGACGCGGCGCGTGCCCATCATCTTCCTGACGGCCAAGGGTGCGGAGAGCGACAAGGTGACTGGATTCAACCTCGGTGCCGACGACTATATATCCAAGCCGTTCTCCATTCGTGAGGTTCTCCTCCGCGTGCGTGCCGTGTTGCGTCGCGCAGGTGCGGGCAAAGCCGATGCCGGGCAGGAGGAGCGACATTCGCTGGAGTTCAAGGGCCTCGTGGTAGACCTTGATCGCAAGATAGTGAGCGTGGACGGCGAGGAGGTGGAGCTGACCAAGACCGAGTTCGGAATAATCTGCACGCTGCTTGAGCACAAGGGCAGGGTGTTCTCGCGCCATGACCTCATTAGGAAGATATGGCCAATGGACGTTGTCGTCTCCGACCGCACCGTGGATGTCAACATCACTCGCTTGCGCAAGAAGCTTGGCCCTTATGCCGACAACCTTGTCACGCGTTTGGGATTCGGCTACTATTTCGACGCGTAGATTTGCTACAGGTTAATTCGTTTATCAAGCAAATACTTGATAAAGTCGTCAGTGATGTTGGAGATTTCGCCTTTGTCATAAATAGTCAGTAAGTCAATAATGATGGAGTTTCAATTTGAAACAGTATTTGAATTTTTATGCTCTCGCATTTCGCATTTTCTTCACTAAACATTTGGCTGTTACAAATATAAGTTTTTATTTTGCCAATAATAATAAAGACATGACTGGAGCTGGGCCATATATGCCATTGGCAATATGCTTCGCTTCTGGCATGAGACATCAAAGATAACAGAAACATTAACGATGAAGCATAAGATACTTTTTGTTTGCCACGGCAACATCTGCCGCAGTCCGATGGCCGAGTTCATAATGAAGAGGCTCGTGAGCGAGGCGGGCCGCGAGGCCGAGTTTGAGATAGACAGTGTTGCTACGTCGACCGAGGAGATTGGCAACGACATGTACCCACCCGCCCGGCGGTGCTTGCGCGCACATGGCGTGCCGTTCGAGCACAGGCGCGCTCGGCAAATCACCCAGGCCGATTATGACCACTTCGACAGCATATTCGTGATGGATCGCAACAACCTGCGCTGGCTTCACATGATAGGCATCGACGATAGTGCCCACAAGGTGCGGCTCTTGATGTCGCTCGTGGGGGAGGAGCGCGACGTGGCCGACCCTTGGTACACGGGCGACTTCGAGCAGACTTATCGTGACATCTCCATGGCGTTGCCGAGTCTTCTTGCATGATTTTTTTTTCTATTTATCGCAACAGCAATATGCTTAAACTTAAACGACAATTCTCATTGTTGTCGCTCCTCGTCCTGGTGGTGCAACTTTTCGCCCAAGGACCAAACGGCAGCGGCACTTATTACAGGAACGCCAATGGACAGAAAGGCAAGAGCCTGAAGACGGCCCTGTTCAAGATTATCAGCACGCATAAGGACATAGGGTATAAACGTCTCTACGTCTGCTATGAGAAGACTGACAAGCGGGCCGACGGCAAGGTGTGGGACATGTATTCCAATACCACCAACTACTCTTTCTCCGACAACAACGGCGGCTACAAGAAAGAGGGCGACATGTATAACCGTGAGCACTCCTTGCCCCAGAGCTGGTTCAAGGAAGCCTCGCCGATGAGGGCCGACATCGTGCACGTGGTGCCGACCGACGGCTATGTCAACAACCGCCGAAGCAGTTGGCCTTTCGGTGAGACAAACAAACCCACGTACTCGTCGCACAATGGCTTCAGCAAGGTTGGCCCATCGTCGGTGGAAGGATACTCTGGCACCGTGTTTGAGCCAAACGATGAATACAAGGGCGACTTCGCGCGCATTTATTTCTACATGGCCACCTGCTACGAGAACAGGATAGCCAGATGGGCATCAAACGGCACGGCCTCTACCGTGCTCGACGGCACCTCTTACCCTGCCTACAAGAAATGGTATATCAACATGCTGCTTCGTTGGGCAAAGGAAGACCCGGTGAGCCCGAAGGAGATAGACCGTAACAACGCCGTCTACGAATGCCAGCAAAACCGCAACCCTTATGTTGACTATCCGGGCTTGGAGCAGTATGTGTGGGGCGACAAGCAGAGCGTGGCGTTCAGCTATGACAACTACGACGGTACTAATCCAAATCCCGAACCGACACCCGACCCAGGCCCAAATCCCGACCCAGGCACCGACCCAGACCCAGGCACTGACCCGACGCCGACCGATGGCTATGTGTTCTCCAAGGTCACTTCCACTGCCGACGTTGTGCCTGGAAGCTACTATCTCATAGTTTGCGAGGGCGAGAAGCAGGCTCTTGCGGAAAAAGAAAAAAAAGACATACGAGGTAATGCCGCCGTCACGATAAGCAACGCGACGATTACCACAACAGTTGACGTGTCGGGCAAGCCACGGCAACTGCTGCTTGGAGGCACCGCTGACGCCTATACCTTCTACGACAATGTGGACAAGGATTATCTCGCGCTGAATGTGTATGACAATAAGTTGCAAAGCAGCACGTCGGCAACAAATGCTAACGCACAATGGACGGTGACCGTCAGCGGCGATGGCGTGGCAACCATCAAGAACTGCAACTTCACGGACCGTGAGGTAATGTACAACAAGTCAAGTCCAAGGTTCGCATGCTACACAGGCAATCTGCAAACCGTATCGCTTTATCGTCGCGTCCAGTCCACGGGCATCATGCCGGTGAAGCCATCAGCCGCCGACAGTCGCGTGGACGTATTCACCGTTTCGGGAGTTTTGGTCAGAAGGCAGGTCGTGCGTTCAGCGGCCTTGAATGGACTGGCCAAGGGCGTGTATATCATTGGCGGCAAGAAATATGCCGTGGAGTGATAGCGGATTGGATTTAACACCAGTTAAATCGGGTAATAACATTTTACAAATGGTCGTCGGAGAATCGATTTTTTTCAACCAAGCTGTCTCTTGGTCGTAAATGACGCGATTATGGACCGTTTTGATAAAGCGTTGATTATTAAGCGGTTATATTTTTAGCGACGTTTTGGCGTTCCAAATTTGCTAAAAAGGCGTCGC
>ENA-OPFB01000108-OPFB01000108.1-human-gut-metagenome-genome-assembly--contig:-NODE-108-length-13289-cov-3.424815_pt1 | contig 13289 bp, 11 predicted proteins | sample MGYA00241309_ERZ501552 | MGnify/ENA primary metagenome ERZ501552 (study PRJEB25962, sample SAMEA2042426) | human gut metagenome | biome: human gut; feature: human-associated habitat; material: faeces... | reverse complement strand
TAACGGCAAAACTTTTTGGCCAAAAACCGGCCGACGGCATTGTCAAAGAGCTGAAGGCTACCCTTTTTCCGCTCTATTTGCACCGGTTTCCAAGTGTTAATTTTTGGCAATAATAATTTACAAATCCACGTGGGCACACGGTGCCTGTTTACTGTTACTGAAGAAAAACATTTCAGCCTTGACAGTATAAGCGGCGATGCAGACATGCAATGTATTCATGTTACTTTTTTCTTGTTGTTACAATTCCCTTATGACATGCTTGATGGCGGCAACCGGGTGATACCAAATCATTCTCGGCCCCGCCCAGCGCATCACCTCGCGCATTCGTCGTTTCATTAGCGGTCGATAGCAGTGGATGGGACACTTCTTGCAAGTTGGCTTGTCCTCGCCAAACCTGCAGCGTTCCAGCCTTGCAGTAGCGTACTGTAGCAACTCTTGGCACCCAGGACATAATTCATTATTACCTTCCTTCTTCCTGCAGTACAAACGTATCATCTGCTCCACAACTCGCTGCTCTTCCTTTATTCTTTTCATCTTTTATATCAAGAATGGATCAAGCGTAGCCAGCAGTTCGGCTTTATCTACCACACCGCTTGTGCGCCACAATACTTCTCCGTTGCGGAAAAGCATCAACGTAGGCACGGATTGGATGCGGTATTGGCTTGCTGTTACGCCATACTTATCTACATCCACCTTGATGATTCGGATGCGGTCGCCCAACACACTCTTCACCTGTTCCAGAATGGGGTGCATCGTCTTGCATGGTTGGCACCATGTAGCAAAGAAATCGACCAGAACAAGCTGGCCACTGTTTATTACGTTATTGAATGTCTCCATAATTATTTATCTATCTCCGTGAAACGATTAAAAGTTTGCTGAAAACTCCATCAGCATTTTCTGGGCAAGGGGAGTGTACCATGTCTTCACCTCCTGTTCAGTAGGCGTATGACCGCCTGGGAAATGGAAGGCTTGGTTGTAATGCTCCAGGAAGAGAGGGGAGAAGTGAGCCAGGGTGTCCTGCTCACCAAAAAGTCCCCACACACGCCAATTTCAGCGCTCTATCCATCGGACAACTGCCCGTAGCGAAGAATCCGTGTAGAAAAAGTATCTTCTTCATGTGTGCAAAGATAGTGCAAAACGAAGACAATACAAAATGAATGCAAGTTCATTTTTTAGCCTGAATAATTCATATTAACAAAAAAAGAAGCTGTATTTCTTGTGTAATTCAAGAAAAAGTAGTACTTTTAAAGTGCTAAAAATCAAAGTAATACATACAGCTTCTATGTGCAAAAATACAACAAATAATTCAGTTGAGCAACAAAAAACATTATTTTCTTTGCCAGAACCTGTTTTAGGCAAGAAAATCAAGGTGGACTTCAATACTCCAGACATGTCCTCCAATGGTGGCTTGCTGCTTGCTCGCTCCTCGAAAGACACTCTTCCTTCCAAGATGGGCCGCCTGATTCCCGATGACAGGACACAATGTCTTGTTCGTCATTCCTATGAGGAAATGGTCTGTCAGCGTGTAAATCAAATTCTCTGTGGTTATGAGGATGCCAATGATTGTGACCGTCTGCGCTGTGACAGTGCCTTGAAAATGTCAGTAGGACGTCGCCCGTCAGACGAGGGCCTCTGCTCCCAAGCAACGATGACACGTATGGAGAACAATGTCGACAGCAAGACATTGTATAGAATCGGGAAGCTGTTCGTAGAGCAGTATGTCAAGTTGGACTACAAGGCACAGAGTTGGAAACATGAGCAGCGCGTCATAGCCAAGATCGAGGTAAGCACCAAGGGAACCAATATACGGTTCGTTGTCACGAAGAACAGGAACAATTCACCCGAAACCATCTACAAAAGATATTGCAAACGCGGTGAGATGGAACTTTGGATAAAAGACGTCAAGTATTTCAAGGCGGACCGTATGTCATGCAACTCATACCGGGCCAACTATTTCCGCCTCTTCCTCTATGCCGCGGCTTTTGTCGTCGCCAACACGATGAAACATAAGCTCTTCAATGGCACTGCCATAGAGAACTTCACAATGGACAGCTTTATAAAACGCATCATGCTCAGCGCTGTATATGTTGTGGAAAAGAAGACATTCGTACACGTTAGTTTTACACCACACCACCGGCATCTCGAAGAACTGACCGTCGCCTTGGAAAGGCTGACTGCTTAACGCCCCCTGACAATACGATTTCTTAGACATGCCTAGGCAAGGCATGAGACTCTTCATGCCCATAAACCAAATCGGGTATAATTTAGGTCTTCAAGAACACTCATAAACGGCTATTGAGAACATCTTAATGACGACATAAGTTCGACAAAACGACAGATTCTTATCCAAAGTTCAGTTTTATGTAGAAAAGAGGAACTGTCTTAGAGCGGTATGAATTACTCAGGTTAAATCGTTATGGCAAGAATCATTCCTATCGATGTCATCAAGGGCATCAGCGGCAAGTATGGCAACAACTCTAACGACTACTTCGCCACCAATTCATCAAGCAACAATATCCACCTCGCCAAGATTACCAACCCCTACAAGGGCCCTGCCACCGAGAAGCAGTTGGCACAGCGCGAGAAGTTTGCAACCAAGCAGGCCGTCTGCTCAGCATGGCTCAACGCCAACCGCCCAAGCGAGAAGAACTGCGAGAAGGGCACCGCCAGCTATCAGTCGGCTCAGCGACTCAAGCGCGCCCTTGCCTTCTCCAACGTCAACCAGGTGCTCTACAAGTATATGGACGAGAATGGCAACATCAAGCTCCCCGACGGCATAGCTTCACCCGGCTCAACCGGCTCGCCCGGAGCAGGTACCGACCAAGGCTCAACTGGCAATCCCGGCTCAAGCAATCCCGGCCCAGGCAGCTCAAGCTCAACTACCGACCCTGGTTCAGAGGGAGGCAAAGGCAAGCTGGAGGCGTAGGCACCGAAGGCGCAATGTGGAGTGTTGAATGTTGAATGTTGAATTGACAGCACCCCGACAATTTAACATTCAACACTCAATACCCAACGTTACAAAAATGTCACGATTAACCTTATTTAACTTGATAAGTGCTACTTTTTCTGAAGCAATGCTACAACTTTGTAAAAAATAAAGAGAATTTATGTAAAATATGTAAGACGGTTGGAGCATACGCAGATTACCATGATGTGACGGCTCCTAATCTACATGTATTAACCATACCTAACTTAAAAAATAAAATAAAACGCAGAATCCTTTCAAAATCTCAAAAGTGTTCTATTCACAATGGGACCAGTTTAAATATTAATCAACAACCCTGAACGAGGGAGTATATTGCTCTTTGAAATAATTGGAATTAGTCTTCTGGACAGATTTACAGCCATGTCTTTATATAACAGTTTCGTGTCATGAAAATTCTGTAGTTATTTCACCTCATAAATACTCCCCATAAGACTTTTCTTTTATTCAGATAGTTATTGTTCGGCTCTGACGGGATAGTAGTCACTAAATCTTTTTATGGAAAAAGAAACTGACATTTTTGCTTGCGGCCTTGTTTATGTGCATGCAAGTCGCGTTGGCACAAGACACTTGGCCAACTATTACTGGAGTTGTCGTTACAGCTGACGACGGGGATCCTATCATGGGCGTCTCGGTATTGGCCGTCGGGACCAAGGAATCTTTCATTACCGACATTAACGGTAATTTCGTTATCAAGAATCTTCCTGCGTCTGTCAAGACTCTGCGTGTATCGTGTGTAGGTATGGAGACGCAAACTCTTGTTATTGCAAAGCTGAAAATAGGAAAGAAAAACAAGATTGTACTTAAAACAGATAAGAGCCTGATTGATGAGGTTGTTGTCACTGGTCTTTATACACGTAAGAAAGAGAGCTTCACGGGTTCTTCGCAGACGTATAAGGCTGAAGAACTTAAGAATGTGGGAAACCTCAACCTTATACAGAGCCTCAAGACCCTCGACCCAGCCTTCAATGTATTGGAAAGCAACGAGTTCGGCTCTGATCCAAACCGGCTTCCCGACCTTGAGGTGCGTGGCAAGACAAGTATCGTGGGACTGAAGGAGACCTTCGGACAAGACCCTAACCAGCCGTTGTTCATACTTGATGGTTTCGAGACGACCCTGCAGACAATCATGGACCTCAGTATGGACCGCATAGCATCGGTCACCATCCTGAAGGATGCCGCCTCTACAGCTATCTACGGCTCTAAGGCTGCCAATGGTGTGATTGTTGTGGAAACGAAGGCCCCGCAGATGGGCAAACTGAAGGTGTCGTATAGCGGCAACTATAACATCTCGTTTGCCGACCTTACCGACTACAATCTTATGAATGCTGCCGAGAAACTCGAATTCGAGCGCCTCTCGGGCTATTACACCTCAAATATTGCCGACCAGCAGGAGGCGCAGGAGAAACGTTACAACCGACTCTTGCAGAACGTGCTTCGTGGCGTGAATACATATTGGATGTCGGAGCCTCTTCGCACAGGCTTCAACCAGCGCCACTATGTCAGCGCTGAGGGTGGTAACGAGCAGTTCCGCTACAGTCTGGGTGTGAGTTACAACAATGTGAAGGGCGTGATGAAGAAGTCAGACCGTGAAGTGATGAGCGGCAACCTCAACATCCTTTACCGTATGGGCAAGCTTACATTCTCCAACAACCTTACCGTTGACGTCACTTCGTTCAGCAATCCCGTAGTGCAATTCTACGAGTATGCCAATGCCAACCCTTACTATCCTAAGTATGGCGAGGAAGGCAAGGTGGAGAAATGGCTGGAGTATAAGGCCGATACAAAAGACATTTACGACGCTTCGGTAAATGTAGGCAATCCTATGTGGAACGACCGCCTGAACAGCTACAGCAAGGGCGAATCGTTTGCCGTGCGCAATAACTTCAATCTCGAATACCGACCCTTGCAGGTGTTGTGGCTGCGCGGACGCTTCGGCATCAGCAAGAGCACGAGCGACGGAGAGTCGTTCCGCTCGCCTCAGGACACCCAGTTCGACCAGGTGGAGAAGCTGAAGAAGGGTTCGTATAGCGACAACCGTACCGACAACCTCAGCTATGATGGCGACTTTACCGTGACTTACGGTCAGCTGCTGGGCAACGCCCATCAGATAAATGCTGTGATGGGAGCCACCTTCCAAGAGACAAAGAGCATCTCAAAATCGTTTGACGTACAAGGCTTCCCTGACGGCAACTTCACCACACCTGCCTTTGCCAACAAATATCCCGAAGGTGGCAAGCCGGGCTATTACGACTCGAAGTCGCGTTCGGTAAGCTTCTATTTCAATGGCGGCTACTCTTACGACAACCGCTATCTGCTCGATGCCAACATACGTACTGATGGTTCGTCGGTATTCGGCACCAACAAGCGCTTCACCACAACGTGGGCTGTAGGTCTGGGATGGAACATACATAATGAGAAATTCGTAAAGAACCTCTTGAGTGGAGTGCAGATGCTGAAGCTGAGAGCGTCAATAGGTAATCCTGGCAACCAGAACTTCGGTTCGTACAATACTCTCACAACTTACGAGTTCAACAACTGGATGCAGAACTATTTCGGTACCGGAGTACTCATCAGCGGATTTGGCGACCCCGACCTTGCATGGCAGAAAACGCTCGACTTCAACGTAGGTTTCGACTTTAGCTTCAAGAACCGTTTCCATATCAACTTCGACTACTATCGCAAGAATACCGACCCGTTGCTGGCTTCTATAGGCATACCGATGTCGGTAGGTACCACCTCACGTCTGGCAAACATTGGCCAGCAGGTGAACAAGGGTATCAACGGCACCATACGATATGCTATTCTGTATAAGCCTCAGGAGCGCATCAATTGGACCACGAGCCTTATGTTCAGATACATGACCGCCTATTACGACAAGGTAGGCGACAAGCTCGACCAGTTCAACCAGAAGAATCTCACCAAGAACATGACCCGCTACTACGACGGGGGCAGCCCTACTGCACTCTGGTCGGTACGTTCGGCAGGTATAGACCCGGCTTCGGGACGTGAGATATTCATCACAAAGAACGGCAAGTACACCTTCGACTATAGTTATGACGACGAAGTGGAGGTAGGTGATACACGCCCTGACATAGAGGGTACATGGGGAAACACTTTCTACTGGAAGGGATTCTCGTGCAGCATCTTTATGCGCTACAGCCTCGGAGGCGATGCCTTCAGCAGCACTCTTTATGACAAGGTGGAGAACATCTCTTCGTACGACCTTGCACGCAACCAGGACCGCCGCGCTCTATACGACCGCTGGCAGAAGCCGGGCGACAAGGCTCGATTCAAGGGTATCTCGTTGACCGAGAATACTCCGATGTCCTCACGCTTCGTACAGAAGAACAACTATCTCACCATAGAGTCGGTGAGAGTATCGTACGAGTTCCCCTACCAGCTGATGAACAAGATCGGCATTCAGGGTATGACGGTTAGCGCATACATGAACGACATCTGCCGATGGTCGTCAATCAAGGAGGAACGCGGTACTTCTTATCCGTTTGCAAGAAGTGTTTCTATGTCTTTATCAGTCAACTTTTAATCAGTAACAACTATGCGTAAGAATATATATATTATCATGCTGACGGTCCTCACGGCTCTGGCTTCATGTTCCGACTGGCTCGACATACAGCCGAGCGACCGTATCACAGAAGAGAACAACTTCTCAAGTGTGTCAGGATTTGAGAAAGCACTTAACGGTATATACGTCGAACTCAACCAGTCGAGCATATACGGAAAGGAAATGACATGCGGATTTGTCGAGGTGCTTGCGCAGCGATATGCTGTAGCCGATATTAATAAGGTGGTGAAGGAGTATATGAACTTCAAGTATGCCGGCACAGAGACCAAAGGGATTATCTCAAACATCTGGAGTAAGGAGTATGCACTCATCTCCAATGTCAATTGCCTCTTGAAGAACTGCGAAGAACATCGTGACGTACTCTCAGAAAGGGACTACAACCTCATCAAGGGCGAAGCGCTTGCTCTCAGAGCATTCCTGCATCTCGACCTATTCCGCCTCTTCGGTCCTATTTACGACCCCGACAAGCCGGCCTTGTCAATACCGTATTATACGGTCTATTCACTTGATGTGTCGCCCAAGCTGTCGAGCGTTGACTATATGAAGCAGCTTGAGGCCGATCTGCTTGAATCGGAATCGCTTCTTGCCAAGTCCGACCCGATTCTGCGCTATGGGGTAAGCGGCGACCCGCAGAACGACTTCTGGCAGGCACGCAATCTGCGACTCAACTATTATGCTGTGCAGGGACTCATGGCAAGAGCCTATTACTACATGCACAACGATACAGAGGCTTTCAACCACGCCATGAATGTAGTCGAGGCACACGAGAAGACATTCCCATGGATCACTCCGATGAAGATAACCAGCAGCAATCCCGACCGAGTGTTCTCTTCTGAAATCATGTTCTCTGCCCAGAATCTGGAGCGTAATTCTATCTTTGCAGGCAACTTCGACGGCAACACCCTAAAGATGACCACGTTGCTGGCTCCGCGTACCGACGTGGTAAACTATCTCTTCGACAACGAGAAGGTAGACTACAGATACATAGCATGGCTCAAGAACTCTGTAGAGAATTCGGGCACGTCTTACTCTATCTTCAATAAGTATCAGAGCCAGTCGTCCGATTCGCTCTACAATCAGATGATTCCTCTTATCAAGGTCAGCGAGTCATATCTTATTGCTACAGAGTGTTCGACAGACTATTACGAAAGCTTGAGAATATACAACATCCTGCGCAACCATCGTGGATTGCTCAGCAAAGCTGTCATGTATCAGGAAGATATTGATGCCGAATGGATAAGAGAGTTCTGGGGGGAGGGACAGCTCTTCTTCTACTATAAGCGAAACAACAAGGAGAGCATCAAGGATGCTACGTCACAGTATGGCACAAGAAGCATTAATGCCAACAATTACGTGATACCTTTGCCTGAGGGAGAGACCAAATACAACTAAACCTCCGACAGAAAAAAACATAACAAACCAAAAGAAATAAAGCTATGAAAAAGATGATAATACCTTTTCTGCTCTTACTGATATTATCGGTATTTACAAGTTGCGAGAAGAATCTTGACGTATATAAAGGTGAGTGTGGCATCTTCTTCGACACGAGAAATACTTACATCGATACTCTCGTGGTGCATTGGGGACAGCTGGATTCGGATGTCAAGGAGATGGAATGGTGGTTGAGAGTGAACCTTATTGGCGACACAAAGGACTACGACCGCCACTTCCAGATTTCGGTATCTACCGATGAGGGCGACGAATATGCTGCCGTTGAGGGAGTGGACTACGTCAAGTTCCCTACCGATTATGTCATCAAGGCTGGCGAGAATGAAGCTTATATTTACTTCACCCTGCTCAGAGACCCCAATCTTGCCGAGAAGCCAAAGCGCTTCAAGGTGAGCCTGATTCCAAACGACGAACTCAAGTTTATCTATACCCGTTACGACGGCTACTTCGATGCCGAGGGCAATCTCATCACACGTGAGATGGACTATCAGCGTGTAATCGTAATGGACGAGGAATTCCCTATGCCGGCATGGTGGGGCATCTATGGCGACCAATACTTTGGCAAATGGTCGGCAAAGAAGAGCATATTGATATGCGACGTGCTGAAGATAAGCCGTACAGAATGGCTTAAGGATACCACACAGGGACTCTCGGCAGGCTATCTTAAGTTTGCCGGCAAGTACATGCAACAATGGCTGAATGAGCATCCGACGCTCGACGAAGACGGCGAGCCGATGACAATGGGCGAGGCTTCACAAGGTTAAAAGAAACACATTTAAAATGATATGATTATGAAGATTTCACGATATCTATATACCGCAGCCCTTGCGCTGTTCATGGGCATGGCTGTCACTTCTTGTTGTGATGATGAGGGAAATTATAACTATCATGACATTAACGAACTCACCATCAACGGACTGGATGAGAACGTCAGATTTAATAAGGTGGCTTTCGTCGACCGACTTGCCATCGACCCGAAAATAGAATCGTCTATGGGTCAGAACAACGAGTCTGACTATGAGTACGAATGGAAGTTTCTGCCTTTTGGTACCGACTTCGAGCAAATTCCCGACCTGGACAAGACCGTAGTCTCGCGCGAGAGAAAACTCGATATTCTCGTGACGCTTGACCCAGGACTCTATTCTTGCTTCTTTAAGGTGAAGGACAAGAAGAATTCGCTAACCACAATACGCTCGTTCTCACTTCAGGTGAAGTCGATGACCAGCGAGGGATGGATGGTACTGTGCAACGAGAACGACAAGCCTCGTATGGACATAATATTCAACGTGGACGATGATAACGACCTCATTGCACACAACATTTGGCAGGAAGCCGAATTCAACCCAGGAGTGCCTAAGAAGCTTATTTACAACTATAGTGTACGACAGACTCCGACTCTGCTTGTTACTGACAAGGGAACGTACAATCTTGACGTTAAAGATCTGCACGCTGGCGAGGACAACAACCTGAAATGGCGATTTGGAGCTTCCCCTGATAAGATACTGGTGGAGAATGCTATCATGTCGCAGTATGCATTGCCTGATCTTTGGGTGATTGTCGATAACAACCATGATGTCTACACTTTGGACAACTCTATCGACAACGGATATTTTGAGTTCAAGATCAACAAGATTAACGGCAAGGAAGAATTCAAGGCTGCTCCATTCATCGGAACAAGCTACAATGTCAACTATTCTGACAATACCTACGGACACATTCCTGCCGTGCTCTACGACGAGACAAACAAGCAGTTCCTGAGCATCCGCAACAACTCCAACTATCCATCGGTAATGCAGTTTGTCGGCCAGCAGCTCTTTTCTGCCCAAACGGGAAGAGACATGGTGTGGATGGAGTCTTGCAAGTCGGGCGAGGTATATGCCATACTGAAGGATCCTGTCACCAGACAATTCTACTTCTACGGGATGCAGCTGCACGCTATATTCACCGAACCCGAAAACTGGTGGGAGCAGGGCACGTATACAGAGTATAACAACCAAGACTATTATGGAGAGATAAAGGGCGAAGGACTTGCCAACGCCACATTGTTCGCTTGCCACCATCTCTATCCTTACGTGTTCTATGCCAGCGGCAACAAGATATATCAGTTTGACATGGGACATCCCGACACTCCTGCACGCGAGGTGCTGTCGTTCCCGGGAGAGACAATAAAGGTGATGAAGTTCAACCCGTTTGTGGCTTGGGAACAATACGCAGATTGGGAACGTGCACGCAATTACAGGCTTGTTGTGGCAACTACAGCCGATAATGTAGAGCCCTCAAAGTCGGGAATATTGCGCATGTATGACGTGCCCGATCTTATGGGCGAACTCAAACTGCATAAGGAGTATAAGGATCTTGGCAATATTGTAGATGTAGCCTATAAGGAAAGAAAGAAGTAATAAAATCAAAGCAAGAATACAATGAAAAAAACTGCAACAATCTGCATGACAGCACTTGTGTGCCTCTCGGCACAGACCGCCAAAGCCCAATACAAGATAGAGGGCTCATTCAAGAATATAGAGCGCAAAATACACCTTGTGGCTTGCACGCCCAACGGACTCGACACCCTTGCAAGCACCTTTGTCGACGAGAAGGGACACTTTGCCATCAAGGGAAAAGTTAGCGAGCCTACTGCAGCATGCATACGTGTGGTCGACTCAAGCATACGCATACCCGTGATACTTGAGAAGTCGACAGTACATGTCGATGCCGACCTGAAAGACCCTATGAAATATAAAATATCAGGAGGAGGCAAGCTGCAGCAACTGCGCAACGAGTTCCACAATACCGAGCTGCAGATATATAACGAACGCGACTCGGCAAAGGCTGTTATCGAGCGCGACTTTGGCAAGGAGGACTTTTTTGCAATGGCACAAATCAGAGCCTTGTACGACCAGTATCGCGAAAAACTCGACAAGGCTGAAGATGCTTTTGCCAAGCAACACGACAACATCGTAAGCGCGAGTCTGCTGGTGTGGCGAGTGGCAGAGCTGATGAAGACAAAGACTCTGCCAGCAAGATATGAGGCGCTGGGCGAGAATGCTCGTCAGACTGTGCCTGGGCGTTGGCTTAAACCTTATTCCGACCAGATAGCCTGCATCATTGTGGGCGGTACGGCTCCCGACCTGCAGATGAAGACCCCCGACGGTTCGCCAATCTCTATTTACGGCATCAAGGCCAAAGCCAAGATTCTTGATTTCTGGGCTTCGTGGTGCGGTCCGTGTCGTGCCGAGAGTCCCAATATCATGAATGTCTATAAGAAGTACAAGGACAAGGGACTCGAAGTTATAGGCATCTCGCTCGACGAGAGGGCAGAACTGTGGAAGAAAGCAATACAGCACGACAGTATTACATGGCCACAGATGTCTGACCTGCGAGGATGGAATAGTATTGCCGCCGAGAAATACCGTCTCGTGGGCATCCCGCAGATTTATCTGCTCGATGAGAACAACCGCATCGTGGGCGAGGGATTGCGTGGCAAGGAGATAGAAGAGGCTGTAGCCAAATTGCTTGGTCCTGCCCAATAGAAATCCATAATGTCAATTATTCTAATAATAGTGTAAATGCTTATGAGACACAGTAATCTAAGGACTCTGACTGTCCTTGCTCTGATGCTCTCTGCTTCCGTCTGCTCTATAGCCCAAAAGCGCTATAAGGTGGACGGATTCACCAATGGCTACGATGGTAGGATGCTCTACATGTCGTACACCGACGGCCGAGGCAGAGATATCGTGGACAGCTGCAAGGTGAGCAATGGCACATTCCGTTTTGAAGGCACTCTTGACATAGACAATGCCCTGGCATTCATCTCTACAGACAAGGGAGCCCTTAATGGCGACATCAACAAGCAGACCAAGTTCTATCTCGAGCCTCGCACCATAACCGTTGGCATTAATGCCTACAATCATACGATGCCGGTAGTTATGGGCTCGGTACAGCAGGCTCAGGAGGATGAGTACAACGGACTGGTAATGCCAGAGACTTCTGTAATAAAGTCGGTGGCAGTACTTGCAAAAGGCTCTGAAGATATGGACTTCAAGTATAAACTCGAAGCCTCGCTGAAGCCGATATTCCAATCGTACAATGCAAAGACGATGGATTATATACGTCGTCATCCCGACGTGGAACTGTCGTTGTTCCTGCTTCATGGCGTGGCTAATAGTATTCCTGCCGATAGCGCTAAGGCTCTATATGACGCTCTTTCGCCTGGACTAAAGGTAATGATACAGTCGGAAGAGATTGAGCGCACCATAGCTCTGCGTCTTAAGACAAGCACTGGCAAGCCTGCTCCCATATTCACAGCCACGGACATCAATGGCAAGACTCTCTGTCTGAGCGATTTTAAGGGCAAGTATGTGGTACTTGACTTCTGGGCTACATGGTGTGGCCCGTGTCGTTACACCAACAAGCACATGAAGCAGCTCTACGAGAAATACTCGGGTCATGACGTGGAATTTGTATATATTGCTGACGACGATCGCAACCCTGCCAAGTGGCGCAATATTGTCGAGAAGGACGGAATAGGCATGTTCCGTCACGTATTGCGCGGAGCTAATACCTCAGCCGACATTAACACTATGTATGCTGTAAAGAATCTTCCTGCCAAATTCCTTATTGACAAGGACGGTAATATGGTGGGTAAGTTTGATACCGACGAACTCTCCGACAAACTGAAATCACTACTCGGATTCTGAACCCTATTCTACGGAACAGCGGGTCCCCGCCCGACACATAGCAAGAAACCCTTAGCTTGCTAAATTATTGAGCCCACTTTAAAAAAGTAAGGCTTGTTTAGATGTTGTCTATGAAAGACAATGTTTAAACAGACATTTCATTGGTACTCCCCATCTAAAAACGAATTAAGTGGAAAGCCACCCGATACAGGAACTTTTCACTTAACTTATTTATATTCAGATGTTTGCTTGTCGCGTTGTTTGAAGTTGAATTCGTATTCTCCGTAACTTTTTACATAAAACATTCATTATTCTGATGAAACTCCTTCCTTGTCTTAGCCATTGCTGCCGTAGCCATGTCATGGGTTTCTATCAGCAATGGACTTTTGTGGTATTGCATAATCTTGACTACAACAGAGTTGTGCCTTTTCTTTTCCTCGATGCATTGAACTATTAAGTCCGGATTTGCCGACTTTGATGTTGGAGCCTTGTCAAAATTCTGAATATAGGCAGCGTTGGTCAGAAAGAGAATGTCAGAACCTTCCGGTATTTCCTGCATTACTTTCACCATGAGGGTAAGCATCATGCGGAACTCCGT
>ENA-OPFB01000098-OPFB01000098.1-human-gut-metagenome-genome-assembly--contig:-NODE-98-length-14410-cov-3.324208_pt1 | contig 14410 bp, 7 predicted proteins | sample MGYA00241309_ERZ501552 | MGnify/ENA primary metagenome ERZ501552 (study PRJEB25962, sample SAMEA2042426) | human gut metagenome | biome: human gut; feature: human-associated habitat; material: faeces... | reverse complement strand
GTCTGTATGCCGATGGGGTATCTCCTTATCTCCTCTTCCATGTTGTTTTCCTTATCTTGTCGCTAAGTTTCACGCTTCATCCATTATCCACTCGCCAAGGGTGCGCTTGGCGCTGTCGTAGTTGACGCCAATCTTCACCAGCCGCTTGCCCGAGGCCGAATAGGGCACGAGATAGCCCTTGTCGTCTATCTGCTTGAGGGCCGCCTCGGCTGAGCCGTCATATTTCAGCTCTATCACGTAGATGGTGTCGGGCAGGTGGATCACCACGTCGGCACGGCCAGCGGCACTGTCCTCCTCCACCTTGGTGTAAGCCCCCATGAGGCTGAAGATGAGGTAGAACACCGTCTCCACGTCGCGCTCGCTCTTGTTAGACAGGCGATTGCTGATGCTCGTCAGGTAAGCGCGCATGCGCTCAAAGGCGCCGTCGACGTCGCCATCGTAGAGCAGCTCGATGAAGTCGCCAAGGAAGGAGTCGTTGTCAATGCTTATGGGCGAGAGGTAGTTGGGCGCGAGACTCTCCAACATGCCAAGGCGCACCTCGCGGTTGGGATAGTCGAGGATGAAGCGGTTGGTTACGCGGTTATACTTCTTTATCGTGAGGTAGCCGCTCTGGTAGAGCAGCGGCAGCGCAGTGGTCATCTGCTCGGGCGACACGTCGAACTCGTCGACGGAGGCCGACTTGCCCTCTATGTCGCGGACGCCAACGTGGAACTTTCGCATCACGTTTATTATATACGACGGCGTGCCGGACCCGAACCAGTAGTTGCCAAGTTTCTGATGCGACATGGCGAGGATGAGACTGAAGGGGTTGAACACGTCCTCGGAACGCTCGCTGAAATGGTAGCCGTCATAATATTCGGTGAGCCGCGAGAGCATCTCGTCGTAACCCACGCCCTGGCTCTCGGCCAGAAGCTCAACGTCGCGCCGCATCGTGGTCGTCAGCTCTGCCTTGCTGATGCCGCAGATGGCGGAAAACTGGTCGGACATGGATATGTTGTTGAGGTTGTTCAGCTCGCTGAAGATGCTGAGCTGCGAAAACTTCGTGATGCCAGTGATGAACACGAACTCCAGCCACGGGTCGAGCATCTTCAGCGGACTGTAGAAGTTTTGCATCAGGAGTCTCAGCTCGCGCAGGTTCTCCTCCTCGTGCACCACGTCGAGCAGCGGCGCGTCATACTCGTCGATGATGACCACAACCTTCTGCCCCGTCTTCTCGTAGGCTCGGCGCACTATGCCCGCGAGACGCTCGTTGGGATACACCTCCTTATCGTTGCCGCCATACAGGTCTTCATAGGGCGACAGCTGCAGGTTGAGATAACTCTTGAGCGCGTCCTTGTCGAAATGCTTGGCGCCGCTCATGTCGAAGTGGAGCACGGGGTGCCTCACCCATTCCTTCTCATAGTCGGCTATGGCGAGACCCTTGAACAGCTCCTTGCGACCGGCGTAGTAGGCATGGAGCGTGGAGGCAAAGAGCGACTTGCCGAACCGCCTCGGGCGGCTCAGGAAGATGAACTTCAAGCCTCGCTTCAAGAAGTCGACTATATACCTTGTCTTGTCCACGTAGACATAGTTGCCCTCGACGATGTTTTGGAACGTCTGTATGCCGATGGGGTATCTCCTTATCTCCTCTTCCATGTTGTTTTCCTTATTTTGTCGCTAAGTTACGAAAAAAACATGAGCCAACAAGCCGCTAAGAAAAATAAATGGTATAAATTTGCACTGAAACATTATTTTATACGGCAAGACATGAACAAACAACTAATCGGCAAGTCGATGGCTACGTTAGCGTTAGCCGCGCTATCCACATTCTCGGCCACGGCGAGCGACAACGTGAAGGCCCCCGCGCCAATACTCCCCCTACCCCAGCAGAAGCAAGTGGACTGGCAGAAGATGGAGACCTACGCCTTCATACATTTCGGCCTCAACACGTTCAACGACCGCGAGTGGGGCTATGGTGACTCCGACCCCAAGACCTTCAACCCCAAGCGTCTCGACTGTGAGCAGTGGGCGCGCACCCTCGTGGCCGCCGGCATGAAGGGCGTCATACTCACGGCCAAGCACCACGATGGCTTCTGCCTGTGGCCCTTCGCCGGCAACGACTACAACGTGAGCCGCTCGCCATGGCGCGACGGCAAGGGCAACGTGGTGCGCGAGATGGCCGACGCGTGCAAGAAATACGGGCTGAAGTTCGCCGTCTACCTCTCGCCGTGGGACCGCTCGCGCGCCGAGTATGCCACGCCGCAATACCTGCCCTATTTCTACGCCCAGCTGCGCGACCTCATGACCAACTACGGCAAGGTGTTCGAGGTGTGGTTCGACGGTGCCAACGGCGGCGACGGCTACTATGGCGGCGCAAAGGACAGGCGCACCATAGACCGTAAAAACTATTACAACTACCCTCGCATCTTCGAGATGCTCGACAGCCTGCAACCGCAAGCCGTGGTCTTCGGCGACGGCGGACCCGGATGCCGATGGGTGGGCAACGAGAAGGGAGTGGCCGGAGAGACCAACTGGGCTTTCCTGCGCAAGGGCGAGGTGTATCCAGGCTATCCCAAATACCCGGAGCTGCAATATGGCCACGCCGACGGCAACCAGTGGACGGCGGCGGAGTGCGACGTGTCCATTCGCCCGGGATGGTTCTACCACCCCGAGGAAGACGACAAGGTGAAGTCGCCTGGGCAACTGGCCGACCTCTACTATCGCAGCGTGGGCCACAACGCCACCTTCCTGCTCAACTTCCCCGTGGACCGCGACGGGCTGATCCACCCTGTCGACTCGGCCAACGCCGTGGCCTTCCACAAGATAATAGAGCGCGAGCTGGGCCACAACATCGTGGCAGGCATGGCGCCCAAGGTCTCCAGCACGCGTGGCAAGCAGTTCGCGGCAAAGGCCATGACCGACAACTCGTGGGACACATATTGGGCCACGCCAGACGGGGTGACGACTGCCAACATAGAGTTCCGCCTGAAAAAGCCGCAGCCCATGAACCGCATCATGCTGCAGGAATACATACCCTTGGGGCAACGCGTAAGGAAGTTCAGCGTGGAATATCTCGCCGCCGACGGCTCGTGGAAAGCCGTGGAGCAGCCCGAGCAGACCACCACGATAGGCTATAAGCGCATAGTGCGCTTCGTCACGGTGAAGACGAAGGGCATACGCGTGCGCATCCTCGACGCGCGTGGCCCGCTGTGCATCAACAACGTGGGCGTTTACTATGGCGGCAAGGACGCGCAACTATCGTGGAGCAAGGCCGCCGAAGACATCACCTCGCTGCCACTCACCGTCAACGAGACGGCCGACGACGCCATCGTGATAGACCTGGGCAAGGCCACCGACGTCAGCTCGCTGCAATACCTGCCCATGCAGGGCGACAAGCCCACGGGACTCATCCACAGCTACACCGTCAGCACCTGCGACGCCAACGGCAACGCCATAGCCACGCTCGCTTCGGGAGAGTTCTCCAACATACAGAACAACCCGATAACGCAAACCGTCAGCTTCAAGGCCACGAAGACGCGATACCTCAAGCTGAAGGCCGACCGCATGGTGACGCCGGGCGAGAAGATCCGCTTCGCCAAGATAGGCGTGAAATAACAAAAATGCCAGGCCTTTGAAACTTATCAGTCGAACGTTGTTTGTGGGCCGGCACGAGACCGGCCCCAGCAAAGCGTTGAAAGACGGTATGCGTAATCGGCGAAGCCGACATCATTATAATCTTTAAGATCCGTGTGAAAGAAAAGTATGCCGTTTAATCGTTTTGTCTTATTGACAATGCAAAGATAGCACGGCTTTTCCGATGCCGAAAACTTTCCGGCTTCAGTCTTTCAGGCACCCGACAGGCACCACATACACACCGTCCTCACGCCGTATGGCGTATCTTGTGGTGCCAGTAAGTATCATGAGGAATGATGGCGCCTTCATCTTCGTGGTGTCGATTTTAGAGGCGAGGAGCTTCAAGTTCTTTGCCCCTTCTTCTATGTTTTTCTCACCACCCAATTTTATTTCAATCAGTCCATATCTGCCGTTTCTCAGGTGCAATACGGCATCACACTCCAGGCCATTACTGTCACGATAATGATAGACAGACCCCTCCAACGCATCGGCATAGACCCTTAAATCCCTAACGCACATCGACTCAAAGAACAGTCCCATTGTGCTAAGATCGTTTATGAGGTCGTTAGGACCGACACCCAATGCGGCCACTCCGATGGACGGGTCAGAGAAATACCTTGTCTCCGAGCTTCTTATTGCTGTCTTGCTTCGCAGGTTAGGATTCCATGCAAGGGAATCCTCAAGAACGAATATCTTTTTCAAGGCTTCTATGTACGAAGCTATGGTCATGCGGTTGGCCGAAATCGTATCGTTGTTCTCAATGTCAGCGCAAATGGTGTTGACTGATATTTGCGCGCATTGGTTTCTCGCGATAGAACGCAGAATCCTTTTTGTCCGCTCCGCGTCACGCTTTACATTGTCAACGCGTGATATGTCGTTGTTGACGACAGCCTCGTAATACCTGTATGCCATATCCAGTGCCACGTCCTTGCTTATGGTAGTGGCTCTTGGCCAACCTCCACGACAGATAAGCCACGCAATGGAGTCTATGTTCAGATTGCTTGTTCCGAAAACATCCGCATTGGGGTTACTGAACAATTCGTTCAAACTGACTTCACCAGTAGACTCACCCGACTCATAAAGGCTCATGGTCCTCATGGTCAGCCATGCAAACCTGCCAGTGCCAGAATGATGTATTTTGTCCGTATCGGCAGGAACGGCAGAGCCAGTGAATATGAACTGGCCTTCTCCGTCTCTGTGGTCAACCTCAAAGCGTGCCGCATCCCACAGTTGTGGAGCAAGTTGCCATTCGTCTATCAAGCGTGGTGTCGCACCTGCAAGAAGTTTCTTAGGTGAAAGATTTGCCAACTCAACATTTTGCTCCATATACTCAGGATCGTCCATATACACGACACTTTTAGCCTGTTGTTCGGCTGTCGTTGTCTTGCCACACCATTTTGGTCCCTGGATAAGAACCGCGCCCACTCCCATAAGCCTACGACTTAACATCTTGTCGGCTATGCGAGGTCTGTATTGTTTCATGATACTTGCCGTTTTGATTATGCATGCAAAGTTAGCGAAAATACATTGAAAATGAACGGAACTCCATTTCTTTTATGCAAGATATGGCAATTTCATTATACAACTTGTGGATTTTTCATTATGCCAAATGTGGATGTTTTACCATGCCATTTGTGTACTGTCAAGGTTCCGACCAGGAAAACAAGACAATAATAAGAGTCCGTGACGGCACGTGCAGCCACGGATTTTTTTTGGATGAATCTTGGAATGGCACTTCACGCATTCCCTCATAAAAATGTAAAATTCCTTGGCCGTTCCCTCATAAATGTGTATCTTTACGCCCGACATTCCCTCATGAAAATGTATCAGCAGATGGAATATTCCCTCATAAAAATGTGATTACAGTCGGGGCTTTCCCTCATATAAGTGTAAAGAGCATGAAAAGAAGCATATATAACAGACTGAAAGAATGGAAGATAGCAGAAGGCAGAAAACCTTTGATCATGTATGGTGCCCGACAAGTAGGCAAGACATACATCATCAAGGAGTTTGGCAACCATGAGTTCGACAACATGGTCTATGTTAACTGCTACAAAAACGATACCATCGCCCAACTCTTCCAAGGAGACGTCAATATCGACAGAATCCTCATCGGACTATCTGCTTTCACCAAGCAAACCATCACACCAGGCAAAACTCTTGTTTTTCTTGACGAGATACAAGAGATACCACCCGTATTGTCTTCGCTCAAATACTTCTATGAGAAAAAGCCAGAACTGCACGTCATCGTGGCTGGTTCGCTGCTTGGCGTAATGAACATGAAAGGGGAATCTTATCCTGTGGGCAAAGTTGACATCATGCACCTCTACCCGATGACCTATGATGAATATCTCTTGGCCAACAACGAGGAACAACTTGTGGATATTCTTAAACTCGATGACAAGGTGCTTATCAACAGTCTTGCCCATAAGTACATCGACTATCTCCGCCAATACTATTTCGTGGGAGGAATGCCTGAGGCGGTGCTCCACTTTACCCAGCACCACGACCCGATGACGGTAAGAGACATTCAGCAGAACATCCTGACGGCATACGAGGCAGACATCAGCAAACATACCGCCGACCAAACCCAGCGAGTAAGGATGGTGTGGCAGTCCATCCCAGCACAATTGGCTCGTGAGAACAAGAAGTTCATCTATGGAGCCGTTCGGAAAGGAGCGAGAGCCAAAGACTTTGAGATCGCTATCCAGTGGCTGATTGACGCAGGACTTGTACACAAGGTGGAGCGAACGAGGGATGCCAAAGTTCCCGTGAAATTCTATGCCGATATGGAAGCTTTCAAACTCTACTTGCTCGATGTGGGCTTATTAGGAGCACTCACGATGACACCACCCGACCAGATTCTGATTGGCGACAATGTGTTCAGTGAGTACAAGGGGGCTTTCACGGAAAATTTTGTCTTGCAAGAGATGAAGACTCTCCCCAACCTGCCTGTTTATTATTACAGCAAGGACAACTCCACACAAGAGATAGACTTCATCGTACAAGCAGGGAGCAAGATTCTGCCGATAGAGGTAAAAGCGGAAGAGAACGTGAAAGCCAAGTCGCTTTACACCTTCATCAACCACGACTTCGCCTCCTATCATCTGAAAGGCATACGTTTCTCCATGCTCGGCTTCCAAGAACAAGGATGGATGGAGAACGTGCCACTGTTCGCGGCAAGGGAATATATCTCGCGAAATAGGGAAACGCCTATGTTAAAATAGGGGGAAAGGACGCCGTGGCCCACGCTTTTGACGTAACTTTGCAAGCAGAACAATAAAAAAACACAAAGAACATGATGGGCAAGTCATTCATTATCGGCATGTCGGCACTGCTGCTTCTTGGCAGTTGCGACACTTACACGGGCACGGGCGCCTACATGGGCAGCACCCTTGGCAGCATCTTCGGCTCGGCCATCGGCGGAATAGCAGGAGGGCCTCACGGCAGCGACGTGGGCACGATAGTTGGCATGGTGGGCGGTGCCGTAGCAGGAGCCGCCATTGGCCAGGCCACCGACCAGAAGCAGCAGGCGCAGCGCGAGGCCGACATCGCCGACATGCGCGCCAGGAGGGCCGAGAGGCAGGCAAGGAGACATGGCTCGTATGGCAACGACAACACGTATGGCCATGGCAACAACTATGGCTATGACAACCAAGGCGACGACAACAGCGGCAGCGGCTTCGACGCCAACAACGGAGGCGACGACCGCATATACGACTTCAAGGGCTCCGACTACAGCGGCAACTACAGCGCGAAGCAGCCTGACGTGAACATGCCCATGCAGTCGAGTGTGGACAACCTGGCCGAGAACCTGAAATACACGCCCGACATAGAGATAAAGAACGCGCGCTTCGTGGACGACAACCAAGACGGCAAGATAGAGCGCGGCGAGCTGAGCAAGGTCATCTTCGAGGTCTACAACCGCGGCAACCACACGCTCTACGACGTGGTGCCCACGGTGGTGGAGGCCACGGGCAACCGCCACATCATGATCTCGCCAAACATGCACGTGGAGTCGATACAGCCGGGCAAGGGCATTAGGTACACCGCCCTGGTGAAGGCCGACAACCGCCTAAAAGACGGCAACGCCCAATTCTGCGTCAGCGTGGTGCAGGGCAACAAGAAGATTAGCAAGGTGTGCGAGTTTGACATACCCACGGTGAGATAACCTTCCACAAGCACATATAACATTTCAACGGCCTTACGCTGGCATGTCGATGACATGGCAGCGTAAGGCCGTTGTCGTTTGCGTCATTGCGCGCAACAAAGAGCTCTAAATCTCGAAAACGGTCTCGTCGCCGCAAACATTGCGTATCTTCAAGCGCAAGGGCTTGTTTTCCGACAAGATGGTGCCGTCCCAATAATCGTTAGTCTTCTTGCCGTTGATGGTAACGGTACCCGTTTTCTCTATTCTTATCTCCATGTCGCTATGCCAAGGGGCGGATTTCTCGGCATGGGCGCAATCCACGGAGAGCCATTCTATGGTCTCCAATCCCTCGTCGCTGAGCTTGATTGGCACGAACCTCGCTTTCTTGCCATCGGCTTTCTTCTTTAGCGTCTGCTGCTCGCCTTTAAGATTAAACTCATCGACCTTTCTTTTCACTCGGTCGCTATGAAACGACTTCATCGTGAGCTTCCACCCTATCGACATTCCCAATGGATCCTTGGCTTCCTCCAAGCTCCATTCAGCCTCGTCTTCCATCACCACCTCGTCGAGCACTTGCTTAAGGTCTCTCAACTCAAACTCGATAAGCGTCTGTTGGTTTTCATCGTGGATGAACTGACGGAGCTCGTCTATATCCTCAACATCTACATAATAGACGATGACACGCTTCACCTCGTCGGGCAAGTCAGGCAGAGCCTTATGGATAAGGTTCATCATCTCGCTCTTGTCGAGCACTCGCTTGCTTCCATCAAGGAGATTAGGCAGATAAACAGGCATCATGCCATACTTGCTGCTCGTGATGCTGCCAGCCCAATACTGGCTGTCCAAGCTTGCAGTAGCATTCAGGCCAGGTATCAAGCAAGACTTTAATTTGTCCATCGTCTGAACAGGGTTGCGGAAGAGGCGCACGCCATCCTTCACTTCCTTGATTTCAAACTCAGCACCTGCATTGACAAGACGATCACGAGCTGTCTGCAAGCTATTGATGTTTACATCGCCATGAATAAAGCGACGGTTCAGCTTATGAGCAACCGCAGCAGTCACGCCGCTTCCTCCGAAGAAATCAGCCACAAGCATTCCTTCATTGGAAGAGGCCTTGATGATTCGCTCCAAAAGGGCTTCGGGCTTTTGAGTGGCGTAATCAGAGCCCCCTTTCATTCGACCACAATCAATCCAAATATCTTGAATTATTTGCCCATCACGCTCATCCAAGAAACTCACTCTACATCTTGCAGCCCCTCGTTCTGGATTTCTCAAATAGAACTCTCCTCGCTCCACAGCTTTGTCCATTTCTTCAGCAGAAGGATATGGCCAAACTCTTTTAGGAGAAGGGGTTGCACCTCTCCACTCAAATTTTCCAGAAGTTCCATCCCCTTTCCAAGTACAATCATCCAACTTGAAACGCCTTGCAGACAAAGGGTATTTTTTGTTTTTATCAAAACGTTCTACTGTACCATCTTCCAATTTAACCAAAGAGTACTCTTTCAAAGCTGCCTCAGACAAAGGAGCAACAATATCAACATAGTTGTAAGTAAATTCGTCACTTTTACTATACCAAAGTATTGTGTCGTGTATCCTTCCCAATTTATTCTTTGCATCATTATGAGGGTCAGTTCTCTGCCAAATAATTTCATTTATGAACCTTTCTTCGCCAAAGATTTCATCCATAAGAATCTTCACATAATGAACAATATGCCAATCCAGATGCACGTAGATGCTTGCATTCTCGCTCATCACACTTTTGATAGCCATGAGGTTCTCGTACATCCAGTTGAGGTAACGCTCCTTGTCCCAAATATCGCCATACATCTTCTCCTCGAAATTCTTCATATCTTCGTTATCGAGATTCTGCTCGGCATCCTTGATGGCTTTCCGCACAAGCGGATTGCGACGAATGTAGATTTTCTTGGCGTAGTCGGCACCACTGGCAAAGGGAGGGTCGATATAAACTAAATCCACCTCTATGCCCTGCTCCTTGAGATAGGCACAAGTGGAAAGGCACTCACCATGCATGATGAGATTGTGCTGGGGATTGTCACCTTTCTTTTCGAGCGATTCCACCTCGTAGAGAGGCATTCCACGAAGGATATGGGCCTCTATCCGGTCGTTGTCACGATAGCGCAGGATGCGGCGAGTACGCACAAAGTTGTCCAAGAGAGCTTGCCCCTCCAGGGTGTCAGGATAATATGAAATATATTTTGTTGCCATTGTCTTTTTTATTCTAATATGATTTGCACATGATAAGCACTATTCCGCTGTAGAGAAAAACTCCTTGAGCATGCTAACGGTCTTCGCCATTCTTACCTCCACAGAATCGGTATCTTCCAGATAGAGGAACTGGAAACGCTCACGATGGAACGCCTCGTTGTTTCTCGGCACAAACTCTTCACGCATAAAACGCAAGCGCTCCCGGAACTTGGAAGCATACACCTCTCCCTTGGTCTCTATGATGCAGATGCGGTCGATTTTACCCTCAGCATCTCGGCTCAGCACCAAGAAGTCGGGATAATAAAGTCCATCATACTGCCAGTGCTTGCCCACCTTCTTGTAACAACGTATCTTGAACTCCGTGAGCGTTTCATCGCCATTGAAGTAATACTCCAGTTGCTTGCCCTTCAGCAGAGGGCGCAATCCATCCACGAAATACTCCCTCTCCATATTACTGTCGAATCGGTAAGGCAGATAATGATAAGTCTGGTTGCGCTCGGGGAATTCATCCTTAGGCAACTTGCCTTTCACCATCGTCTGAATCTCCTCGTCGGAAAATCCCGCCGTCCTCATCCTCTTGACGATGGCCTTCACCTCTGGCGAAAGCTCCATCTTGCCAGGGTCGTTGTCCCATTCCAAGATTTCTCTCACCACACTTTGGCTTGGATAGATTCGGCTGTCATCCTCCACGTCTATCGGTGCAGGACGCTCCACGGAGAGAATGCTTGCCGTGTCGGGAACCACCTCTTCGGTGATGCGGAAATCGCGCTTCGGCACAAAAGCCTTCCGGACATTGGCACGTATCTGATACTGGTCGTAGGCAGAATCTTCCATCCTACACTCCTTGTCATCGCCATCGGCAAGCGTTATCTCCTCGAAGATGCGACGGAGCTGAGCCTCATGCTTCCTCAGCTGGCTCACACCAAGCGTGCCCATACTCTCCTTGGCAATCTTCCGCAACCACCATTGGAAGGTTAGGCTCTCGCCTTCTTCCTGCCGCAACTCTGCGCAATCGAGCAGATGCCCCTCGAAATCTTGCACATACACCAAGTGGGCATCCGCCTTTTGCAACAAGGCTTTATCAGCAAGGCGGGCAGCAGTATCGGGCTGTTTCTCCACCACCTGCGTCTCATACTCCACCTTGAGTTGGAAGAAGTCGATAGGCGGAACCTTTTGCTTCTCCATGCGAGAGAACCGCTCAATATGCTTCAACACAGGCTCAGGCTTATTGCCAAACTCCTGCAAGGTGATGTTCTGTTGCTGCTTCAACTCTTTGTTGAGCTTGTCGGCATTCCACTTGTTCATCCATATCAACGCCTTCTCTCGCTCACCACGGGTCACCTGACGAAGACAGCGGCAAGAGGTTTGCAGCACCATGTTCTTAGGGCACGCCCCCTCATGAGGCAGGACAACGCCTGTAAGACTCTTGCAATCCCATCCCTCCTTGCCTATTTGCACTAGCAACACGATTCGAATCTTGGAAGTAGGAGAATCCAAGGTGGCAAAAGCAGCTTCCGAACCTTCAGGCTCAGCATATTTCTTGACTCCAGCCTTGGAAGAACTATTTCCCTTATGGCGCTTGAGCACCACTTCGGCTGGATTCATCCCATATCCTGACACGATTTCAGAGACAAGCGGATAGACTTCCTCCTCCAACGTAGAAATCTGACCACAATAAATGGCAAGCTTGGCTTGGGTTCCATTGGCATAGGAAGTGTCCTTATACTTATCCAAGAACTCACGCACACCTTGGCTGACAATGGTGAGCATGTCGTTGTCGGTGAACTTCACCTCCGGTCGCTTCAAGAAGTTGTCAATACCCTCTATCAATGGATAATAATACACCACATTGGTGATGTTGGTATTCTTGATGTCGAAACTTCCTCCCAGCGTCACCTTCTCGGCTTTCTCCAGGTAAGGCGTGCCTGAGAAGCCCAGCACATTGCAGAAAGACTCACTCTCGGTAGCCCACCCCGTGACGACCTGCCGAAGTTTAATCTCCCCATCCGATGCATGGTGAACCTCGTCTATGAAAATGGAAAGATAGGGCATCTTGCCTATCATCATACGCAACTCATTGGCCACAGCCAACTGGCGACGCTCGTCATCGGAAAGAAAACTTGGGTCTTTGTCATTTTCATCCCATCTGTCCAAGATGACCTTCTCCGCATTGGTGACAGCCACCAATCCCATCATAGTTCCACCCTCGAAATGCTGATTAATCTTAAAGGCGTTAGGGTTCTTGATGACATTGCTTTTCTTGGCACTTTTCTGTTCGTCAAGCACCTCAAACTTGATGAGTCTTTTCAAGTTTGCAGCAGTGTCAGGCGGGAAAAGCCAAGAAGCCTCAAAGTTTTGGATGCTCCGAAGGCTCGGCACGATGCTCGACTTCAAGCCCGAGGGAGCAAGAATCAAAAAATTGTGCGCCCAAATAGGATTGAACGGTTCTATCTGGGCAAAATATAAATCGATGTAGATAAACGCAGCCATCAGATAGGTTTTGCCTGCTCCCATCGGAAGGCTGAAAAGATAGTCGGAATAAGTTACCTTGTAAAAGATGTCCTTCAACACTTGCTCATAGTCTATCTCGCGAGCATGATGACGGATGAACTGCTCCAACTCGGGGGCAATCTGCTTGCCGTTTCGGTCTTTCTGACGACTGTACTGATAGAGAGCCAAGGCAGCAGGGTTCTGCATCATCACTTCCCTCGCCTCAGCATTGATTTCCTCAGCATCCACATCTGTCTCATTGAAAACACCCTCGGCAAAAAGTTGCCAAAGAGGTTTCCCTTGGCAAGCTATCTTCAAGTATAAATAGGTCTTGATGGCTTCTATCTGCGCATCACGCATCATGCCACGTTGACGAATATAGCCAACGAGGTCACGCACGGTGCAGTCGGAAGACTGATACCACAGGTCCCTTTTCTTTTGTATGAGTTGATAGAACATGACTTCTTAGCTTAAGTTCCCCACCTGTCAGGTATCAACCATGACACTGCGATGACAAACTTATGCAAAAGTAATCAAAAAACGTGGCAATGACATACCTAAGGAAAACAAAAAATCTAAAAAGGCGGGGCGTCTCACGACGTCGCCCCGCTCAAGATTAAACAACCAATAAAAGAAATAGATTGCTAATTTTTACCTTTATCTGATGAACAGCAGCTCACGATACTTAGGCAGCGTCCAAAGCTCGTCGGCCACCACAAGCTCGAGCTTGTCTATCTGGTAGCGTATGGGCTGGAACCATGTCTCCACGGTGTCGTGGTAGGCCACGGCCTTCTCGCGCTCGTCGGCGATCTTGTTTGCCACCTTGCGGGCGTTGACCATGTCTTCCACGTCTTTCTCGATGATGGCGGTGCGCTCGGAAATCTGCTCGATGATGTTCATGATGCGGTCGGAGAGCTGCTTGCCCTTCTCGGCGCCGTAGATGACCATGAGGTTCTGCACGTCCTTTGAGAGCATGGCCTGGTAGTGGGTCGCCACAGGTATGATGTGGTTGAGCGAGAGGTCGCCCAGCACGCGTGCCTCGATTTGCAGCTTCTTGGTGAAGGTCTCCCATTTCACCTCGTTGCGGGCCTTGAGCTCGTTCTCCTTCATTACCGACATCGACTCGAACATCTTGACGGTCTCCGGGTCAAGGTAGCGGTCGAAGATTACCGGTGCCGACTTCTCGGTGTCGAGGCCGCGCTTTCCGGCTTCCTCCACCCACTCGTCGCTATATCCGTTGCCGTCGAAGTGGATCGGGGCGCAGGTCTTGATGTCGTCTTTCACCACGGAGAGGATGGCGGTGAACTTGTCCTCGCCCTTGGCTATGAGGGCGTCGACACGCTCCTTGAAGCTTGTCAGAGCCTCTGCCACGGCGGTGTTGAGCACGATTTGCGCGCTGGCGCAGTTGGCCGAAGAACCCACGGCGCGGAACTCGAAGCGGTTGCCGGTGAAGGCGAACGGTGACGTGCGGTTGCGGTCGGTGTTGTCGCGCATGATGTCGGGAATCTCTGGTATGTCTATCTGCACGCCTTCCTTGCCCTTGATGAGCAGCGCGTCCTTGTCAGAGTTCATGATGTGCTCAAGTACGCCCGATAGCGACTTGCCGAGGAACGACGAGATGATTGCTGGAGGTGCCTCGTTGGCGCCCAGGCGATGGGCGTTGCCGGCGTCCATGATGCTGGCCTTGAGCAGTCCGTTGTGCTTGTAGACGGCCATGAGCGTCTCCACGGTGAAGACCACGAAGCGCAGGTTGTCCTCGCGCGTCTTGCCTGGTCCATGGAGCAGGATGCCGGTGTCGGTGGAGAGCGACCAGTTGTTGTGCTTGCCCGAACCGTTGATCCCCTTGAAGGGCTTTTCGTGCAACAGCACCCGGAACTTGTGACGGCGGGCGATCTTGTCCATCACGGTCATCAGCAGTTGGTTGTGGTCGTT
>ENA-OPFB01000091-OPFB01000091.1-human-gut-metagenome-genome-assembly--contig:-NODE-91-length-14897-cov-3.607398_pt1 | contig 14897 bp, 18 predicted proteins | sample MGYA00241309_ERZ501552 | MGnify/ENA primary metagenome ERZ501552 (study PRJEB25962, sample SAMEA2042426) | human gut metagenome | biome: human gut; feature: human-associated habitat; material: faeces... | reverse complement strand
GCCCCCTGTAAAGCATTACGCCAAATCCCGGAAGCCAATAATATGCCCAGAAAAGTTTTAGCGGACAACAATGATAAACTATAATAGGCACCTCATGTGTTTATCACCGTGGCAGAGTGGATAATTCTACACGCGATAATGCTTTGTAGCCCTATCCATCTCACGGCGATCCTCCTTCTCCTTTAGTGTCTGCCGCTTGTCGTATTCCTTTTTACCACGCGATAAGGCAATGTCCACCTTTGCCCTACCCTTGTCGTCGATGAAAAGCAACGTTGGCACAATGGTAAGGCCAGGTGTCTTTGTGTCTTCAGCAAGGTGACGTATCTCACGCTTGTTGAGGAGCAGCTTGCGGTCGCGGCGTGATGGCACATTTGAGCGTGAGCCATAGAAATAAGGCGAGACATTCATGCCTTTTAGCCAAATCTCGCCATTGTTGATAAAGCAAAACGAATCCACGAGCGATGCCTTACCCAACCGGATTGACTTTATTTCCGTGCCCGTGAGCACTATTCCAGCTGTGTAGGTATCGATGAAATTGTATAGAAACGATGCTTTCTTATTGCGTATTTGCACCGGACTCTTTCGGCGCAATTCTTGTTCTGTCTTATTCATTATGAAATCTTGCAAAAGTCATCCAAATGATCGTCCACGTAGTGAGCGATGTCCGTGGTAAACTCTTCTTCATGTTCGACAAATGAATCGTCGTAATCGTCGAACTCGGGATACTGCTCATACAAAGCGTCAAACTCTTCTTGCGTGCAGTCTTTCTCTATCTCGGCTTGATACTTTCCGAAAAGTCGGTGTGTCTCGCTGATTATCTTGTATAGGTCGCGCAAGCCCCAGTTGCGCATAGCCTTTGCAAATGGGTTGAGATAGATGAAAGGACCGTAGCCATTGTGTATCAATTCAACGAAGCCACCATCCATCACCGTGTCGCGAAGGATGATATACGCCAAAAGCGTTATCTGGTCGGAGTTGAGTTGCGACATTGTCGTAGCCGTCAACTCTCCTCCGATGGCATCGTAAATGGCATCGGTGATAACCTTCAGGAAATCATCCATCCCGTTTTGCGCCGCTTCTTTCAAAGCGGCGCCCTTTACCGTCACTTCTGTCATCTGAATGCTAATCTATTTTATATGGTACCTCTTCAAGGTTCTTCTCAATTTCCGCGTCTGTGACTCGGTAGTTGGCCAGGTCGCCATCGATATAACTCATGTATGATGGCATGTCAATGAGTCCGTGGCCAGACAGATTGAAGAGGATTACAGGTGCCTTGCCTTCCTCGTTTGCACGCTGTGCCTCGCGGATGGTAGCTGCAATGGCATGACAGCTTTCCGGCGCGGGCACTATGCCCTCTGTTTGCGCAAAGAGCATTCCAGCCTTGAAACTATCCAGCTGTGGAATGTCGACACCATGCATATAGCCATCCTTTACCAATTGCGAGATAATGACTCCCGCTCCATGGTAACGCAATCCGCCAGCATGGATATTGGCCGGCTTGAAGTCATGGCCCAACGTGAACATTGGCAACAACGGAGTGTATCCCGCCTCATCGCCAAAGTCGTATTCAAATTTTCCCCTCGTAAGCTTTGGGCAGCTCTCAGGTTCCGCAGCGATAAACTCGGTGTCCTTATGAGAGCCATCAAAGACGTGACGCATGAATGGGAAAGCTATGCCGCCAAAGTTGCTGCCACCGCCAAAACAAGCTATCACCTTGTCTGGATATTCACCTGCCATCTCCATCTGCTTCTCTGCCTCCAAACCGATGATTGTCTGATGCAGGGCCACATGATTGAGCACGGATCCGAGAGTGTATTTGCAACCAGGAGTGGTTGTTGCAAGTTCAATGGCCTCGGATATGGCCGTGCCTAAAGAACCTGGATGGTTAGGGTCGCGCGTTATGATGTTCTTGCCAGCTCGTGTCGACATAGAAGGTGAACCTTGCACTGCGGCACCGAATGTACGCATAATGTACGAGCGATATGGCTTCTGCTGCATGGTTATTTTCACTTGATACACTGCGGCATCAAGTCCGTAAAGTTTTGCTGCGTATGAAAGGGCTGCTCCCCACTGTCCGGCTCCTGTTTCCGTGGTGACATTGGTGTCGCCTTCCTCCTTGCAATAATAACATTGAGGCAGGGCGGAATTGATCTTGTGGGATCCCAACGGGTTCGTGCTCTCGTTTTTGAAATATATGTGAGCACGTGTGCCGATGGCTTGTTCGAAAGCGTAGGCACGCACCAATGGAGTGGCACGATAGTAAGCGTATTTCTCTTGAACTTCTTCTGGAATGTCTATCCATGGATGAGTTTGGTCGAGCTCTTGCTTTGAGCACTCCATGTTAAATATGTGGGAAAGGTCTTCTGCCGTCAATGGCTCATGAGTCTTTGGATTCAATGGAGGCATTGGCTTATTGGGCATCTCTGCCTGGATGTTGTACCATTGTGTGGGTAAGTCCTGCTCAGACAGGAGAAATTTCTTTTGATGCTTCATAATAGCCTATATTTTAATTATGTGCAAAGATAGGGCATTTTACATTAAATCGCAAGGATATTAATGATAATCTGCACAAATTGTTGCAAAATGGAATCAAAACACGCCAGCCTTGAATAACACATAAGCTATGATAGCCAATGCTATGATGCCAATCGTGGTCTTGAGAAGACAAGTCGTGACTTTCTTAATGGCGACAATAGCTATCACGATTACTATTAAGGCAATGATATAATCAGTCATGGCATTAAATATTCAGTCTGTATTACTTATTATTTTCGTTGTTAAAACAAATTCTTGAAAGCCTGTGGTATGTCGGTCTCAAATTCCATTGGTCGATGGGTGACTGGATGGTAAAAACACAAGCGGAAAGCATGCAGGCAAAGGCGGCCCACAGGGTCGTCGCCATTGCCATATTTTACGTCTCCACAAACGGGGTGTCCCAAGTCGGCGGCATGGACGCGAATTTGGTTCTTGCGGCCTGTCTCCAACTTGAACTCGACAAGAGAATGGTCTGCCGTACGATCTAACACATGATAATGCGTTATGGCGAGCTTGCCACCATTGTCGTATGGCGAGCTGTAAGTGAAATAAGCGCGATTGTCTTTAAGCCAGCTCTCTACGGTGCCATTGTCTTGTTCCATCACCCCGGAAAGAACGGCCACATAGCGACGGTCAAAGACTATGTTGTGCCAATCTGACTCAAGGGCAAGTTCCACGTCTTTGTCCTTTGCGTAAACCATCAGTCCACTTGTGTCACGATCAAGCCGATGCACCACATGAGCCGTGCATCGCTGACGGCTTTGGCGAAAATAATCGTCAAGTACCGTCTTGACATTCAAGGTGCTATGTCCTGCCGCCATGGAGAGAATGCCTGTTTTTTTTTCCACTACCACAAGATAGCGATCCTCAAACACTATTCGAAGGTAATGATTTCTGAACTCCATGTTTTGTTTCGACTTGCTTACCTCAACCTTCATCCCTGGAAGCAATTTGTAGTCGAACTTGGTGACAATTTTGCCATTGACCTTGATGCCATGTCCAGAGAGAGTTGCCTTGATCTTGGTTCGGCTCTCTTTCAGATTCGCAAGAAGCCAATCAAGCAGTTTTGAAGGTTCGGCAACGACGTAACTCTTAAAGTTGCCTGTTGGCTTTGGTCGTGACGACGGTCGGCTCACTCTTTTCTCTTCCATATTGCTGATATTTTACGGTGGATGGCTATAATGTTGCACACGCTAACCAAGACAAGAAGTATGAAGCCAAGTGCTATGGACGGAAGCATCGACCCAGTGTCTATATTTGGGAAGAGTGTATCGATAACTCCCACATAATAATCCCTGATGAAGAATATGGCGACAAGGGCCACTACGAGCACGCCAATATTCAAGAATATGGTCAAAAGCTGGTAGGGACGCGCCACTTGCTGTGGACTGTAGCCTATAAGCAACAGGTTTTCAAGCTTTGAGGAGTTTTTCTGGACAAGCAGGTAAATGCTAAGCATGAGGATATAGAAACTCAGGACAGAAATGACGAGCCCGACTATCATTACCATTGTTACCATAAAGCGCAAGAAGTATGTCGTCTTCTCCGCGTCAAGCTTGTCATCCTCCACTTCAAAGCCATGACGGTCGAAATAGGTTGTCATCTGCTCAGTCTTGCTGCCGTCGGGGTCAAGGATGAGTCTGGTCGGAGCCGTGTCCTTTCCAGGCGCGAATGTGCTATTGCTCCAATCCATGAACGCTTGAGGCACAAGGATGCTGCTGACACGCGATGAGAAGCCTATGACCTTACCCTCGAACGATTCGCCGCCATTGGAGCCTTGAACAAAGATGTCAAAGTCTATCATTCCAACAAGGCCATCGCTTATCTTTGGAAGAGAACGGCTTTGCGCGAATCCAAAATTGTACATGGCAATATAGCTTCGTGGCAAAATCACGGGTACGACCTTCTCGCCAGGCTTATAACTCCACGTTCCATTGGAAGCGTCAACAAAGTCGTCCGGTATGCTTTCAAGGAAAATCTCAGAATTGAGAATGTTGGTCCCGCTAATGCCCATGCGAGCGGTCACCGTATATTGGGTAGAGGTGAACGCGCCAAGCTTATTGGCAAAACGAGTTGCGCGAATATCGTCTATGTCCTGCCTGGTGAAGGCATTGGAACGACCAGAAAGGGTATTGCCAACTCCGACCTTTTTCTCTACAATGATGTAGTTCGACTTCATGAATGAGTCTTCTCCCGTGAATACAGGAGAGACATCCTTGTAAAACTGATAGCCAAGCAAGACTATAAGCAGGCCGAAAAGATTAGCGAAAGCAAAGCCCGCGAACTGTGATACGCTGATGTGTTGGCGTAAAAGTTTCCATACAAGATTCATAGCTTCACCGTCCTTTCATAGTTAAGATTCATGTGTTTACCTATACTTGTCACGATTACACCCGCGCCTTGTCGATGCGCTTCGTCCATCATTATGCTTGCCATTATTTCCGCGTTGCGGTCATCAAGATGCGAGATTGGCTCGTCGGCAAGGATAAAGTCGAACGGCTGCACGAGAGACCTTATCATCGCCACCCTTTGCTGCTGTCCGAACGACATTAGCCCAGCTTTCGCGTTAACCTTGTCGGCAATGCCGAGCATGTCGAACCATTCAAGGATTTGCTTTTCAGACTTGAATCCTGTAAGCTTATTCTTTATTTGAACGTTCTCCATCGCCGTGAGCTCGGGGAAAAGCCTTAACTCTTGAAACAGATGACTTATGCTGTGACGGCGGGAGTCAACCCATTGTGACACGCTGAAATCAATGGTATCAGCATCATCGAAATACACGTGCCCCGTATAATCGTGACGATAGCCGACGATATAACTGCAGAATGTGCTCTTCCCTTTGCCAGAGTCTGCCTCGACAAGGTAGAGCTTGTCTTTCTCAAAAGTGATGTCGTTTGCCCAAACGTCTGAGTTTAACTCCTTACGCTCTGAAAAAACGTTTGGTACGACATTCTTAAAATGTATCCTGTTCATTTGTCCGTTGTATAAACAATTGTATTGATATTCCCAAACATCGGCATGAGAAGTGATGTTATCGCTGCAGCCTTACTGTTGCCCAATGCCTTGAAGTTGACAACCATAGCCAGTTTCTTACCCTTTATAATTTTTTGCAGGTCAGGGGAAAGAGGTTTTGGCGACGTTGTTATGCTGTGTTTGGCCTCTTCTGGCGAAGCACCACTCATATATTGCATATCTTGAGTTACCCCAAAGAAATATGTGGTGCCATTGCCTGAATAGTAGTAGCAGTTTTTACCCCAATCACCTATATGTCCACCCGCCGGGACGCTTTTCTTCCAATAGTCGATATCCGCAAGCCAAGGCGCTCCTGACAAGCGTGCGGCCATCATCATGCGAAAGTTGTCTTTTCCAAGAGATGAAGTGACAAGTGTCAAGTCACCGTTCACGCTCTTTATGATGTTGTCCATGTCTATTGCCGTATTGATGCCGGCAAGCATGGCTGTCGCAGCCCTATTCTGTATCATCAGGTTATGGAACTGTTTGCCGTCAACATTCAAAAAGAGTCCAAGCACGTCGTCTTGCGACATTGCCTTGATATACTCGCCCTTGATGGGACGATAAACGTTAGCGGCTTTGACAAGCGCTGAATTTATGCTTTTCTTGTAAGATAAAGTCTTGCCATGCATGAGCAAGTGTCCGTTTTTAACCTCCATGGCAGCCGCGAGAATGACATCCGCTGGGTCGGCATCCTTGGGCGCGCCCATTGTGAACGGTGCGACAAATTGCTGGGGCAAAGCGCATGTTTGGGCCACTATCGACATTGGGGCGTCAATGGAATCGGATGTGGCATACATAGGTGAAGACTTTATGCCTTGGTCCTCATCAGAACCAAGATAACGAGCCATTAGCGTTATAAGGTCGTCTTGCGCGGCAGGAACAACAGGTCCCATCAACAGGGCTGTGTTGTCTGAAAAACCAATTACCCAACCTGATGATAAAGCGGCAAACTTATAGTCACGGCGTTTGGTAAGCGACAAGCCTGCCTTCTGCAACGATTTTTCAAGCTTGCTGTCACTGCTAACTTTGGCGCAAAGTCCGAAGTTGCCTTGCCCATCCTCAAAAAAGAAAACATCTTTTGAAAGGTCAATACCAGACTCATCTAAATCTTTCAGATGAAGCAATGTCTTCAAAATCAGTGGACTTTTAGTGCCGCTTAGTTTTGCTGGGTTCAGCCTAATAAGCATTTGGCTCTCAGATGGAATGGCATTTATGTATTCACTACCCAAACAAGACGATAAAATGCCAACTGTTGAAAGAAAGCAGAAAGCCCACAGGGCAAGGGTTATCCTAAAATGATTGTATATTTTCATCGTTTCTATCAAATTGCGTATATTCGTGAATATTACATTCGTTTTTGTATCTGGGCCATCGTCACTGCCATCAATCCTGCGGTCTCTGTCCTTAGGCGACTGTTACCCAACGTGATTGGCTCAAAACCATTGGCACGCGCCAATTCGACCTCATCGAACGAAAAGTCTCCTTCAGGACCGATAAGCACGCATACAGCGGCGTCAACGGGAAGTGATTTCAACCTGTCAAAAAAATCTACGCGCTCTCTGTCGTTATAGCAATGAGCTATAAACTTGTAATCCGCATTACATGATGTCACGAAATCTTTGAAAGCCGTTAACTCGTTTACCACAGGCATGAAAGCCTTTCTGCTTTGTTTCATTGCCGAGACGACAATTCTTTCGATGCGATCAATCCTTATGACGTGGCGCTCGGAAAACTTACAATCAAGAAAGGTCAATTCGTCAAAGCCAATCTCGGTTGATTTCTCTGCCATCCATTCAATCCGCTCCATCATCTTCGTAGGAGCTATCGCAAGATGGATTTTTCCTGACCATGTCTTCTGTTGGGGCAATGTCTCAACAATATTGTATAAGCAACGCTTTTTCGTAACGATGCCAACGTCAGCACGATAGAAGTTGCCCACGCCATCCATAAGCCAAATGGTGTCACCTTCACTTAACCGCAGCACCCTTACAGCGTGTGTAGCTTCTTCTTCTGGCAACTCTTTACCCTCTGCGGCATTGGGGACATAAAAATACCTTTCCTCTTTCAAGACAACTTATTTTTATTATTGTTCAACTCCTTGTTTATTCCTTGATTTCATTGTTTATATGTTTGTCTGTCTTTTTTCGCCTGTTTATCTCATCCCTTAATTGCGACGCCAGCTCGTAATTTTCAGCTGCCACAGCCTTGCCAAGTGTTTTTTCGAGCATTGACACAGGCAATGCATTTACAGGGAGCGCAACACCTTCTGCTTGCATGTTGAATTTAGAGCTTTGCCTAAGAAACAGAGCCTCGTCTATATACAGTGGTATCTTGTCGTTGCTAATCTTGTTTAGCAACACGGCCTCTACTCCACTTATGCTCATTTGTTTCTGTGTGTCCTCATTGTTGATAACCGCATTGTAGGCACCTTTGTAAACATCCGTGATAATAAGCGAAAGCGACAATGATGTTTGATTATTAATAATGTCTAACAATATGTCTATCAAACCGGAATGATTCCGGTGCTTATCAAGTCGAGACTTAAACTCCTCCAGCAAATTACCATGGCAAGGCACAACAAGTTGGCGCTCCTGATAAGAATCAGTAAGGATGAGCAAACCTTCTTTATCAGCCCCAACGACTTCGGTCGCCTGTTGAAGAAACAATCTAATTCTTGACATTATCAATTATGCAAACAATGAAATACATGGCTTGGCTTTGGACTTTCCCTATGCCATTGTCCATATTTTAATTACTTTTTTGTCTTGGCAGGCTTAAATACGAATGCGAATGCCAAACCCACCATTAACGCGAAACCTGCGAATATGAACCAGCATGCCTGCCAGTCACCCATAAGGAATGAAGAGTCACCCTTTTGAGTCCACGAACAGAAGTGGTTTACAATAGCGCCTGCAGACAATGTGCCAACTGTTGCACCTATACCATTTGTCATCAACATGAACAAGCCTTGTGCTGATGCCTTAACAGACGGGTCACACTCCTTGTCAACGAATATGCCACCTGAGACATTGAAAAAGTCGAATGCCACGCCATAGACGATGCAAGAAAGGATGAACCAAATCACACCTGGCATTGTGGGGTTGCCTATTCCGAAGAAGGCAAAGCGCGCTACCCACGCAAACATAGCTATTAGCATTACGCTTTTTATGCCATACCGCTTGAGGAAGAAAGGTATCAGCAAGATGCAAAACGCTTCGCTGACTTGGGATATTGACGTAAGCAACGTGGCATTGCTTGCTGCGAAAGACGAAGCAATGGTTGCATCTGAACTGCCTTGGAAACTGGAGATGAATGGTCCGGCAAAACTGTTGGTAACCTGAAGAGACATTCCCAACAATGCTGAGAATATGAAGAAATATGCCATGCTCTTTGAACAGCTTAAAAGCGTCAAGTCCAAGCAGCTGCGCTAACGATTTCTTTTCTGGGCTCGCTTTCCTCACAATCTTGCATTGAGGAAGTGTGAACACGTACAAGAACATGATTATACTCAACAATCCGGAAACAAGGAATTGGTTGTAAGTGTATTGGAACTTGTGTGCGTTTTGCGCGAGAGTCAATGAGAATGAGCCATTGTCCCATGTCGCGCAGTTTACGAACCACATTACAATGATAAAGCCAACCGTTCCACAAGAACGAATCGGTGGAAAATCGGTTACGGTATCACCACCGTTATTTTTTAACACCGTAAAGGCCGTCGTGTTAGCCAATGCCAATGTAGGCATGTAGAAAGCGACACTTAACGTGTACAAGGCTATGAAAAGAGATTTATCGGTCACTTGATTTCCAAAGCCTGCGTTCATTCCCATGCTCCAAAGCAATAGCATGAATATGCCTGCTACCAAATGGCACAGGCCAAGGAGACGTTGTGGCTGAATCCATTTGTCAGCGACGATGCCTATCAATGTTGGCATGAATATGGAGACGATGCCTTGAATGGCGTAGAACCAAGAAATCTCAGAACCTAAGCCTGCAACGCCAAGATAATTTCCCATACAGGTAAGGTAAGCTCCCCAAACGCCAAACTCAAGGAACGTCAACACCGACAAACGTATTTTCAAGTTCATAAAAGTAAAAGTTTTCTATTTATAAGTTCGTTACTATGCTGCAAAAATACACATAATTATTGACATACAAGAACCAAGATGAAAAAGTTTAGCATAATTATTTTGCTAAATATTTGGTAAGAAAAATAAAAAGTCTTATTTTTGCAAATGGAAAATATTGAAAATATAACAATTTGGCCTATTGGATAGATTTTTACTTCATTAATACACAATAATTCAATGGAGAATAACACTAAGTCCCTTGCGGAAATGAGTGATGAGGAACTTGCGATTTGCTATATGAGAGGCAAGGATAAAGCGTTTGACCTTTTATTGGAACACAACAAGTCCAAGCTTTTCTCATATATATATTATGTGGTTCATGATGAAAATTTGGCCAATGACCTGTTTCAAGATACATTCATCAAGATTATCACAAAGTTGCGTAATGGCATGTACACGCCGACTGGCAAATTCCATTCTTGGTGTTTGCGTATAGCACACAATGTCATCATGGACAGTTTTCGTATTGGCAAGAACAGTAACATAGTTGAGCCAACCGAAGACAACGACCTTGCCAACATCCGCAACTGTAATGTTGAAGAGATGAACATTGAACAGAAGTTTATAAACAATCAGATACTTGAAGACGCGAAAAGCATTATGAATAATCTTCCAGCGTCACAGCGAGAGGTCGTATATATGCGTTTCTTCCAACAGATGTCGTTCAAGGAAATTTCAGAAACGACAAATGTCAGTATCAATACGGCTTTGGGCAGAATGAGATACGCCTTGCTCAATATGCGAAAAATAGCACATGATCATAACATAAGCTTATATCTCTATTGATTGCAATTGTGATTATTTCGTTCAATGATATATAAAAAAGTGAAAATCCTGACTTCGTCATCGTGTCACCCAAAAGCCCTCGTCAAAGAGTTTAGCTATTTTCTGATGCCTTGCCATCAACATTGTTTGGGTGTAAACCTCCTTGTTCAGAGGTAGCTTAGTTTGTATGGTTGTGATAGTCTTAGCCAATGCAAGCACCTTGTCTACGCTCATCTTAATCTCTGAGACTTTCAGCATACGCTCCAGTTCCTTGTACACTTTCAAAGCCACAAAGCAGATACATATATGAGCTTCAATACGTTTGCGTGTAAAGTGAAACATGGGGCGTATCTCTATCTTTGATTTTGCTATACGGAAAGCCCGTTCTACGTGCCAAAGGTTGTGATATGCTGTGTATACATCCTGTATTGGTATATCCGTATTGGTGAGATATCCTTTCAGACCGTCCCATTTGGAGTCGTCGGCAACACGGTCATAGTTGATGGCGACTTTCACCTCACCATCCATGGATAAAAACTTATTGTAACCTCTTTTGTTGATGTTGCCTTTAGTGAGCGCACCATGCTTGTAAGCCTTTTCCAACCTGCGTATTCCCTTCTCTCGGTTATAGGCATCTTTCTTTGCACGGTCATCTGTATAGCCGACCAGGAGCCGACGTCCGCCTCCTTTGTCATATTCTACCATCTGGCAGTCGCGCTTGGGCTGTTCCAGTATCCAGTTCTTGACTTCCTGACTTTCATTCTTTATCTTCGCACCTATTATATACTTGTAGCCGTGCGCCTCAAGTTCCGCTATATTTGCATTGTTCATCAGGCCGGAGTCGGCCACCACGACGAAGTTCTCCAAACCGTATTTGCTTACAAACTCGTTTATCGTCGGCAGCATTGTGTGGCCTTCATATTTGTTGCCCTCATGGATACAATAGGCAAGCGGATAGCCGCCCAAACTTACTAGCAAGCCGAGTATGATCTGAGGATTGCTGTGACGTCCTTCTTTCGAGAAACCTGTCTTGCGTAATTCGTCCTCATAATCCGCTTCAAAGTAAAGTGTGGTGACATCATAGAATAGCACACCGATATTTCCACCGAACAGTTTCGCAGTATGGCGCACGCTTATGTCCTGTACGATTTCGTGCTGATGGTCGCTAAGCTTGTCAAGATAGCGATAGATTTTTATAGCTTGACACAGTTTATTTTACACTCTGAAAGGAGTCGCATATGCGGCTGTTTTTGCAGTACCATATCTTTTAAGAAACACATTTTGTCTTGATTATTAACCCATAAATAGCAATAAAGTTGCCTTAAACTTGCTTACTTAAATTAAATTCCATAACTTTGCACTGCAAAAAAGGTCGAACAGTACGACTGATATTGCAGTAATATGAGTAATATATGGTTATCCAAAGAAATAAATACATCGAAGCGTTGATAAGTAAGCGTTGGAATGGAAAGGTAAAGATAATCACTGGCATTAGACGCTGTGGCAAATCTTTTCTGTTATCGACATTATATAAAGATTATCTGAAGAAAGAGGGTGTTTCTGAAGATTGCTTCATAGAAATCGCATTAGATAGAAAAGCGAACATAAAATACAGAAATCCGAATGTGCTTTATGAATACATCATGGATAAAGCATGTGACGAAGAAAAACGATATTATGTTTTTATCGATGAGATACAATTGTCTATAAAAGTAAAAAACACTGATATAGACGAAAGCCTTGTGTCTGAGGATGACAAGGATATGCTTTACACAACGTTCTATGACATTCTCAATGACCTTATGGCACGGAAGAATTTGGACATATATGTTACTGGTTCAAATTCTAAAATGCTGTCTTCTGATATTGTGACGAATTTCCGTGATAGAGGATCAGAAATAAAAGTATATCCACTTTCCTTCAAAGAATATTATGAAGTGTCTGGACTTGAAAAAGCTGATGCACTTGAAGAGTATTTAACCTATGGGGGAATGCCGTCAGCAGTCTTGGAGCAAAGTGAGTCTGAAAAACAGAAATACCTTTACGACCTTCACAAGAATGTGTACATTAAAGATATTGTTGAAAGGTATAATTTAAAGGATGATGAAGTGTTGGACGCACTTATTGACTCGCTTTATTCTGCAGTAGGCTCACTAACCAATACCCATAACTTGGCCAATACAGCCGGTTCTTTGATGAAGCGCAAAACATCTGACCATACTATCAAGAATTACATCAACTATCTTGAAGATGCTTATTTGTTCTTGGGTGCCAAACGGTATGACATCAAAGGAAAGAAATACTTCGACAACACTCAGAAGTATTATTCCATTGATATGGGATTAAGAAATGCGAAACTGAATTTCCGCCAACAAGAAAAATCTCATTTAATGGAGAACCTTATTTATATAGAACTAATACGTAGAGGATATCGCGTCGATGTTGGAGTCGTAGAACTGACACGTGTTATTGATGGCAAGAAGAAACAGTCACAATATGAGATCGATTTTATCGTCAATACAGGACGTGAAAAGATTTACATCCAATCTGCATTGAATGTAGATACTGTTGAGAAAAAGAACCAAGAAACATTTTCTCTAAAGAACTCAGGGGATTTCTTTAAGAAAATGGTAATTCTTGATGGCAACTCCAAATTATGGACGGATGATGATGGCATAATGTATGTTGGTGTCATTCCTTTTTTATTGGAAGAGTCCATTATACCACAATATTGACATTCAAAATAATCCCAAGTCAACTACTGGCTTGGAATTTTGTATGTATACTTGATTCGATTAGAACACACTGGTTAGAAATTTCGCCTCGAAATAAACTAAAAGTTTAATATGCGGCCAAATTACCAAATAAAGAACTTTCCTCCATCATCACAAGTTTTCTCCCAACCGAATTTGCCCCACAACGTTCGTTTGTGGCGTTTCTTCGTTTTGTCGTGTTTTGCAATGACAAGCAACACTGAATACGTGGAGGAGAGAGTATAAAATCACAATATTCTTAAACCAGTAACCCGTTGGCGGAATTAATTTAAGTTGATAACTATGAGTAAAAAGTTGTACATATCACTGATTTTTAGCAACTTAGTTGTGATCAAAAATAAACAAGCAAAACTCTGATATGACATGGCGAAAATACAAATTAAATCAGAGAACCCCACTCGTTTTGGAGGAATATTTTCAATCATGGAGCAATTTGACTCCACATTGTCAACTGTAATCGACTCAACCCTCGGTCTAAGGTGTAGATCGTTCCATTTCTTGGCACGTTTTCTCGCCATGGCAGAGCTTAAGTAAACTTAGCTCTGCTCATCAGGCTTAGCGAAAACCTTCGTTTCCATCAGAAACGACACGCTGAAGATGTTGGTCTCAAGGCTACGAGTCGCATAAAAGCGTTTGTCTTTAGGTTTGTTTCTGTACCAGCCAAGTGGACCAGGACATCAAGGCGGTATGTGCTGAATATCTATACCTGTAACAATGCTTACGCAGATGTATTCCAGACTGATTTTGGATAACACCAACGACCTATGAGTATGATACTGCGTATTGTCTGGGGTAAGGGGGTATTGTGGGCAGATCTGGGTGTTTCGGCCTCAATTTATCTGATAATTCAGTAATGAGAGGACGTGTACACGGAAGTAGGACGATGAAGGACTTAGTTGCGGATTTGAGGTTTTTGTCTTTTCATCCCATCAACCTTTTCTGTTCACGCTCAAAATTCTCCAAGAAGTGAATCTCCACAGGCGAGAGGTCGTTCTTGGTACGCTCCTTGAATTTGTCGTGTTCTTGGTCGGCTTTCTCTTTGGCGAGCAGGCGGAGGGTGATCTTCGTTAACGGCTGTAACGTCGAAGAACTCAAGTATGCCTTTGGGAAGAAGGTAACTTGCCAGAATCTTATAGTCAAATGCTGATTGCTTACTCATGGGTGCGAAGGTAATGCTTATCATAAACATTTAAGCATTAAACAAGAAAATATAAGCATATACTATTAAATTAAGCCACGGATATTTGCAACTGTGCCACTTTTTAAATAATTTTGCACTATATTTGAACAACAATGAAGAAAAAGACCCTAAGTACTAAAATATGAAAAAAACAAAATTCATCACACAGACAATCGGTGTCGCTATAATGACGATGTTTGTATCATCATGTGCAACTATTGTTTCTGGTGGTAGTCCAACGATTACAATTGACGGAAACATAGGTGAGCCAGTCACAATTACAACCACAAAGCATACTTATTCAAATGTGATGTTGCCATATGTAGTTAAAGTTAGTCGCCACAAATTGGATGGCCAGCGCATATACGTTCAGTCTGAAACAACAAGATACAAGGATGTTGTTCTGCGGAAATCTGTAAACGAATGGGCATTTGGCAACATCTTATTAACGTGAGTTCGACGAATTAGAATAAGGTTAATTGTCTATCTATAGTCCTTTGG
>ENA-OPFB01000083-OPFB01000083.1-human-gut-metagenome-genome-assembly--contig:-NODE-83-length-15605-cov-3.631447_pt1 | contig 15605 bp, 15 predicted proteins | sample MGYA00241309_ERZ501552 | MGnify/ENA primary metagenome ERZ501552 (study PRJEB25962, sample SAMEA2042426) | human gut metagenome | biome: human gut; feature: human-associated habitat; material: faeces... | reverse complement strand
TAAATTTTGGCAATAATATTTTACAATTCAATGTCTGCTACGTCCTCCATGCCCTTTGCTGTCACTTCCACTATTCACTTCCCGACGTGCTGCGCATGAACGGCTTCACCTTGGCGGTGCATGTGGAGTATGAGCATACATATATATAGGAGGCTATAAAAAGAAGAGAATTTACGAAATCTTTGACAGTATTTGGCACACCTACTTCATAACTTTGCAGAAATTTTAGATCGCATGAAAGAAAAAACTTCAGCAGGAGCGGCAAGAATAGAGCAAGCCGAATGCAATCAAGCTCGCTTGAGATTGCTGAGGCGAAGCCTATTTTAACCAAAAAACTTGTCCAAAAAGTTGCATCGTATCGATATTCTTCGTAAGTTTGCATTCGGAATGACTGTCATAAGAGATGGTCGCCGGACTTTGAGGACTATGATAAGCGTCACGCTGCCGTTTGATTCACGTAAATCTCGCAAGTTGAAACGAATCAGTCAATGGATAGCGAGTGATGCCCATACCTTATATCATAAGGCGTGGGCTGCTCCTGCTGTTTTGTTGATTCGGGTTGTGCGAGAACCTACGTGGGCAAAATATCGGAGGGTATGCCCGCGCCTTCTCTTTCTTCTCATTGCCATCATGCCCATGGCGGCTGTGTCACAAAACAGCCGTCAAACTGAAAGCACAACATATAAACTAAAGAACTCAAAAACTTATCATAATACTATGCCCCAAATCATTAAAACAGGCGGAGGCCTCTTCTCCAAGGGAGAACTTCTCCGCATCAACCCAAGCAACAACTCTATAGAGAGTTCCGGCAACGGTGGCCGTTCGTGGATTCCCCGCTGCACGAACGCTTCTTATGGCACATTCCGTGACCTGCTCCTTGTAGGCCGTGAGATTCTTGCCGCCACTTCCCGTGGTCTCTACGTCTCCACCAACGCCGCCCGCAGCTTCTCTCCACGTTGTGTGAATACTTCCTACGGCGACTTTCTCAACCTGCAGGACGAGGGCAACACGCTCCTTGCCAACACCAGTAAGGGACTGTACTATTCCACGAATGGTGGAAGAAGCTGGGTGAGGAGATGAATGAAATAGAAAAAGATAGTATGAAAAAGTAGAAATATAGCAGAAGTAGCAAAAAACTTCATCGAAATGTTGGTGACTTCGAATAAAATTCGTAAGTTTGCCATTGGTTTTGATCTTCACAGGTCATAGCCGGACATTGAGGATAAAGTGATTTGCATCACACTGCCATTCGATTCACGAAAATCTGGTACATTTGAAATGATCGGTAAGGTAGCAGTGAACGATGCTCGCGTATGTATATGCGTGAGCTACTTCTGCTAATCTGCCGATTCAGGTTTACCAGAGCCTTCGTGAACAGATTGGATAGGAGTCTGCTCACGCTTTTTTTCTTCCTAACTAAGAAAAATAACCATTTAAACCTGATTTTATGGAAAAGATATCACATTTCATTGACATTGTTGAGAAAGCCTTCTCAATAGCTGCTCCTAATTTCAGCAATCAAGAGTCTGTAAAAAAAGCAACTGCCAATAAGGACGATCTTGGGGCACAGTTGCGCAAGGATTCCTACATCAAAGTGCCGTTTGTCGGCGACTTCAATGCAGGAAAGAGTTCTCTTCTCAACGCAATGCTTGGAGTGGATCTGCTGCCAACCAATATTCTTCCTGAGACTGCTGTGTCTTATGAACTTTACTATGACACACAGGAGAAGCTTGAGGTATGGGAGGACGACAGACTCGTACAGACCACTGGACTTTCGCAAATCAAGAACCTTAACCTTACTCCTAAGAATTTTGTTAAGGTCTACATCAACAACGACTTCGTGAAAAGCCAGTTTGACCGCAACATCGTCATTGTTGACATGCCTGGTATTGACTCCGGCATCGAGGCACACAACAACGCTATTCTACACTACATACAAGATGGTAACTACTTTGTGCTTCTCACAGACGCAGAAGGTGGAACTCTTCGCCAAACAGCCATCAATTTTATTGACGAGGTGAAGAAGTATGGCGCTGATGTTGCAGTAGTCATTTCCAAGGTAGACAAGAAGTCTGTCGAGGATATCCCTGGTATCAAAGCTACTGTAGAGAAGATTGCCCGTTTGTATGTTGGCAGCGATGCAAAGGTAGCAACAAGCTCCGCCGTAAACAAGGACTTTGCAGGAGTGATGGACATTCTCAACTCCATTGACTCGGAGCAGATCATCAAGACAAAGTATGAGCCACTTGTGAAAGGGCTCATCAATGGCTACATTTCGGAACTGCAGATGCAGATGCAGCTCCTTCTTCAGGACAAGAGCCACTTCGAAGACAAGATACAAAAGCTGAAAGAAGAAAAGGAAAATGCCATCAACGGGCTGAGGCATAAGTCTGAGTCCGCACAGTCGGTTGAAGGCTCCGCCGATGACATTCTCAATGACATTGCCGCTGCATTGCGAGCTAAAGCAGGATATCTCGCCACATTATTATATAATGGGCAGGACATGAACGTATTCAAGCAGGAGTTGCTGACCATTATCCGTCCGGTCATTGTCACATCTTTCAAACGCGAGATTACAGAGTATCAAGATGTTATCGGTCAGGCTGTGCAGGAATTCTCAGCCAAGGCAGACGAGATACTCAACGACAAAGACAACAAGGCCTTGTCAGGTGCCGAAGAACTTGTAGGCAACCTCGTCGGCAAGGACGTATTGGAGGGGTTGCTGAAGAAAGGCCTTGACAAACTTGCCGAGCGTTTTGTTAATTACAAAGGACTGGGGCTACTGTTTAAGACCCTTGGCAAGGTTATTGGTCCGGTCGTCACCATCGCCATCAACATCATTCCAGACATTCTGCGTCTCATCTTTGGCAAGAGCAAGGAGCAGAAGATAAGCGAGCTGAGCGAAAAGATTTCTTCTACCGTAATCTGCAAGATAGTAGAGGCCATGCGGCCACAGATGGAGGAAATGATCCGTGAACAGCGCGGACAGGTTGACGACAATCTGAAGCAGCTTATCGAGAGCGAGACGCAGAAGTACGACGACAACATACGTGCCATACAGCAGCAACAACAGCTTGAGAAAGAGACTGCGGCAAAGAAGGTGGCAGAACTGCAGGAGTGCGTAGGGAAGCTCAATACTTTGGCGCAAGAATTATAAGATAAAGCTATACAATACCACCTGTTCCAATTATGGCCTGCCAAATTCATTGGCAGGTCATAATATTGGAACATATAATCTTACAGATAATGGGATTAGACAATCTTAGAAAGAAGGATGCGGCAAAAGGCAAGAAGCCCAAGTCGAACATCCTAAAGGTGAATAAGTATGAGAGTCCGCAAATGGCCCTCAACTTGATTGCGCACATCATGACGTCAGCAACGGACACAGCTGTTGATGATGAGTTTTTACCTTTCTACAAATATTCTGATAACTTGTCTCAGAAATTCTATGATGAAGTAATGAAATTCGACAAGCTGGTAGAAGATGCCAATGAAGACTCCATCGATTTCATTAACACTCATAAAAACTCTTTGGGTAATGATTTGAAGTTTGAAATTGCTCTTGACGCACCGACAGAGATAGAGAGGACGAATGGCAAACCTTCGAGAATCATTGCTGTGGGTGGTGGTTTCAGCTCAGGTAAATCTTCATTTCTCAATAGTCTTATAGGAATTGGTAAGGTCCTTCCTACTGGCATCGAACCTGTGTCCATGATTAACACTTATCTGAATTGCTCAAACAATACAAATAAGCTGATAGTCAAAGGACGCAACATAAAGAAACAATTGGTGCTTCTTGACAAAGAGGTTCTTGACTGTATCCAGCATTCATCCAAGTCTAAAGTTTATGTAGCGACGGTTTTAGACACACTGTATATCGACATCCCTTCGGCAGGTAGTCCTAATCATATTGATGGGCTGACATTCGTTGACACTCCTGGATATAATAATTCAGAGGCCGCAAACGTGGAAAATAGTACAACAGACCGTGATACTGCTGTAAGAGCCCTATCATCAGCAGATGCCATCATTTGGTGTATTGACATAGAGACCGGCACAATCACACAACGTGACATTGATGTTCTGAACGATGCCGTTGGAGACAATGAAGGCGCATCATTGCTTATCGTTTTTACGAAGATGGACAAAAAGCCTGAGGGCGAGGTGGAAAATATTTTGAAAAGGGCTGCCGAAATATGCGAGAAGAGCTTGGTAGTCCAGCCTGTTGACATCATTGCCTGTTCATGCTTAGGAAAAGTGACTTCAGCTGTGTCGTTTAGAGCCAAACGAAATGGCGGACAAATGTTTTCTGTTGCATTTGCCAGCATTATCGACAAGTTGAAGAAAGACATGCCACCTGCCAAGGACTTCAGCTATTGGCAAGATTCGCTGTATTCGTACTTTGACCAAACATTGACAGAACTTGACGATAAGGTTAGCGAATTTGAAAATGAACGCCAGAAACTTGTCGATGCAAAAGATAACTCCTTCAGAAACGCCAACGACGAAAAAGAGTATAGAAAAGAACTGGTAGAAACATTGGAAGATATATTGATTACCAATTATGATGAGATTCTTGATGCATCCAGCCAATATCAGAACGACGTGGTGAAAGTCGTTGGTGAATGGGGAAAAGCTTTTGACCGCGAGTCCGAATGGTCCGAAAAGGTTGGATTTTTCAGTGATGCTTCGAGTCTATCACGTCGTACAGATAAGGCTTACGGTAGATATGAAAAATTTTTGAAAAAGGACCCGCCTCATTATCAATATTGGAAATCAGAGGACCGTAAGCAAGTGCTCGATTTAGTAAAAGCTATTTGCCAGGACCAGGAGAAGTCAGACGAGTCTAACAAAGAGGATGTCTTAAACGCATACAACAAAACCGTAGGCGGAATAAAGCTGCTGAGGAAGTTTAAGGAGCTTGTTGGCAAAGAGAAGATAGAAAGCTCACAGCTTTTGAAATCCTGCTATGATCATGCTGTGAAAGAACTGAAGCGTATTAACGCACATCTTGAGGGTATTCAACAGAATGGAGAAAACGATATTTTCTCCTCCATCGCTGCTGACAATACCGAGCAGTTTCTCAACTGCTTTTCCAAGGGTGTGGACCTCACTGCCTGCAACGAACAAGGCTTTTCGCCACTGACCTACATCGCCCGGTGCAGCAACAACACGATGATGAAGTTCCTCATCAATCAGGATGTTGACCTCACCATGAAAGACAAGCGTGGCTACAACGCTTTGGAGACGGCGGCTATGTATCATTGCCGCGACATCTGCGAGATGCTCATCGACTATGACAAAAGTCTTGTGGACGAGTCGAAGCCACTCGCAAAGCTTGCCGAAAACGATATGTTTGAAAAATGGATAGCTAAATTCTAACGATATGACCATTAACAAAGAGAATTATAGTCAGGCCATCACTGATATAGAAAACGGACTGACGCATGGAGAGCATAACGAGAATGCAAAGATTCGTGATACTTTCCTCAAATTGAAAGAAGCATTCGAAACCTATCGCAAGGGCGCTGACACCGTGCTTGGTGACAACAAGGTTTTGAAGATTGGTGTTGTTGGTCAAGTAAAAGCAGGCAAATCTTCTTTTCTCAATTCGCTGTTCTTTGATGGCGAAAACGTATTGCCACGTGCCTCAACGCCCATGACAGCCGGTCTGACCGTGTTGGAATATGGCGAGGACAACGAATTCTCTGTAGATTACTATAACGATCGTGAGTGGAGTACGTTTGAGGGTAAGGCCCGGGAGTATGACAATGCCATTTCCGATTTCAAAGCGAACAATCCACAGGTGGCACAGGCTCTTAACGACGAAGAAATAGCCAAGCAACTAGGATTACCAGACGACGCGAAATCGGCTAAGGAGCTTGTAAGCAACTGCAGCCCTGCTGCCCGCGCCAAGGTAAACATGAAGGCAGACACGAAGGCTTTCTCCGACATCCGTGACCTGCAGGACATCCTTGCCGACTATGTGGGAGCTGATGGTCGCTTTACCTCCGTTGTCAAGAGTCTTACCATCCATCTCAACGATGAACGGCTGAAAGACCTCCGCATTGTGGACACCCCGGGCGTCAACGACCCTATTCAGTCGCGCGAGTACAGGACCCGTGAGTTCCTGCGTGAATGCCACGGCGTGTTCCTGCTCAGCTATTCGGGAAGATTCTTCGACAGCACCGACGTAAACTTCCTCTCAGGGCGCATCGGCTCTGAGGGCATTGGCACGGTGGTGCTGATTGCCAGTAAATTCGACTCTGTGCTGCAAGATGTTGGCACAAAGTTCCCGGATGCCCTTGCCGATGCATGGGAAGACTGCGAGCGACAGTTGAAAAAACAGTTCCGTCGCAATCTCGCTACGGCAGACTACAAAGGCGAGGAGCCTCGGTTCACGGTCAGCTCGGGCATAGGTTTCTCCATTTACAAGAAGCCCCGTGACCGTTGGGATACGGTTGAGGCACATGTCGTAGAACAGATGAAACGGTTTTATCCGAGCAACTTTGGCACCGATGAGGACATTAAGGACACGTTCTTCAACCTTGCCAACATCGACGAGATTCGCGACAAGTATCTTGATGGAGTGTTCATCAAGAATCGTGACAAGATCATACAAGACAAGATGAACGGCTATTTCGCCAATGCCACAACGAACCTTACCAAGGCTATTGACGACAAGCGGCGCGCACTTGCCGACCATGTGAAGTTCCTCGACAGCACAGATGTATCAGAGAAGAAGAAAGTACGGGAAGCTACAGAGAAAATAGGTAATGACTTCAAGAGAAGCGTAGAAAGACTTGCTAATGTCTGCGACCAAAAGGCCGAAGAATTGCGCAAGCGAGCTTGGAACTCTGTCTCTCTTTCTTGGAATGGCACAATACCTACAACTGACGAGGAGGTGACAGCAAATCGCAAATCTACTTTTTGGGGAAGTGACAAGTCTTTTCAGTTCTCTTACCGTAAAGTTGACACACAGAAGCTCATCGATACGCTAGTAAAAGACTTCAAACGGTATGCTGACGAACTTGCACAGTCCTGGGAACAAGGCACGGACAAAATATTGAACGCCATCGATAAAGAGATAGGATATATTATCACCGAGGCCGAGAAGCGTGACACCGAGGCTCATGTGGATGCCGACAGCTTGAGGGACATTCTCGCGGAGACGATTGCTGAAATGAGCAACGAAAAAACCCTCGAACTAAAGAACATCGTTGAGCGTGCAAAGGAAGAAGTGATAAACGCTGCACAAGACTGTGAGATTACTACAAGTTTCGGCTCAATGGAGGAAAGCGAGGCTCGCTCAAATATGAAGACTGAAGCCAATGAAAAGAAAGACAAGATACGTGTAGATGTGCAGCGAATTTGCAGTGCTTTCCAAGACGACATGAAGACCATGCTTGAAGCTTCGAAGAATGGTGTTACAGATGTCTTCAAAGGCCGTAAAGAAGAGTTGAAAAGAAAGGCTAACGAAAGCATAGGTGCTTATCTCGCCCAACTTGACAAGGACTTGGAAAATAAAGAGCAAGAACTGGCCCAATACAAAGAGGCCATTGCTGAGATTGATAAGATAAAGCAAAAGTTATGAGCATAATCGACAAATACAACGCGGCCCTCGACTCCAAGCGGAGCGAACTGGCTGCATTTGCAAGTAATGGTGTTGGCAGAATAAGTTTACCAAGTCCTACACCAGTAGTACAGAGTGGGAGTAGCCCGTCTGCAAACGGCAAGGCAGCGACAGCCTTGATGGTTGGTGGGGCAGCTATATTAATAGGTGGTATTGCATTGAGCAAAGTTGCAATAGGTGTACTTGGCGGAGTCGTCCTTGCGGGCGGTATTGCCAAGAAGGTGGCAGGTGGAAATAAATCCACACCGGCCAACGTGTCGTCGGTGCCGAAATATTACCAGTTAACCAACAGGTTGTATGCTCAACTGTCCGATATACAGAAACATCTGTTTGGCGAGTGGAAGCAGGCTGTAGAGGACAACAAGGGCAAGCTCAAAAGCGAGATACAGTCTCTTGATATCGATGAAGAGAAGAAGAATACAGCCATTCAGACCATCCTCACTACGTCTGTCTTGGATATCCCCATGATGACCGTATCGTCTGAACTCTCTGCTGTAGAGAAACAGAAGAGAGTTGAAGCTTACCGCCAGTACCTTCAGACCTTCAAGTCCCGATGCCTTGCCGCCATTGACAAAGCTGTGGAGGAGCAAAAGACAATATATGCCAAGCTTGATGGCATACTATGATAACAACGTTTAACAACAAAAAATTCACTATGAGTTACAGAACTGTTAAGAAGGCGTACAAACGTACGTTCGGAAAGGCAGACTACGTTCGCAACACAACAACGACCAAGGTCAAGGTAGAGCCGGACAATGTTGTATATGTAAAAACAGAGTCGCCTATTAACAAGGCTATAACGGCCTTACTGATGAAAAAGGCTCTCTATGAGCGGAAGCCAATACCAGCAGAGGAAATTGATAAGTTTAGTACCTTGTCAACACATGATGAGCCGGTAATAAAGCTCAATGCTGAAGATCATGACTGGCGGCTGAAGCTGATGTTTAAGTTCGGCTACCGTTCGATTAATCTGGCATAGAGTCCGTTTGTGACATTAGGGGGATGGGAGGTTTTGCTGCCATCCCTTTTATTTGTATCACTCACATTTCTGATTCTCAACTTTGCCCAGTTATATTTCATAATTTGGACTTACATACTTCCTCCATTGGTTGGTGGCGTCATCGGCTATGTCACCAACGACATTGCTATCCGCATGTTATTCCGTCCGCATACGGAACAGCACCACGACTTCTTAGTTCAAAGATAAGTCGTAAAAAGTTAGGCATTTCTTTGTTTTATCCAAATATTTCCCCTATTTTTGTAGCAAACTTATAAAAAATGGCAAAATATTAAGAAATTAAGCTTATGATAAGGGACTTTTGGGTGGAAAATAATTATGCCATTAAAGAGCGTCAGAAAATGGACTTTGAGGTAAGGCCCAAGGAAGACAAATGGATGCGGATAGAGCCGGCACATCCTTTTTAGTCTCTTTCTTTTATGTGAACTGAAAACTATCAGGCTAAATAATTTGCACATTAAAAAAACATTACCTATATTTGCAGAAAGAAACCTCTAAATTGGCATAGACATGACAAACAGGAGCTTACAAGACATTGAAGAAATGGGAGGTGCAAAATATATTAATCCCTATACGGACTTCGGCTTTAAGAAGTTGTTTGGAACACCTCTCAATAAGAATTTGCTGATTAGCTTTCTCAATTCGCTGTTCGAAGGCAAGGAAGTGGTGAGGGATCTTACCTATCTTAACGGTGAGAACCTTGGCAATGGCTATGGTGATCGCCGAGCTATCTTTGATGTTTACTGTGAGAATGAGCAGGGAGAGACGTTCATCGTTGAGATGCAGAAGGCCGAGCAACAGTTCTTTAAGGACAGAAGTGTATTCTATTCCACTTTTCCTATCCAAAATCAAGGTAAGAAAGGAATTTGGGATTTTAAACTTAAAGGGGTCTATACAGTCGGGATTTTGGATTTCGTCTTTCCCGATAATGAATACCCCAAAGACAGTCTCCGTCACGAGGTGAAGTTGGTGGATGTAGATGACAAGCATGTTTTCTACGATAAGTTAACCTTCCTTTATCTTGAGATGCCTAAGTTTAATAAGAAAGAGGAAGAGCTGAAAACAATGTTCGACAAATGGCTCTTTGTCCTTCATAATCTGTCTCGTCTGATGAAGCGACCGGCAGCCTTGCAGGAACGTATCTTCACGCGTCTCTTTGAACAGGCAGAGATAGCTCGTTACACACCCGAGGAACGCCAGGACTATGAGGACAGCTTGAAAGTTTATCGGGATATGAAGAATGTTCTTGACACTGCTGAACTGAAAGGTGCCCTTAAAGAAAAAAGAAAGAATGCAAAAAAAATGAAAGCCATGGGACTACCATTGGAAACGATAGAAAAAGTGACAGGTATGTCGGCAGAAGACATTGCAAAACTTTAGAATTCAAGAAGGCCACATGCTCATTGCATCCTACATCCTCCCCTCATTGGTGAGTGGTATCATCGGTTACGTCACCAACAATATTGCCATCCGTATGTTGTTCCGTCCGCATACGGCGAAACACTTCATGGGGTGGCGTGTGCCGTTCACGCCCAGTATCATCGTCAATGAGAAAGGATAGGTGGCACAGTCGTGTTCACACAGTCACCAACTAAGTACGGGGATATGCTTTCGGCTTTTGTCTTGTAGGTCTGTTGCCAAGGGGTCGTGCCTTTATTTAAAAATCTCTTCACTGTATTCTTAATAGCGTAATTCGATTATTTTTCACGAAAATACCAATTAAATTTGCCGCATAAGGAATTTTGTTTTATCTTTGTAGCGTCAATTGAGAAGTTTACAATGATAGCAGAATTTAAGGTAAGCAACTTCTACTCCATACGCTCGGAACAACGTCTGAGCTTCATCGCATCACGCGATAATTTTATGGAGGAGGAATATATCCATCCGGCAAGCGACAGCGTGCGATTGCTGAAGATAGGCATGATTTACGGTTCCAACGCCTCGGGAAAAAGCAACGTGCTGAAGGCGCTGGCATATTTCCGACGCTTGATGGTCTATTCGCCCTCTGACAAGAATGAGAAGATGGGGTGGGTGCCATTCCTTTTGGATGATGACTCGCGCAGCGGACATTGCATGATGTCCATGACCTTCTACCTTGATGGAAAGCGATATATCCTCTCCGTGGAGTTTGATGGCACCAGAATATATGAGGAGCAGTTGGATGTCTATCTGACCAACCGCCCCACTTCTCTTTACCGGCGAACCTACAACCGTGACACCGACGCTTCTGAAGTGACTTTTAGCACAAAGACAAAGCTGTCGCAGAAAAGCCAGACCATCATCGAGGGAAACACCATCAACAACAGTACCGTGATGGCCGCTTTCGGTAAGTCGAACGTGGAACTGAGCTTGCTGAACAGCGTCTATGACTTCTTTTCTCTTGGCTTTGCCGACGAGCTGACACCGGAAAAGTCGCTGTCGGACTATACCAAAGAACTCCTCGCAAAAGACAGAGACGGGAAGTTGAAGCGGTTTCTGCTCTATATGCTCCGTGCTTCCGATTTCAACATCGACAATCTGAAATTGGGTAGGGCCAGCGATGAGCGAGAGCTGTATTTCGAGCATTCAGCCAATGGGGAGAGCTTTGAACTGCCCGAAAGCTATGAGTCGCGAGGTACCATCCGGTTCCTCAGCATGGCAGCCATACTACAGAAGCTGTTGTTCACCTCACGGTTTGTTATGATTGACGAGTTGGAGTCCAGTATGCACTATGAACTGCTGTCTTATTTCTTAAGAGTGTTTCTTGCCAACAGTGAAAACACCTCGCAGTTGCTCTTCACCACTCATGACATCAATCTGCTCAACGAGGACTTCATCCGTCGTGATGCCGTTTGGTTTACCGACAAGGGCAGCGATGCGGAGACTCACCTTGAGCGTCTCTCGGAAATGGGTCTCCATAAGACGATGTCGCCGTATAATGCTTACAGACAGGGGAAGCTCGTCAGCCTTCCCTTCCTCGGTAGCCAGTATCTTGACTTAAACGAGCTTGCGAAATGAAAAAGAGTATAGCAATTATCGGAGAGGGGGAGACGGAGTGGTTCTATTTCGACTCTCTTCGCGTAGCAAGCCGTTATCCATTCCGTCTGGCTCCTGACTTTCCGGCACACTCGGATATTGACCATCTTCTAAAGCTCTCCAAAGCAAAGATGAAGGAGGGCTACGATTATGTGGTTTGTCTGCTCGACATGGACAGACTGAATAGTGTTCCTGCGGAGATGAAAAAATACCGTGCCTTTAAGAACAGAAAGGAAAACAAGGGTATTATGTTCATAGAGACTAACCCGTGTACCGAATTTTGGTTTCTTCTTCATTTCCTGCCGAAGTTGCAGGTTAAGCACTACACCTCGTACGAGCAGCTGTTACCCGAATTGCAAAGATACATGCCCGGTTATGAGAAGACAAAAAAGTACTTCATCAGAACTAAGCTCTATGATTTTTTGGTGAAGCATGGTAATCTTGACAACGCAAAGAAGAATGGCGAGGCACTTAGTGAACTGGCAGCATTACATCCGGAAGACAGGATAGCCTACTCACAGGTGACAAAAGTACTGAGGTTGCTTGAACATTTGAAGAGCGAAAATATAAGATAGGGTAATAAAGTTTGCCTTACATGCTTTCTTGTGTCACTATATGGCACACCTATTCATTACCTTTGCATCCATAAACTATATAACGTTATGACAGCAATCGTAGGAATATTGAACAAGCGGGCGGCGGTGTTGGCGGCTGACAGCGCGCTGACGGTGGTGAAGGGCGACAAGATGAAGATCTACAATACGACGACGAAGATATTCCGGTTGTCAAAGGATAATCATGTCGCCGTGATGTTCTTTCAGAATGTCGACTTCATGGATGTGCCATGGGAGGTGATCTTCAAACTGTACCATGACAGACGTGGCGACAGACAGTTTGATAGCATCAAGGAGTATGCGGAAGACTTCTATCTGTTCCTTCAAGAAGAGAAGTTCTTTTGCAGCAGTGAACAGCAAAAGGATTATCTTGACGGAGAGTTAGCCACCTATTATAATAATGTGAAAGCGGCGGCGAAAGACAATATGGAGAAGGAAATTGACGCCATGGATGATGATGACTTTTTTAATGAAGAGGATCTACTGCGTCAGCATCTGAGAGACTGCATCGCAGGTATTGATGCCTTGGCAACAGACGCAGGTGTCAATCCTAAGCTGGAGGATGTCTGTGAGAAGGAGATACGCACATACGGCAAGGAGTCGCTGAAGACGCTGAAGGAGCAGATAAAAGAGGACGGCCTGCCCAAGGATATGTTTGACGACTGGGAGAGTGGCTTCACCAACTACATCCGCTCACGGTTCTACTATAATGGTACTGGCATTGTCTTTGTCGGTTATGGCAAGAATGACATCTTCCCAACGCTGCTTCCAACCTACGTTTCTGGTGCTTTCAACAACCGGCTGCGGTATTATCTTGACACCAACGGGATGTATGCGATAGGCGAAGACTGCTCGGCCAGCATCACGCCCTTTGCACAAAGCGACGTGATGATCACGCTGATGAAAGGCATTGCTCCGAATTTCTACGAGAAGGTGACTGACCTCAATGTTCGGTCATTGTCGGAAGAACGGGAGAAGATAGCCTCCCTATTGAAGGACGAAGGCGTGGATGATACCATCATCACGAAAGTGATGGATATTGACACCACTGGCATAGAGAAGAAACACTCAGAATCGATGGATGAGTATATGCAGGAGGAGTACATCGACGGCATCGTCAATGCAGTGGAATCATTCAACGTGGAGGACATGACGAACATGGCTGAGAACCTGGTTTCCATCACGAGTCTGCAGCGCCACTTCTCTTCTTCAGATGAAACCGTAGGCGGCCCTATCGACGTGGCAGTCATCACGCGTGCCGAAGGCTTTACGTGGGTCAGACACAAGGATTTCATAAAGAACTTATAAACTTAGCTGTTAGAATTCAAGAAGAACTAATGATCATCACATCTTATATTCTTGCACCATTGGTTGGTGGCGTCATCGGCTACGTCACAAACGACGTTGCCATCCGCATGCTGTTCCGCCCGCACACGGCGAAATACATCATGGGTTGGCGTGTGCCGTTTACTCCCGGCATCATACCCAAAGAGAAAGGACGGATCGCGGAAGCTGTGGGTACGGCCATCAGCGACAACCTGATGAGTCAGGAAGTGTTAGAGAAGTATCTCTTGTCGGACAATATGGTGGGCAGGGTGCGCGCATCGATTGAGGATTTCATTGCCAAAGAAAAGGCCAATGGTGAGACAGTCAGCCAATTCCTGGAACATTACCTTTCACGCGGGGAAGTGATAACGCTGGCTGACAATGCGAAAGAAGGCCTTACGCGGCAGATGCACGACAAGATTTCAGATCTCGAATTGGGTCGGCAGGTGGCCAAAGCTGCAATGACGTATGTCGGTGAGAAGATTACTTCTAACGGGGGCGCAGACATTCTTTCGGAGATAGGAGGACTTGTTGGCGGACTTGGCATGGCGGCCAAACTGTTCTTTACGGGCAGTGTCATCAGCAAGTTTCTTGAGCTGTTGCGTGAGCCCGTTGAGCGGTTCCTTGCGAAGAACGTCAATGAGATATTGCAAAAGAATGGTGATGCCATCATCAGCAATCTCGTTGAGAGTGAGACAGATAAATTCCTGTCGAGGCCGGTGAAAGACTTGCTCGCTGGTCAGGATGCCAAGCTCGCTGATGCCGTGAATACGATGGCATCCATCTACAAGACCATCATTAGCGACCATCTGCCTAAAATCCTTGAGAGCATCGACATCAGTACCATCGTCCGCGATCGCATCAACGAGATGGATATGAACGAGACGGAGAACCTCATCTTGCAAGTGATGAATAAGGAGTTGCGGGCTATCGTATGGCTTGGCGCGCTTCTCGGAATGCTCATGGGATGCGTGAACATCTTCTTGTGATAGGCAAAAATATTCCAAACTCTGACATCATTTGACACATCTATTACTTATCTTTGCACTTGTAAACCATAAGACGGAGACATTATGATTAGAGGAACAAAAAACTTTGTCTGCGATGATTGCGGACACAAATTCAAGGGAATGGACATCGAGTGGTGCGCGACTGCCTTGTCGCAACCGCTGAAATGTCCCAACTGTGGCAGATACCACACCTGCCCCGACTCGTTTTTGGGGCTTAACAAGATTATCTACAGGAACATTTGGAAGCAGATGGACGAGGCTCACAAAGCTCCAAACGTCCACCTTTCAACTCCTAATTCCTAACTAAATATGAATGTTTTCTTTCAGCCCTTTGTGGGCAGGGACTATACCACGGGTGGCATTTTCGGCAAGCGCATCATGGTGCTTGGCGAGAGCCACTATTGCGATGAGGGCTGCGCCGACTGTGGCAACATTGCCAATCATCGTGAGTGCATGGCGTTTACCAATGGCGTCGTCAGCGATTATCTCAATGAGGATAAACCACGCGAACGCTGGATGAGCACGTTTCTGAAGTTCGAGCGCAGCCTCTTGGGACATGAGACCGACTGGCCGGAGCGGCAACGAATCTGGCAGAGTGTACTGTTCTACAACTATCTTCAGGTGGCGATGGGCGGACCGCGCAAAGCCGGAACAGAGGCTGAGTACCGTCAGGCCGAGGAAGCCTTCTTCAGCGTGCTCGACCAATACCGTCCGCAGTATATCATCGCCTGGGGCAACCGCCTGTGGGGGCAGATGCCTGGCGGCGAGCGATGGCAGGACGGCGACGACATCGTTATTGACGGCTATACGGTCAATACCGGCAGCTACGCGCTGAGCGGTGGCGGTCGCGTGAAAGTGATGGCCGTCAACCATCCTTCCGTCGGCTACTCCTGGGACTGGTGGTACAAGGTGATAGAGACTTTCTTGAAAAGATAATTATCTCCTGTGACAGCTTTGGGCAGAAACAAGCATTACCTTTGCACACAGAA
>ENA-OPFB01000073-OPFB01000073.1-human-gut-metagenome-genome-assembly--contig:-NODE-73-length-16633-cov-3.559718_pt1 | contig 16633 bp, 12 predicted proteins | sample MGYA00241309_ERZ501552 | MGnify/ENA primary metagenome ERZ501552 (study PRJEB25962, sample SAMEA2042426) | human gut metagenome | biome: human gut; feature: human-associated habitat; material: faeces... | reverse complement strand
TTGACTCCACATTGTCATCTGTAATCGACTCGACCCTCGGTCTAAGATGTAGATCGTTCGGTTATCAGATAACGTCTACAACTTATGGGTATGATACTGCGTATTGTCTCAAGTCGCATTGTGGGGTAAGGGGATGTTGTTGGCAGAAGTGAGTATTCCTGACTCAATTTATCTTAAAATTCAGTAATGAGAGGACATCTACACACAAGAAGGACGTTGAAGGGCTTAGCTGCGGATTTGAGGATGTTTATGTCTTGTATAAACGATGTATCGTCAAAGATGCTAAGGAAAACCATAAATTTACTACGGAAACTTCTTGTATCGCTACGGAAACAACTACGAAAACTCTCTATAACTACGGAAACTTTTGCCGGTACTACGGAAACGATTCTAAAAATAATCAGAGAAAAATAATGTTTGTCGCATAAAGACCGAACAAAGCACCATAAAGAAACTTAATGTTGTACTGTATACCTCAAAAACTACAAATAAAACACCTCAAAAATTTAAAATGAGAAGATAAAACTACAGATTTCCAGTCATATATCGGACATTAAAGATAAAAATCCATAAGAGATGAACACTTCTGTTGGCAATATTCATGTTTTAGATTTTCTTTGTAAGAAAATGCAAGATGATGGACAAGATAAACACCCAATACAATAAAGCGGTAAAACTTATAAAGTCGGCTATACTCCAAAATCAGTTGGAAGCAGCTAAGGCTGTCAACCGACAGATGCTCGCACTATACTATAGTGTGGGCAAGTATGTCTCTGACAATACACGCAAAGGAGTTTGGGGCACTGGAGCCATTGAAACGATTAGTGAACAGCTTAGGAGAGAACTGCCAGGATTGCGAGGTTTTGGCGTGTCTAACATTAAAAACATGCGACAATTTTATGAATCATGGAACGTCGCTGTAAAGTGCCAGCCGACGGCTGACGATTTGCAACTTACTGAAAAGGAGATAATTTCACCCACTTTGACTCTATTGAATATAAATCGCCAGCCGACGGCTGGCGATTTGGACTGGCACGAATTCTTTTCTCTGAGTTTCACACATCAAATATAGCACTTATTTCTTATATCTGAACTAAAATGGCTATCTTTGTATGCAAAAAAAAATCACTTTTAAACAATGGACACACTATCTCACTTCCATTCACTTGACGAACTGATACGCGCTCTTGACAGAGAACGCAAATTGCTTGGCGGACTGTTTCAGGACCGCAAGCGACTGTCGTTCCGTTATGATGTGGCACGCGACATGGCAGCCAAGAAGGACGAGAGTCTGAAGTTTCTGCGCAGATTCGGAGTAATCAGAGAGAACGGCGACTTCGTGGAATTGGAGGATGTGTACATGAAGTTCTTCGAAGAAGTGCTCGAAGTGAACGAGGAGATAAACGTAGCGAGTGTAAAGGAGAGCATCGGCAATCTTAATGCCGCCATCGACTATTATCAAAGCGAGAACAGCCCGACGCGCAAGTACGGATACCTGAAGGACGTGAAGCGCATCCTGCGCAATATAGCTCTTACCACATTAAGAAACGTTATCGACTTAAAGCGAAACATCGACAACACATACAAGAACGAACCGACCTTCGCAGTAAAGAAGAAGAAACTAGTGAACCTTGATGAAAAGCGAAAGGACATAGCCGTGCTGATCAACGAATGCGAGAAGGTGATAGACGAGAAACAAGCCACATTCTTCATGATGGCAATGGACGTGGGACTGAAGGAGACGGTGACGGACGTGAAGCTACAGCTTAGGGAGGTTTATCATAACCTCCTCGAACTTGACCGACAGATAATAAACTACCTCAACCTCATAGAATATCAGAACCGACTGTTCGAAAAAGTGCAGAAGCTGAAATATCTGCGCGACCAGATGCTGCTCGAAACCAACACTGACATAAAGGCGAAGATGGACGCAAGGAATCCGGTATGGATGGAGCCTCGCCCAAGATATACACTGAAGGTGTCGCTGTCGATGCTCAGGACAACAGACCTCGGACTGAAGATTCTGCAAGACGTTGCCAAAGGAAAACACAACAGCCGCTTGCGTAAAGGCAACCTGGCTGAACCGCTCACTATGGAAGAACTTACCGAACAGCAGCAGGTGCTGCAGATGGTGGACGTGCGTGAGGTGAAAACGGCATTCATGGCTTCGGGCGACAATCTCTTCCATTTCGTAATGAACTATTCCGGATACAGAAAGAAAATGACGGAAGAAGAAAAACTGGTGTTGTTCTGCCAGATTGCCGCACAATATCTTGACGAGCTTTTCATAAGCGAAGAACGTAGCCGACATGGCAACATTGAATTTCCATTGATTTATCCTAAAACAGCTTGACACTTATGCGTTATACCAAAGACATATTCGACATATTGAGCAGAGGCGGATTTATATCGCAGAACTCCGTCTCACAGCAACTCTCTAACCTTTATGATGCCATAGAAGATGACTTCCAGCAATACCAAGACTACTTCAGCGGAATTGGCTTTCTGCTTGAAGGCGGCAACGGATATTATTATTTCTCACGATCGGAGAACAAGGTGGAACTGGCGGACAAGGTACAGCGAATGGCAGAATGGATAGACCGGATTGACTTCCTCAAAACCTTTAACACTGCATTCGGGTCTGGATTCACATTCCGCAAATCGAATATCCTGGAGCAGTTCTCAAGCGACATAGAACTAAAGGAAAAGGCACGTCACCTATATACCGACCTCAAAACCAACGATGAGAAAATGGACAAGCTGATAGCCGACCTACAACGTCAGGGATTCGTGGAACTGCAGGATGAGCTTGACGGCACTTTCAAGGTGACAGCAGCTTTCCATTACATAGAAGAACTTATTGATTGTCTCACCATTATAGAAACCGATACCGAACAAGCATGAGAGCATTACGCAAGATAATATTTGTGAACAGCGCACACATAAGATACGCAGAGGTGCGACTGGACGGAAATGTGCACTTCATCGGCACACAAGGCGTGGGCAAGAGCACCCTGCTACGCGCCATCCTGTTTTTCTATAATGCCGACAAATTGCACCTCGGCATTCCCAAGGAGATGAAATCATACGACGAATTTTATCTGCCACATGCCAACTCATACATCGTGTATGAGGTGGAGCATGAGCACGGACCGTTCTGCGTGCTTACGTTCCGTTCGTCAGGCCGTGCCTGTTACCGATTCATAGACGCAGCATACCGTAAGGAATGGCTTATAGACAACAAGGGAGACGTGACGGCAGACAGCAAGGTGATACGTGAACGTCTGGGAGGAGCGTCGATGAGCAAGATAATTGACCGCTACGAGCAATACCGCGACATTCTCTATGGCAACAAACAAGCCGTGGGCAAGGAGTTTGCACGTTTCCAGCTGATGGAGTCGAACCGTTATCAGAACATACCGCGAAGCATACAGAATGTCTTTCTCAATTCCAGACTGGACGCCAACTTCATCAAGGACATCATAATCCGATCAATGAGTGAGGAGGAAGCCAACATCGACCTCGGATATTACCGTCGTCAGGTGGCAGACTTCGGACAGGAATACAAGGACATCTCATGTTGGTATAAGCTGAATCAGAAAGGCGAATCCATAGTACGCACACAAGCGGAAAACGTGGTGAAGACTTACCGCGAACTGCTATTCATGAAGCAGCAGATAGAGGAGCTGTGCGGCGAGTTGAAATATGCCGTGCGCGTGTCTAAAGAGCGACTGCCTTTGGTTGTGAAAAAGATTGACGAGATTATAGAGGAAGAGAACCGACAGAAACGGCTAATAAACGAGATTCAGCAGAAATATGATTCGGAAAAGACAAACCTCAACCAACAGCAGGGTGTGGTGAACGAAGACCTTAAACGGTTGAAAGAGCGTAGGGAACTATATGCCACCCAAAAGATAGAAGACCTGTTGAAGAGATATGAGCAGGAACATGTTCTGAAAGTAAAGCTTGAAGAAAGCAAAGCCCGATTGACAGAACTCACGGCTCGGTTTAACGACGTGACGGGAAAATTTAAGGTTCTATGCCAAGGAGTGAAAAACGGTCTTGAAAATTATCGCCTGTCGCAGAACAATCGCATCTTCACCCTTGGACAGGAAAAGCAAAAGGCTGAAGAACGAATGTTCAATGAACACACAGAACAACGCAAGAACATAGAGGCGGCTTTTGCAGAAAAGTTAACTGTTGCCTACAATGCTATAGATCTGCTGAAGAATGAGAAGTCTGAATTAGAGAAGGAAATGCTGAAGCTGAAATTCAGTCAGCCTTACAAGGAAGAGACCGATGCTCTCAACAAAGAAGCAAACAGCTTGGCTTTTCGCGAAAAAGAACTTAACGGGCTGATTGCCACAACGGAGGCAAAGATAAACCAGCTGCAAACCGAATATGACAAGCAAGAAGCTGAGATAACGGCTGACAGCAAGAACAAGATTGACGCCAAGCAGCAGGAGATGGATGAGGTGGCGGCAAAGATTGCTGAGATTAATAGTCTGCTGAACAGAACGAAAGGCTCGCTATACGAATGGTTGGAGGAAAACAAGCGCGACTGGGAGCAGAACATCGGTAAGGTCGTAAACGAAGAGAGCGTGCTCTATCAGACCGGATTGCATCCGCAGAAGGATGACGGCACGTCTTTGTTCGGCGTGAAACTGGACCTTATAGACTTGCCGCTTTCTGTTCGCAAGCCGACACAGCTTAAGGAAGAACGCGACGAATTGGAGTTGAAACTTCGCTCATTGCAGACGGACAAAAAAGCATTGACAGAACAGCAGGAAAAACTGATGAACGAGCTTAAACGAAGGGTCGCTCCAAAAATGAGGGAACTGCGTGAACAGAAATCGTATCACGAAACCGAACTGCGCGTCATTCCACAGAAACAAAAAGCTTTAAAACTAAAGCAGGAAGACTATGCTGCCAAGGCGCAACAAGAAAAAGAGGAAAGGGCGAAACTGCTGAACACGCGTCTGCAAGAGGTGGCGCTACGCCGCACAGCTGCCGACACCAATTTGGATAAGATTCAAGCAGAAAAGCAAAAACAGCTGACAGCTGAAGACAAGCGTTACCAAAAGGCTAAGGACGAGAACATCAGGCTGCACAAGCAACGTGTGGCAGAAATAAAGGCGGACATAAAACAACAGGAAAAGAAAGCTGAAGAACAACTGCTTCTGCTGCAACAGCAAGAGAACGAAGAGCTGCGCGGACGAGGGGCTGACACACGCATGGTGGACGAATGCAAGAATTTGATAAAAGCGACAGAAGACGAACTGAAATTCATAGACGACCACAGGCGCATTGTGTTCGATTTTCAACGTGACCGCGAGAGTCTGTTCAACCGTGAAGACGAATTCAAGGCTAAGAAGAAGCTCATCAACGACAAGCTTCAGCAACTGAACGAGAAATATAACCAGCGCAAGCAAAAACACAACGAAGCACTGGCATCTCTTGGAAAGGAGCTGGCGGAACGAAAGGACGAAAAGAGACTGCTTGATGAAAACCTGCAAAAGGCTGAACGCTTCACACATGACGAAAACCTGTGTCCGCCAATGCTGGCAGAGGCACAAGAACGTCAGACACTGCGCACACCAGGACAGGCTGTGGACGAGCTTACGGGCATCATCGTGTCACGCCAAAAAAAACAAGACAAACTGAAAAGCACGGTGAACGTGTTCAAGGGCAATTTCACAGCCAAGAACACATTCAATTTCCGTACGGAACTGGCTCTCGACGAAGACTATCTCGACTTCGCCAACAATCTGGAAGACTTCCTCACCTACAACAAAATAGAGGAATTCCGCCGCCGCACCAGCGAACGATATGTAGACATATTGGGACGTGTATCCAAGGAAATGGGCGACCTGACGCGGCACGAATCAGATGTGGATAAGGTCATTCATGATATCAATAACGATTTCCGCGAACGCAATTTTGCCGGCGTCATAAAACTCATTGCCCTTCAACCCGTTCCTTCAGCAGACAAGATGGTGCTCCTGATGAAGCGCATAAAGGATTTTCACGACGACAACCAATACACCATGGGTGAGCTAAACCTGTTCTCCTCAGCCAACCGCGACGAGGTGAACCAGAAGGCTGTAGGGCACCTGCTCGACCTGATGAAGTCGCTTGTTGACAATCCGCAACGACGATACCTTACACTCTCTGACCTTTTCCTGCTGCAGTTCCGCATCGTGGAGAACGACAACGACACGGGATGGGTGGACAAGCTGTCGCATGTGGGAAGCGAAGGAACGGACACATTGGTTAAGGCAATGATAAACATCATGCTGATTAATGTATTCAAAGGAAAGGTAAGCCGTAAGTTCGGCGACTTTCGCATACATTGCATGATGGACGAAATCGGCAAGCTACACCCGCAGAACGTGAAAGGCATACTCGACTTTGCAAATGCTCGAAACATCCTGCTCATCAACTCTTCGCCCACAACATACAACGTTTCGGACTATCGCTACACCTACCTGCTTAGCAAGGACAGCAAGTCGCAGACCGTGGTTAATCCTTTGATATCACAACAATAAAAACACATCAGAAACAGCTGACTATATTCGTATATGATGATTACGTCATCTCTTATAGACAAGCTTATCAGACTTCGCTCAGGTGAGTCACTTCCGTCCAGCGCTCTACGTGGTGAATGGGTGGAAGAACTCCTAAGCGACGGTGTGCTTATCAGCTGTTCACACGGAAGCAGAAGCAGCATAATTGCGGCTTCTCCAGAAACATTGGAACAAAGTCTGATGCATATCAACGAACGGTTAGGGCATCTCGACAAAATGAAAGAGACACTTGACGCGGAAACCACAAGGTCAGAACAGGCGGCAGAAACGGGTAATTCCAAACTTGTGACAGCACGCTCATGCCCTGGTTTTCCGGTCAATTCATACGAACCAATCATATGCTGTCTGAACGGTAAGGAGCTGGTGGTCAATCCACAGGAAGGCACATTCCTATTCATTGCCGATTGGCATTCATTTGCCATACCTGACGATGTGACCGTCGTAAACATCGAAAACATGGAGAATTTCCGTCTTATACGTCGCCAGCAATCCTTGTTTGCCTCAGCATTGGCAGGCAAACGACTGCTGTTCGTGTCGCGCTATCCGCAGTCGTCCGACCTACGGACATGGCTGCAGACCATCCCCAACCAGTACGTCCACTTCGGTGATTTCGACCTCGCCGGCATCCATATCTTCCTTACAGAATTTCAAAAACACCTCGGCGCACGCGCCTCTTTCCTCATTCCGCAAGACATAGAACAGCGCATAAAGCATGGTTCTGCAGAGAGATACAACGACCAATACCCAAAATACTGCCACCTCACCTCCAATATCCAGCCTCTACAACAACTTATAGACACACTACACAAATATCATCGTTGCTACGACCAGGAGGGATACATAGAGAATAGTTTGACAGAACATCACCTCATTTAAACACAAAAAAGGCGTACAACCAAAATCATTATGATTTAAGTTGTACGCCTTTTATTATTAATTCGGATTCAGATTTACAAATTGGTCAAACTTACTTAACCTCCTCGAAGTCAGCATCCTGGATGTTGTCATCCTGCTTTGCGCTGCTATTGTCGGCTTGCTGCTGACCAGCGTTAGCTCCGCCCTGAAAGCCCTGGGCGCCAGCCTGAGGTCCGGCCTGGCCATACATCTGGGCCGAAGCGGCCTGCACTGCCGTGTTCAGGGCTGCCGTAGCCGTGTCGATGGCAGCCACGTCGCCACTCTTGTGAGCGTCCTTGAGCTGCTGGAGGGCCTGCTCGATGGCAGGTTTCTTGTCGGCAGGAATCTTGTCGGCGTTGTCCTTCAGGAAGTTCTCGGTGGTGAAGATCATGGAGTCTGCCTGATTCATCTTGTCCACCTTCTCACGCTCCTTCTTATCAGCCTCCTCGTTGGCCTTGGCCTCAGCCTTCATGCGCTCAATATCATCCTTTGACAGTGAGCTGCTGGCCTCGATGCGAATGCTCTGCTCCTTGCCTGTGGCTTTATCCTTAGCCGATACGTTAAGGATACCGTTGGCGTCGATGTCAAATGTCACCTCAATCTGTGGCACGCCACGGCGAGCCGGTGCTATGCCCTCAAGGTTGAACTGGCCTATGCTCTTGTTCTGAGCCGCCATCGGACGCTCACCCTGAAGCACGTGAATCGTCACGGCTGTCTGGTTGTCGACGGCTGTAGAGAACACCTCGCTCTTCTTGGCAGGAATGGTGGTGTTGGCATCAATGAGCTTTGTCATCACGCCGCCCATGGTCTCGATGCCAAGTGTCAGAGGAGTGACATCGAGCAAGACGATGTCGCCCGCACCCTTCTCGTTGTTGAGGATGGCACCCTGGATGGCAGCACCCACGGCCACTACCTCATCGGGGTTGACGCCCTTTGAAGGTTCCTTGCCGAAGTAGTTCTTGACCAGTGTCTGCACAGCGGGTATACGGCTTGAGCCGCCCACGAGGATGACCTCATCGATATCTGATGTTGAGAGCTTGGCGTCGCGGATGGCGTTCTGGCAAGGCACCAGGCAAGCCTGGATGAGGTTGTGGGCCAACTGCTCAAACTGTGAGCGAGTCAGTGTCTTCACCAAGTGCTTTGGCACGCCGCCCTCGGCTGAGATGTAAGGCAAGTTAATCTCGGTGGAGGTTGTGCTTGAGAGCTCAATCTTTGCCTTCTCTGCAGCCTCCTTCAGGCGCTGCATGGCCATCGGGTCCTTGCGCAGGTCAATGCTCTCATCGGCCTGGAAGCCATTTGCCAACCAGTCGATAATCACCTGGTCGAAGTCATCGCCGCCCAGATGCGTGTCACCGTTTGTGGCAAGCACCTCGAACACGCCACCACCGAACTCAAGGATGGAGATATCGAACGTACCACCGCCAAGGTCGAACACGGCAATCTTCATATCCTTGTTGGCCTTGTCAACGCCATAGGCCAATGCGGCAGCCGTAGGCTCGTTGACGATACGGCGCACGTTCAAGCCCGCTATGGCACCGGCCTCTTTCGTGGCCTGGCGCTGAGAGTCGGAGAAGTAGGCAGGCACGGTGATAACGGCGTCGCTCACCTCCTGGCCAAGGTAATCCTCGGCTGTCTTCTTCATTTTCTGAAGCACCATCGCGCTGATCTCCTGCGGAGTGTAAGGATGCGCGGCACCATCTATCTGCACCTTTGGATAACCATTGTCGTTTATGACGGTATAAGGCACACGCTCGGCCTCCATCTTGCTCTGCTCATAGGTCTCGCCCATGAAACGCTTGATAGAATAGACTGTATTCTTCGGGTTGGTAATGGCCTGGCGCTTAGCTGGGTCACCCACCTTGCGCTCGCCGTCCTTCATGAAGCCAATCACGGATGGCGTGGTGCGCTTGCCCTCAGAGTTAGCAATCACTACCGGCTCGTTGCCCTCGAATACGGCTACGCAGCTGTTGGTAGTACCTAAGTCGATTCCAATAATCTTTCCCATAATAGTATGTATTTTTTATTTATTATTCTGTGTTAATGTTGCTTGGACTTAATGTCCGCTGAATAATAAACAAACGATATGCCAAGGGCTGCCTTCCGTATCGCGACTGACAGAATGACACAAACAACACGCTATTATTGCCTTATCACCACGACACTGTAAGCAGGGAGTGTGACTTTCTGACCCTTGACCGTGGTCTTAACCGTTGTGGCGGCCTTGTCGCCAGGCTTTCCGGCTATGCCTTCCGCCACGGTGCCGTCGGCTATCTTCACGCCCGACACGCTCACGGCGAGACGAGCGGGCAGGGCATTTACAATTTTGACGATGACCTTACCTTCGTTATCGCTCACCACGCTGCTGCTCACTCTATAACCAATGGCCGACGGCAAGCTTAATGTCGAGCCTATGTGTTTGTCGCCACTATTGTTGCCCCACAGCTTCTGCGTGTAATAGCTCGGCGTAAGACCTGCGGCCACGTCGCCGTCTGCCACGCCATGACTTTCCATCTCAACCACGTCGCCATTACGTTCCACCGCACATAGAAACAACGCCTCAGCGAGGGCGTTCTCCACCGTGAAGCCTTGCGAGCCCCACTCTCCGAGGCACACCCTTGGAGCCTCTCGGTCGTAGTGGTCATAATAGTCTTGGTTATGGAGGAACCATCCTGGTGAAACGTGGTTGCACTCCCCCACCCTGTCCACGATGCTATTGTTCTCCTCGGCGAATTTCCACCCCTCCGTATAGTCGGCCGATGGATTATGCGTAGGCCCCGCGTTGCCAATGACCTTAATCGCCGGGTATTTAGCCTTCACGGCCTCTGCCAAAGCCTTATAGCGCTTCTCGAAGGCTGTCGTGACATGACTGCCGTTGCCAATGCTGACATATCTCAATCTGAACGGTGCCGGATGGCCCGCTGCGGCGCGCTTTCTCGCCATCTCCGAAGCCGTGGTGTCTGCTACCGCCCACTCTATCATGTCGAGCGCGTCCTGGCAAGTGGCGTCAATGGGGAGCACGGGTATGGGTTCTGCGCCAAGGTCCTCGCAAAAACGGAAAAACTCATATAACCCCAAGCCATGCGCGCCTTTCGAGAAGCGCACGAACTTTGGGCTCAACGCGGCAACGGTCTCCGCGGCGTCCTTGCGCAGCCCGTGACCTTTGAAGGTGTCGTGCGGGAGAAGGCTCACCATGTCCACGTCGACGCTTCCTTCTTTCAGCGGGGTCAAGGCAAGCCGCACGTCGCCAGCTTCCATTTTCTTGTCCACTGCCAACGGGAACTCATAGCGTTGCCAACCTTGGCCGTCCAGCTTCAGCCTCATTTTCGCGTATTTCTTGCCATTGTTGCCCACAAGGGCCACGAGTACCTGGTTTTTGCCTCCATTGGGCGTGCGAAGACACAGGGAGCAATCAAACTGCTGCAACGGCGCGGCGGTCATTCCCTTCCATCCTTTATTATATAATGTGTCCGTCTTCGTCATCACGGCATAGTGTGGATTGTCTGCCGAGAAGGGGGCATCCGTGCGTATGGTCACCGCATGGTTGGAGGTCCATGCGGTCTGCGGCCCAAGGCCTGTGCCGTCGTTCGGGGAATACTCAAAACCGCCGTTCCTCACCATCTCGGCTTTCAGTCCGTTATCATCATGGTTGGCAGTGCCTGTGAGCGAGACGCCCACGAGCTTGCTGGATATGCGCTTCGTCTTAGAAGGGTCGATTGTCAGTGTAGCTTCCACGTCAGTGCCCAAGTCGGCAAAACGCCGCGAATCGTCGCCCATGCGCTCTGAAAACAATATCTTGTCGTGGGCCATGGCGCCAAGATAATTTATCATATAGTCGAGATGTATCTTTGGCACTTGAAACATGTTGCCGGCATATTCCTTATCGGCCACGGTGGCCGTGTCCATAATCCACGCGTCATCGCTTATCGAGCTTGGCTCCTTCGCCTCAACAAAATGGCGAAAGTCCTTGTCGGCCTTCACGTATCGCCTCACGCCGCCTTGCGCCTTGAAGTAAATGTCGAACGTGCCATCGTCCATCTGGAACATCACAGGCTCCCGCACTCCCTTGTCGGTCATGGAGGGGAAGTCCTGCGGCCGCCACGTCACGAGGTCCTCGCTGTAAGCCGCGGCAAGGCATCGCGCGTTGTCATCGACGGAGAACAGCAATCGCCATGAGCCATCGTCGGCATGACAGACATAAGGCGAACGCATGCGACTGCCTTCGGTGGCTGAAGCATAGTCGGACCCGCAGAGCCGGCCTGCGTCTGCCCATCGCTCCTGGTCGGTCAAGTAAGCCACGTGCAGCCCATCGCCATCAGCAGGACTGTAAAGGAATATCTGGCAAGTGGTGTCCTTGCCCACTATCTCATAAGAGGGTCTGGTCTGTGCCCCTGCTTCAAGGGCGAAGACGGCGAGTGCCAATGCTAATATTTTCTTCATGGGTTTTCTCTGTTTAACGTGACACAGTACCATGCCACTTATCGCAAAATTAACAAAAAGCTCACAAACAGGAGCAAGATTTACCTTTTTCTTTGCCCGAATGGTTTTTTTTTCATAACTTTGCATCGTTGAATGCGCTTGTGGCGAAATTGGTAGACGCGCCAGACTTAGGATCTGGTGGTTCACTGCCGTGTAGGTTCGAGTCCTATCAGGCGCACCATACAGAATCCTAACTGCTTAATATTGAGCAGTTAGGATTTTTTTGTTTTCTGTTTTTGGCAACGGATTGGCAACGTAATTTGGTGCTAATTTGTAGAGGTCGCCAAAAGCCTAACTTTTATCACATTATTTCACACGATTTTTGTGGGTTATATCTGTTTGATTTACGGTGAGAGAACTTCACCAAGTTAATAAATAAACATAAATTCCGTTGCTTTTATGTGAGATTGTTATGTTTTATGTCTACCTTTGTATTCAAACTTATTCCTAAATATGGCCAATCTTATGGAGATTGCCAAACTGCTTGAAGTGGAAGAGGTTGACCTTCTCAGGGAAGATAGTATAGACCGATAAAATGACAACAGACAATAAAGACAACAAGCTCTCAATAGGGAATAGCGATTATGCAGAAATACTGCGACACGCTGTCGCAGTAATTGAGCATGCACGGACAGAAATAGCCCGACATGTCAATGGCTATGTCTCTACCGCATATTGGGAAATTGGTCAAATGCTTCATGAACGTAAGATAGAAAGTGGGTATGGTGACAGCGTTGTAAAAAGATTGTCGGCAGACCTAAAAGAACGATACCCTAAAATGGGTGTTTCACCGCGAAATCTGTGGGATATGAAGAAATTCTACGAACGCTTTTGTCACTCAGATATAAAAGTGCGACAAGCTGTCGCACTTTTGCCTTGGGGGCATATATTGCGTCTTCTTCAGAGAGTTGGTGATGATGATGCAGCAATGCTCTTCTACGCAAAGGAGACACGCTCTAAAGGTTGGAATCGCGACTTGTTGCTCAATGCCATTAAACTCAAAATGTATGAGGCACAGGCATTGGCAAAAGTAGACAACAATTTCGACCGCACTCTTCCTGCTGAACAAGCGAAGTATGCAAACGAGGTGTTTAGCAGCAGTTATAATCTCGGTTTCTTGGGTGTAACAAGTCCTATTTTGGAGCTTGAACTTGAAGACCGTCTTGTAAAAGCCATCACACGTTTCCTTATGGAACTCGGCAATGGCTTTACGTTCATAGGCAATCAGCATGTGTTGGAATATAATGGAAAGGAAAGCAAGGTGGATATGTTGTTTTTTCATCGAGGGCTTCGCTGTCTTGTTGCCGTTGACTTGAAGATAGGAGCTTTCAAGCCTGAATATGCAGGAAAGATGAACTATTATCTTTCTCTGCTCGACCGCCTTGAGCGTGGTGCGGACGAGAATCGTTCCATCGGCATCATTCTCTGTGCTGAAAAAGACCGTGTAGAGGTGGAACTTGCGCTTGAAGATATGGGCAAGCCTATCGGAGTGGCGGATTATCAATTGATAGTGCCGAAAGAGAAATTACAGAAAGTACTTGCTGACGAGATTAAGGCGTTTAGTGAGGAAAAAGGGAACAAATAGCCTTTTTAATATGGAAAAATCTGTACAACAATATAAGCAAGCGGTTGGGTCATAAAGGACGCTATATTATACAGTCAGTACCGGGCTGCAAAATTGGTGACTGGTGAAGAATTGTCACTTTACTTTGGTATTGGTGCTTACGTATCAAACCGCTCACGTCGAGAAAAATGGGGAACGTCCATTTATAGCTGCCACCGACTTATCTAAGATACTCCAACTTTCCGCAGAGGAGCGTCTAAGAAGCTACATCGACAACTTGGACAAAAGTCACTTGATAACAAAAAGTGGAGTCAAAAAGGGATCATACTTCCAAATCAACCCAACTTTGTTACGTAATGCAAAGTCAAATATCGTAACAACATTGAAGACGATTGAGCCTCATATACTCAAAGCCCTCATCAAGGAAGACATACGCATGCACCCAATGAGTAAAATTTCAGATATTGCCAATCGTATCCCTGATGTTGACATAAAAGAAATTAGAAAGCAACTATACGATATGATAGGAACTGATATAGAGAAAGAAGGAACACGTTTTGATAGTAAATACTATATCAAATAGTGGCATAAAAAAAAAGGTTCGAAAAAGCAAAATTTGTTAAAACACCCGTAAATAATTGACTATCAGTGAAGTCGCTTTTTTGCTTTTCTTTTTTTATTGCTTATTTTTGAAAAAGGAAAAACAAGATTGTATGCGAAATAATTGACTTTCACATACTATCTTATCCTCTTGATATGATATCAAAGCCTTCATATAATTTGTGCCGTTTGAAACGGCACAAATTACTGGAGGCAAATCACCAGACATACAAATAAGCATATATCCTGCCGTTGCACAAATCACTTGGACTTGGGAAGATGAAGAAGGTATTGTGCAAGATTATGAACACTTCTCCATTCCTTTCATCTTGACTGTAGATAAGGTGTTGGGAAAGATTGGTCGCCTTTTGGGCACCATGGCTAAAGAAAATTTGATTTGCAAAACCGATAAAGGAAAAAAATGGAATATAACCGAAAAGGGTGAGTCTGAACTTGGAATATAAATTTGTTCGGCTATTTTAGGTCGTTTTAAGTCGTCCTTTGGTCGTTCTCGGCTATTTTCGGGCGTTTTAAGTCGTTCTTGCGGTCGTTCTCGGCTATTTTCGGCTATTTTCGGTCGTTCTTTACAAGTGATTCTTTAGATAAAATTGTAATGACATTTTATCTAAAGAGTCACTTGTATGTATCATCTGCCACGTCGCACCCTATACTTCGCAGGTCGCATCATCGCAGCCGACACGGCGATGCACCTGCGCCACCAATGATCATCGTCTTCATCCTTAGTACAGACAAGTCTTGTTTCAATGTTTTGGGTAGTGAAACCACCCTTTTGGGTAGTGATTTTATCCTTTTGGGTGGTCACGGTGTCACGTGAGCCAAAGAGGAAGTACTGGAACATGTCGAACTGATGCTGGAAGAACGGATAGTAGTCGGCGTAAGTTTCGCCATCCTTGGTGGCACTGAGGGCAAGACCAGAGATAATACCGGGAGAACAGAAAGATTGACAAATTCTTCGAAAAAAGGTTGTAAATAGTATTATTATGCTTACCTTTGCCATGACCGCATGCTCGCCTCGCCGCAAGATGCTACGCGCTGGTTAACAAGCGACAAATCGGATATGTCAACGCATCCAAATTGGTTGCGGACGGCCACAGGGGCCGCACCCTGCAAAACATACGAAACACATAAATTTATGAAGACAATAAAAATTTTATTTTCAATGCTGCTTCTCGCCTCCACCTCTGCCTCGGCGCAGAAATACGCGGGAGGCGACATCTCCATGTTGCCTAAATATGAGGAGGCAGGGGCAAAATACTTCTCGCACGAGGGCGATGGCGTGAGCGACGTGCTCACGTTCTTCAAGGAACAGGGCATGAACGCCATGCGCGTGCGCCTCTTCGTGGACCCCAAGAAGCAGACCACGGACAACGGCAAGTGGACGACCGACGAAAACGTGTGCCAAGACCTTGACTGGGTGAAGACATTGGGCAAGAGAATAAAGGACAAGGGACTGAAGTTCATGCTCGACTTCCACTATTCCGACACGTGGGCAGACCCCGGCAAGCAATGGACACCGGCGGCATGGGCGAGCCTCGACGACAACGCTCTCGCGCGGAAGTTATACTCCTACACCAAGGACGCGCTGGCACAACTCAAGGCGGCTGGCGCCGAACCCGACATGATACAGACTGGCAACGAGATAAGCTACGGCATGATGTGGGGACAACCAACTGACGCGGGCTCGAGGCTAAAGAGGTGTTGGCCTTCATCGCCGGCAGACAACTGGACGCGCTTCACCAACCTGCTGAAGCAAGCCACGAAAGCCTGCCGTGAGGAGTGTCCCGACGCGAAGATAATACTCCACGTGGAGCGCACGTCGGTGTCGCAACAAAACGACAACAAAAACTACTCCGCCCTAAGCAACTTCTACAAGAAGATGAAGGAGGCAAGCATCGACTACGACATCATCGGCTTGAGCTATTATCCCTATTTCCACGGTGCCATCTCCGAACTGGAAGGCGCCATCGACCTCTTGAAAAAGGACTGTGCCGACAAGAGCGTCATGGTGGTGGAATTTGGCTATCCCTACGCTTGGGCCGTGGGCGGCACGACATACGACTATACCAAGACTTATCCTTACTCGGATGCCAGTCAAAAGGCGATTACCGCTGACGTGGTGACCATGCTGAAGAAGCACGAAAACGTGAACGGCCTGTTCTGGTGGTGGCCGGAATACAACGCCAAGGGCACGAACCTCTCGGGATGGTACAACGCGCCGCTCTTCGACAGCAACACCGGCAAGGCAACATCCGCCCTCACGGAGCTTTGCAAGTTTGGCAGCTCATCAACTGGCATCAACGCCACAATGATGAACGGCAAGCAAGAAGCTGACAACAACTATTACACGCTCTCCGGGCAGCACGCCAGCACGCCAAGCCACGGCGTGTATATCCACAAAGGACAGAAGGAATTGAAGAAATAAATACGCCTTCATAACCGCATGACAACGCGGATATTACTGGTCGAACATTTTTATGGGCCGGCATAAAAC
>ENA-OPFB01000059-OPFB01000059.1-human-gut-metagenome-genome-assembly--contig:-NODE-59-length-18359-cov-3.006174_pt1 | contig 18359 bp, 19 predicted proteins | sample MGYA00241309_ERZ501552 | MGnify/ENA primary metagenome ERZ501552 (study PRJEB25962, sample SAMEA2042426) | human gut metagenome | biome: human gut; feature: human-associated habitat; material: faeces... | reverse complement strand
AAAACACGACAATCATTCTTATCTATATGGGAAAAATTAAAGGATTTCTCTTTGCAGTACGACACAGAGAAATCCTAATGACCGATTTGGGTTTAATGCCATTGCCACTATTTGTGTGGAATATCTTGGTATTGATGTTGCTTGCTTTGGTTCTGCCGACAAACAGTATACATATCAATCGGACACTGCTCTAGCTGAACGTGTGCTTTCCGACATATTCGCTAAGAAAGATGTGTTGCCAATGACTACTGTTGGCATTGACACTATCGGCAAGAAACTGCGCTATGCCATAGACAAGAGTCGCCGTTGGTGGCGCAACCGTTGGAAGTACCAACTAGTTGTATAACGAAAACCTTGTAGAATCGTTTTGGTGGTTGGCGAGGAATAGGATGAGATAGAAAGTAAGCAGTCAAATTAGGGCTTACCTCTGAAGTTTATATCTTTGCGCTGAACAAAAATTTTAAAAATATGTACAGCAACGAAGATTTAGAACGCTTTTATTTCAAGTACCAAACAGAGGCTTTACCTCATGGTCAATCCCTTCAGTCATTTTGTCTGAACAATAATGTACATTACAAAATCTTTTCAAAATGGTACAAAGATAGTGCAAACCGAGAGCAGGACATCAAGCTCGCTTGAATATTATGCCGAGGTGTAGCCTATCTTATGTAAAGATACTCGTCGTAAGGTTGTTGCAGTTCAGGTTGATGATTGCCCGTCTGAAAAATGTGCGGAAAAATCTGTACAATCAGTTCGTGATGGAAGTATTGATACAAAACGATTTGAGAAGAGTCCCTTGTCTGAGGACCAAGTTCATTGCTCAACAGTTCGTATATGTTTGGAGCTACCTTGGTAATTTTTTCAAAAAAATCTTTGAGGGGCGCAGGGATTATCCTTCACTCTTACCCTCTTGTATCGGACTGGAGTAGTCCACTATGTTAATTTACAATCGAATTTTTAACAAAGTCAATAAAGGTAGGCACTGAAAAGTGCCTGCTCTTTGGGGTATGCCCTAATTTGACTGCTTACTGATAAATTACAGTTTTAATATTATTATGCTATATAAAATGGCGCACATAGTCAAGGATAAGATGCCGTGGTTATGGGATTTAGTGAGTTTGCTGAATTCGCAACTCTTTCAAATGAGATATGGAAAGCGGTTGAGCTTTTTTGAACATGATTTCTTGGCTGATAGGGATTGTGCAGGTTATAAAGTGATTTCAATCCGTGATGTTGATGCGGATGAAATGGTGGATTTCTTTACTCGACAACCTGTTGAAGCCTACAGATTTTTCAAACCTCATGGTTTTGATGCATTGTCAATAAGAAAACTTCAAAAGGATCGGGCTTTTTTGGCGTATGTCTTGAAAGATGCGGCGAATGGAAAGATTGTAGGTTATTGTTTTAACCGCTCGTTTTTTCATGGAAAGGGTTTCCGAGGACGAATGGTAGATATTGATTACAGAGGTAAGGGATTAGGGACTATGATGAATCGACTTTTGAATGAAGTGGGGTTTGGTATTGGTTTGCGTTTGTTTGAAACTGTTTCGAAAGAAAATATAGCCTCGTATAGGAGTGCGATTAGCGCCAGTGCTTTTAAGGTGGTAGAGGAGCTTCCACATAATGAGTTGTATTTGGAAATTATTAATGAAATGAAATCGAAGAAAGAAATGAATAAAAATGTAATCGGGGGGGGGTAAAACATCTGCAATGAGATTGCAGCCTCTCTTTAGTGCTTCTATTAAGCAAGAAAGGAGGGTTGCATGATGGAGAAATGCGACGTTATTTTGACTTACTGCTGGAATAGAGTAGGTTATACAATATTGAAGTCACTACATAGGAGGGGACTTAAAGTGTGGGCAGCTGACACGAGTAAGAAAAACATTTGCTCTATGTCGAAGTTTAGTACTGGTAGCTTTACATATCCCGACCCATTCAAGGAGGAAGATGCCTTTATTAAGGTCCTTAAAGGAAAGATTGCAGAGTTGCAACCAAAAGTATTGATGCCTACGCATGATGAGAGTGTGGTGATAATGCGTCATCGTGATGAATTTCCAAAGGATCTGATAATTCCATACGAGAGCGCAGACAAACTGCTTATGCTTGCCAATAAGGCTGAGAGTACAGAAGTGGCTCGTAAGGCAGGTGTTGCTGTACCAGAAGTGTATCATTCTGCAGAAGAGGTGAGATGTTATCCTGTGGTATTCAAGACAGTTATAGGCAATTCCGCCAAGGGAGTATATTTCCCAAAGAGCAAGGAGGATTTGCTTAAGTTGATGGACGCGCATAAAGAGGAAAAGACACTTTTGCAAGAATGGATTGGCGGAACGGACTATAGTGTGGATTGTGTTCGCTGGGATGGTTTCTGCAAGATGTCGGTATATCATGCCCTTGTGACAAAAACTGATGGTGGTGGTACGACTACTCAGCGAGAAATCGTAGAGGCTCCGCAGTTGGAAGCTGAGGCTAAAAAAATAATGGATGCTGTTGATTTTCGAGGTGTTTGTGGTATGGATTTTCGTTATGATTCCGAAACAGGAAAGATTGCCTATATTGAGACTAATGCACGTTTCACTGGCGGTTTAGCGACGCCTGTAGCTGCTGGCTTTGACATTCCTTGGGTTATGTATAAGTTGGCTACTGAAGGTAAATATGATGGGCCTATAAACTTGCGTATAGGAACGCGAACGAAATGGATTCTTGGAGATGTGATTACGTTAGTGGGTAGAATGTTGAAGATGAAATGGAATCCTAAAGAGCTGAAACGTGTGTTTTCTTTCAGTGGTTTTGATGCCTTTGATGATTATTGTAAGGAAGACAAAAAGGCTATTCTTGGTGAGTTTGGTTATTATTTTGAGAAATTGATAAAGAATGGAAAATTGAACCCATAAAAACTGAAGGGTTCGTATGTAAATTATTAATTTAAATATGTTCATAAAGTGGATTTATGACCGATTGTTTGCTTTGATTGGTCTGCTTTTCTTATGGCCTGTATTGTTGGTTGTTGCCATCATGGTAAAAATAAAAATGCCGGGTGGACCTGCGTTCTTTGTTCAGAAGCGTGTGGGTAGAGGAGGACGATTGTTTAGTTGTCATAAATTCCGTACGATGACGGTGAAGCACAATGGTTCAACTGTTTCAGTGGCAGGAGACTCGCGTATAACACCTTTTGGTGCAACACTTCGTCATTATAAGTTAGATGAGTTGCCGGGGTTGTGGGATGTGCTTATTGGTAACATGTCGTTTGTCGGTCCGCGTCCTGATGTGCCTGGATATGCCGACAAACTGCAAGGGGCTGACCGAGATGTGTTGAAACTTCGTCCTGGCATTACAGGACCAGCTACTTTGAAGTATAGACTGGAGGATGAAATGATTTCAGAATATGTGGCAAAGAAACAAGCAGAAGGAGACACACGCCCAATGCAAGAGATAGCAATAGAGTATAATGACAATGTTATATATCCGGACAAGGTTCGTTTGAACTGTTATTATTACCGCCACTATTCATTTTGGAAAGATATAGAAATGATTTTTGCGACGGTATTGGGGTTCAAGGTGAAGTTTGCAGGGGAAGTAGTGTAATCATGCTTAATATTTTCTTATTATATGTGGAAGATTCCCAAACAAATCTTCACTCCTAATTTGGAAGCTAACATAAGTCGTCTATTGTCTACAGAAATATTACAACTTTTCAGACAATGTACGGACCAAGGCAAGATTGCTCGCATCCGACGAATAACCGAAATGTTGGATTTTTCAGACCATTTGCTGAATTTTAGAGAATATCTGCTCAATGTTAATAAGCCTACAGATTAACTGATGATTTATGTTCATCAGTCTTAGAAGATTGATTGGCTTCATGATTCAATGGAGAGTCTTCCACCTTTGCCATATCAGTGATGACAGTGGCAGTGGCAGTGGCTCTTGATACAGCAACATACTCAAGTTGCCTTACAGTGTCCATAGGGTAGAATCATTAGTGACGTGGGAAGTCGGTAGATGAAAATAGGAGGTAAATGTCCTTATGAATAATATTTACCTCCTATCTAATTATAATTTCACGACACCGATACCGGGACGGTCTGGCAACGTTATCTTGCCCTTCACGACTTCCATGCCCTTGAACCTGTCGTTGGAGATGAGGAGATTTCCATCAAGGTCGGCGAAATCAACGGCAGGCGACAATTGAGCAGCCGCACTTACCGCGCAAGACGTTTCCGTCATGCAGCCCACCATGACCTTCATGCCTATGGCACGAGCGTAGTTGAGCATCTTCCAAGCCTCGTGCATGCCGGTGCACTTCATCAACTTGATGTTGATTCCAGAGTAAGCGCCCGCCACGTTCTTGATATCTTTCAATCGTTGTATTGCCTCATCGGCGAAGATAGGCAGTGGGCTCTTCTCTGTCAGCCATGCTATGTCGTCTCTCAGCTCCTTTGGCATTGGCTGCTCAACCATCACTATGCCATGCTCTTTCAGCCAGAATATCTCGTCGATGGCTTTCTCCTTGTCTTTCCATCCCTGGTTAATGTCGACGGCAATAGGCAAGTCCGTGACGCTTCTTATGGTCTCGATCATCTCCTTGTCGTTTTCGCGGCCAAGCTTCACCTTTAAGATGTTGAACTGGTTTGCGCACTCCCTTGTCTTTTGTTTCACCACGTCAGCCGTGTCAATGCCTATGGTGAATGTTGTGGAAGGAGCCTTATCCTTGTTCAAGCCCCAAATCTTATACCATGGAGCACCAAGAAGCTTGCCCACGAGATCGTGTAGGGCAATGTCGACAGCGGCTTTTGCCGCCGTGTCGCCAGGAGAAAGACTGTCAACATAAGCCAAGATATCTTCCAACTGGAACGGATCGTTAAACTGGCTCAGGTCCACCTTTTGCAAGAACGCCGTGACACTCTGAACTGTCTGCCCAAGATACTGAGGCATGGATGCCTCGCCATATCCTGTCACGCCGTCGTAGGTGATTTCTACTTGCACGTCAGGGGTCGTAGTGCGCGAATATGTGGCTACGGTGAAGACATGACGCAGTTTCAACTCATAAGGAAAGAATTTCATCTCCAGTTTATGGGATGTGCCTTTCCGGTTGATGTTCACGTTCTTGGTTTTAGAGCCGATGACGTTGAGTGCGTCGATGTTTGACAAAGCCAACGCAGAACCAACCGTTGTCAACGTGGCTTTCTTGATAAAATCTCTTCTTGTTGTCATATCGTAGATGTTTTTTCCGGTTTATGAATGCAACGGTTTATAAGGAAGGAATCTACTTATAAAACTCGTTTTTATCTGTTGTGGTTAAACCCTCTTCCTTGTTTATGTAAGGCAAGACCCTTTGCGCCCACAGCAATCGGTTGTAGTCATACTCATCGTATTCAGGGTCTGACGGGTTAAAGCTGCTCACGTGAACCCACCCAAGAGAATGTATGAATTTCTTGTTACCGATATACATGCCCACATGAGACACGTGGGCAGGCTTGTCTTCCGTGGCCTTCCTGCCAAAGAACACGAGGTCGCCGGGTATGAGATTGCTGAAGTCTGGCTTAATGTCCAGATGCAAGCCTTTCTTGGCTTGCTGGGAGGCATTGCGTGGAATTATAATGTCGTGCTGAAACAAGATGGCGCGAATGAAACCGCTGCAATCCAATCCCTTAGTACTCATTCCGCCCCACATGTATGGCACGCCATTGAGCTTCATGCCTGTCGCTATGATGCTTGCGGCATCCCGCTTTAGGCTTTTTCTCCACTCGGTTACCTTCTTGGCGTCTTTCATGGAAATGTACCCTTGACGGCCATCAGGATATTCCACCTTGTAAAAGGCTTTGGTTTGTCCCAACAGCTTCAAGCGGTTACTTGCCACGACATCGCTGACATGTTGTGAAAGCGTGCTTGGCTTTTCGTAAACGAAGCCATAGATTGAGGTCACTACGACTTGTGGCGCCTGGTTCCATGCTTCCAACTGTTTCTTATTGACCACGACAAGCGACGACTTAAGCACCCAGGCCGGATATTCGTCAGGTGTCTCAATCTTCATCCATGTCCCGCCCTTGATTATTTTCGCGGGCATGCCGAGCAACGCTTGCGACTCCATGCCAGCATCATAATCGCCAGTAGCGCGAAGGTTGCAACAAGAAACATTGATAATTGCCCATTTCGTGGTGTCACTCTCTGTCAACGACTGTGCTGCGACCGAGGTAAAAGCCAAGACGAACGTCAAGATTAAAACAATTCCCTTTTTCATATCATTCATATCGTTACTGTTTTCATGCCATTATTTATTGTATATTGAGCCGATAGCTTTCATTGCTTTCTTCTCACTCCCTGTAAAGGTAACCCAACAAGGTGTTTACCCACGGTATGTTGACGCGAAACCATCTGTATTTACCGACAGGCTTGCCTCCAAACGACAGTATGAATTCGCGGAAAGGATTCTTGTGGAAAGGCAGCCCCACGTCAAGGAAATTGATATGGGCGTAGCCGTGTTTCCATGACCAATAGATGGCTTGCCACACCGTCATGAGATTTGGGTGGAGTAGGGCATAGCGCTTACGCTTTGAGGCGAGATACCACAGGTATGAGTTGCCGTTGCAGAACACGCATACACAACCGCCAATGACCTTTCCCTTGAACAATGTTATGAAAATCCTGCCATTGTCGCTATCGTAAAGCTGCCGTATGTGGTTCTCATCAGGTATTATCCTTCGCAACTTCAAGCGATAGAAGCCGTGCATGAGCTTGTAGAAGCTGTGAACTTCCTTGTCGGTCTTCGCCTCACGTGTTTCCACGCCAGCACGATAACTCTTTCTTATGCGCTCCTTCATCTTTTCCGAGAGTCGCTCAATGGGAGGCAAGGAGTGGAGCGAATTATGCACCTCTTGCCAATTCACGGGAAAGTAATTCTCCTTGCGGAAATATTTGTAGCCAAACATCTTCATGGAGAGGTCGCTGAACTCTATATACAAGCAAAGTCGCCTGCGAAGCTTGCGAGTAATTTCGTGTAGCATCAAGCTGAACAACAGTTCCTTGTCGGTGTCGTCATCATATTCTCCCTCTCCATAAATTCTGCCTTGCGAGTAGACAAATGGTGGCAACCACGTCTTGCGATAACGGATAAAAGCCAGCATATGGGCCACAACATCACCGCTCTCGGTAAAGGCAACGGCCATGAAAGGTCTCTGCCCCTGAGATTTCTCCACGATATGGAACAGCTCGGTGGAGTGGAAGAAGTTGTCGCAATGCAGTTGTGGCAACTCGTTTCCCTTGGTGAATATGCGTATCTTATACTCGCTCATGCTTGCCTTCTTACTCTTTATACAAGAGGTATTTGCGCCGTTGCTTCTTAAACTTCTCAACGTCGCCTTGCCACATCCTGCTAATTTCGGCGGCGTTCTTGCCTTGCTCTATCATCTTGCGCACGTAGCCTACGCCAATAAGCTTTTCAAAGAATGAGGAGAAAAAGCTGTCGCCCTTGTTCACGGCCTTGTATGCCTCGATAAGATAGCTGAGGTCTATCTTCCGCGCCCAGATGTCGGAATCTCTCAATTGGCTGAGGTCTTTCCCATAGCATGTCTTGCCCATCTGTGGCGGATTCTTCGCCCCAGGACGGCTCTCCGGCGTGAAATGGAAATCATAGATTTTCATGTCGGGATGCCCGAATATCTGAAAAGGCTTGTCGGTGCCACGCCCTAAGCTCACGGGGGTCGCCTCGAAATAGCACAACGACGGGTAGAGATACACCGATTTCATGTTGGGCAGATTGGGTGACGGGGCTACCGGCAGGTCATATCTTGTTTGGTGAGTGTAGTTCTTGCAGGGTATGATGGTAAGCTTGCAGGTCTTCCCCGACTTGAGCCAGCGTTCTCCGTTTATCATCCTTGCCAACTCTCCGAGAGTCATGCCATGCACGACGGGAATGGGAAGCGCCCCAACGCCTGAGGCATATTTCATGTCAAGCAGTGGGCCATCCACATAGAAGCCGTTAGGGTTGGGCCTATCGAGGATAACCATGCGTTTGCCATATTCCGCGCAGCGATTCATCAGCCGCATCATCGTGATATAATAGGTGTAGAACCTGAGGCCGACGTCTTGGATGTCGGTGACGAGAATGTCGAACTTCGCCATCTCTTCCTTGTCGGGAGCGTCTTTTGGCGCGCCATACAGGGAAAACACGTGAACGCCAGTCTTGCTGTCTACTGATGAACTGACCTTCTCGCCGGCGTCTGCCTTGCCACGAAAGCCATGTTCGGGAGAGAATATCTCCACCACGTTGACATGATTTTCCAGCAAGACATCCAATGTCAACTTATCCCCCACCACTCCCGACTGGTTGGAGAAAAGCGCCACACGCTTGCCTTTCAGCAACTTGAGGTAAGCGTTGGTTTGCTCCGCGCCAGTAACAACGGCTGCCCGTAGGCTTCCAATGAAAAATGGAAATATAAGGGTTAAGATTGTCAGGGTCAACGCATATTTCTTGTTTTTCATTTCATACCTTTCCATCATTTATCTTTTAATTTGTTGCAAATATAAACATATTTAACTATAAATCATTAAAAGATAGTTATAAAAAGTATTAAATGGCGAAAATGCGAGCTGATTATTTGTTTACAGCCTTTGGCGTCCAATTGTTAAGGAAACGCAGCACCTTATCCTTGTTGTAGCCTTGTCCTTCCTCCAGGAAGCTGGAGTCTTGTACATGGAGCACCTTGCCGTTTTCGTCAAGCACGACAAACACGGGGAAGCCAAACCGCTGCGGGTTGCCAAGACGTTTCATCAAAGCCTCAGCCGTTGCGTCGTTGCCCTTCCGTGGGTTATAGTTGACATGAAGGTACACGAAGTTGTCGTTCACCACTTTCATTATATCTGCGTCTTTGCTGATGAAGTCGGCGAAGCGAAGGCACCAAGGGCACCAGTTGCCACCCACCTGGCAAATAATGTACTTCTTTTCCGTTTGCGCCTTTACCGTTTCGAGAGCCTTGTCTATTTGCTCCATTGGGTTGATGGTCTCGTCGTAAACCTTCTTCAACCGCGTTTGTGCGCTGACCATCATGCTGACGAAAGCTAATATCAATGCTAATGTAAGTTTCTTCATATCGCTTTGTGTGTTAAGAATTCCCATTTGTTAAGTTGGCAACGTTGGCTTAGATTGAAGCCAACGTTGCGTATATCCTCTCGAACGTCTGCCTCAACATGGCTTTGTTGGCTATTATCTCACGCACCCGCTTGAGTCTTGCCTCATTTGGCGAACCGTTTATCCAAAGGTGTATGTAGCCATTCGCGCTGTATTTCTCTTCCATGTGCTCGCAGAACCTTCGCCATTGCTGTTCCTTGCTAAGTGCCGACTCGTGCTCCAGTCCAAACTCAATGGCACGCGTGAATATTACCTCCGGCTCAAGGTCGCGGTCAGCCTCAGCCACTATCTTCCCATATATGGAGCGAGGCGCATGCGACGACGACGCGCGATGGTCCTCCACGGCCTCCTTCATTATCTTTATTTGCTCTGGCGTGAACCACTTGCGAAGGCGCACGTCGGCGGCGAGGATCTTGCCTCCCGTGATGTGATGTATGGCGCGCGGACCTTCCATGCCGAGGTCATGATAGGCCGCTATGACATAGGCCATGTCAACATCGGCACCAAGCATGTTGGCAAGCTCAAGCGAATTCTTGATCACTCGCTGCGCGTGGGTGATGCCATGAGAACGTCCAAAGGCATTGTAACGAGGCAATATCTGCTGTTCCACAAAACTCATTATGTCAAGACTGACATTCATAGGCGAAATCTTATTTATAAAGTCGTGGCGTCATAAAATAGTGGCGTCATAAAGATGAAAGGTAGGTTGCCACCACGGTCATCAAGCCATAGACAAACATGTCGCGAGCCGTCATGCCAAGCACCTTGTTCAGTTCCCGGCCCTTCCATATCTCACGCAACTTGGCGTTGCTCTGGGAATGTTTGTAGGCATAGACAAGGAACGGGAAGACGCACACTGCCGCCAATTGAGCGTGGCGCGCCTGTGTCATTATTACGACCATGGTTATGGCCGCACCTAATGAGCCTACCACATTGTAAAGCGTCGCTCCTCGCTTTTCTCCCAATCTCACTATGAGTGTGCGTTTTCCGTCTTTCATGTCGTTTTCGCGGTCACGGAAGTTGTTGACGCACAACAACGTGTCTATTACCAGGCCGCACCCGATGGAGATGGCTACAACTTGCCAGGTCATGACGCGCGCCACTTCGGGGATTATCACATAATAGGTAAAGCAGACGGGCACGATGCCGAAAAAGACCAACACGAGCACGTCGCCCAGACCTTGATATGAGAAAAACGTGGTATAAAGAAAGGCGAAAAGCACACAGGCCGCGCCAACGATTATCATCTGCCATCCTCCATACCATACGAGCGGCAGCCCTACGGCGCAAGCCAAGACAGAAACTAAGGCAAGGCCCGCCACCATGGCGCGAGGCGTTATCCAACCTTCCGAGCATGCACGCTTGGGCCCAAGACGTGTGGCAGGGTCGTCGTTGCCATGACGGAAGTCGAAATAATCGTTTATGAGGTTGGAGTCAACCTGCATGAGGAAAGCAAACAAGAAGCACAATATCGCGGGCACAAAGCGGAAGTGTTGCCAGCCTGTCGTCCTCAGCGCGAGCGCCACGCCAATCATCACTGGCACCGCTGCCCCGGCGAGGGTCTTGGGGCGTGTGGCAAGCAACCACGCCTTCCATGAATTTGTCTTTATCTTCTTGTTTTCTGTCATTATCTATATTTGGAAAGGTCAGTTGGCGAAATCCCAGCTGATGCCGAACCTGAACACGCGTCCGTTAAGCGGATAGTTTGGCGTGAAGAAATACTCCTTGTTGCCTGACCCACAGTTTACGTGGCTTATCATCACGAAGAAGCGCGCGCGGCTCAGCTTGAAGTTGAAATAAGCGTTTATCACGGGATAGCCGCCGATTTTCTGCTTGTTCTCATTCTCCTGCACCGTGTATTGGCCGAGCGATGGGAAATAGTCGGGCGCGGCGTATTTAGTGAAGAATCTCGCGTCAGCGCCGAAGTCGCAATTTAGCACGCGAGCTATCTTGAAGCGCAGATACAGGTTGGTATAAGCGTTGATGGCTGGCAATGGCAGCACGTTCTGGTTTGTTGACTTCTGCCATGTCAGGGTTGTCTCCCAATGGAGCGGGCCGAAAGCCAAGTCTTGAGCTACCTCGGCCGTAAGCACGGTTATCGGACTGCTTGCCTGACGTGAATACGCCATGTTGTAAAGACGTCCATTGTCGTCGGAGTTGGTGAAAGAACTGGCAAAGTAGGCATAATTCTTTATTTCATCAAAGGCGAACCGGAATCGCGTGCGCGTCTTGGCATAGTTCAACACGCCTTGGGCGCGTAGATGGTCTATCATGGACAGGTCGTCGGAGTCCCACCAGAGATGGCGCGACTGGTAATGGCGGAAATAGAACGAGGGCTTCACATGATGGTAAAATCCCGAGGCGGCAAGCGTCATGGTGTCGCCAAGGAGGGGGAAGTTGAGGTCCACACCTCCGTCAATCTTTATCTCGCCGACATTATATCCCATCACAGCCACGTCGCCTGTGACATTGAAGTGCAGGCTCTTGCCTTGCGTCTTGCTAAGTTGCGCGCCCACGGCAACGCTGTGTTCGTTCCACGACGTGGTGCCAACGGAATCGGGCAGCACATAGTGGCTGAGCGTGTGCGTGGCAAAGACCTTGGCGCCAGTCTTTATCCATTTGTTGAATCCTTCGAGCAAGGCTATGGCGAAGGTGTTGCGAAGGTTCCAGTTGCTTGTCTTGTCGTAGATGGAATCGCCCGCGAGCCGTTCTTTCACCTTGTAGGTGTCGAGATAATAGTTCTCTGGAGTGGCATAAGCCTCGTATATGCGTCGGTATGTGGTAAAGTCGGCAGTGTGGATGAAACTTGTCACAGGCACATACTCGTCTTTAAGCCACGACGTGTCCTCTTTAGCCTTGTTGCTTGCCGCCAAGAGGCTGTCGGCCATGTTCTTGCCGTTAACTTTCACCCTGCCCGACGCGATGGCGGCAGAGTCGGCAGGAGCCGTCTTGGTGGCCACTTTGGCATTGTCGGGACGACCGGAATATGACTTAGGCAACTTTGCGTTCTTCTTGTCAAATTCCACACCGGCGTCCATAGCCTCTTTCTCGGCCTTTGCCCTTGCCTTTTTCTCGTCTTGCTCTTTTTGCGACTCTATGGCAAACTTCCTGGCCTTTATTTCCTCCGGCGTCATTGGCACCTTACGGTTGAAGCCAACGCTGTAACGCTGGGTGAAGAAGATGTGCTGGTTGTCGTTGCGGTTCCAGTTTTGCTCCAGCATCGTGGGTATCTCCGACGTGGCGAAATTCTCGTTGAACGACTCTGGATGCGTGATATAGAGTTCGCTTGTTATGCCGCCATTCTCCGTAACCTTCTCGTGCAGCGTGTTGAACAGCAAGTGGGCTTGATAGCGTTCGCCCATGTAGCTGCCATAAAGCGCGGCCTTGAAGTGGGAGGTGGACTGGGCGTTGTAGTATCCGCGGCCATAGATATAGTCAATGAGGAAGCCGATGCCCAAGCGCTTGCCGGCATTCACGGCGAATTTCGTCTTGAAGTGATCCTCGCCGTTAGTGCGGTTGCCGCAGTTGTTGTATGAAATGTTCGTGAGTGGCGACAGGGTATTGGTGAACTGGAATTTCTCCACTGGGGTCACCACGTAATCGTATGGATTGACGAAGATGAAGTTGTTGTTCTCCATCCTGTCGATGAAGAGCCTGGCCTGCCGAGGCGCTCCAAGGTTGCCGGTGCTGTTATACTCCGAGCGCATGCCGGTGGTGAAAATGGAGTTCATGAACATGTGGGAAACCGTGTCTGGCTTAGCCTCGACACGGTCGCCGAATCGTGGATCGACAGTCCACACGTGTATGCCTTCAGGTATCTCCTTGTCGGTTCCGAGCGAGTCGGCCCCCTGACGGTTGCGCTGATTGTTGACTACACCGTCAGGACCCATGGAATTGTAATCGCCAGTATCGAATTGCGCCCACAAGGGAGACGCCGACAAGAAAGCGAGGATGATGAAGGAAAGGATTTTCTTCATTTAATAAAGCGTAAAGCGCATTCAATGATTTTGAAGACCATGGAAGCGAGTATTATTATTATTCCCAGGGTCTGCGGAGTGTGAAACAGGTATGTCAGGACACCGACGATGGCGCCCAACATGAATATTATGTTCAGCCATTGTCGCACGTTGCGGAAGTGGTCTTCCTTGGGCAGTTGCGGCTTGTCCCTGTATGATGTGCTTCTTGTTAGCATGATTTTTTTGTTTTTCGCTTTCTAACAGCATTAATATTTCACGTTAAGGGCTTGGCAGACGCGCTGGAAGATATTGTCCTTGCGGTCAATGGTCTTGCGCCTGAACTTCCCGCTTAAAGGCGAGAGCTTGGTTTGTTTCTTGTTGAGCGCGTGCTTGTCGGTAATCCAGTCTTCCGCCTTCTCTTTCATGCCCGCCGCGTCCTTGCGGTTCATTTCGTAAGCATAGCTGATGCGTTCCATCTTCACGCTGACATGCCCGTCTTTGGCCCTTGCTATGAGCGTGTAGTTGAACTCCGTCCTGTCGAGGGAGATGAAGTTGGACGTGAACACAAGCCATTCCTTCACTCGTGCGGCTATGGTGTGCTCAGCCTTGTTGACAGCGGCTATGCGTGCCTGTGGTTGCAAGCCGGAGCCTTTGCCTTCATCCACTATTTCCGAGATGACGGCGTATACCTTGTCGTAGATGCTGTCGGCAGACATGCCCGGCACGTCCTTGTCGAGGGTGAAGACTACCTCGCCATTGACCTCGGGCACGGCACCAGCGAGATATTTCGGGTCAACCTTTGGCGCGGCCTCTTTTTTCTTTACCACTTTGGCTTGTTGCTGTGGCTGGTCGGGTATCTCCCACACGTTGCTTTGCGCCATTCCCAACATTGGAACAAGCGCGAGGGCAAAGGCTATCAGCTTCTTCATATTCATGGTGTTTTCAATTTGTTGCTAAAATGCCGTTTTATAAAAAGCAAAATTACAAATTAACATTGTGAATCCGTAGACATCACCACTATTTAACTTTTTTTGAGTTCAAGCATCTTCTGCAGCCTGAGCATCTCGTCGCGATATTGTGCGGCCTGGATGAAGTCAAGTTTCTTGGCCGCCTCTTCCATGAGGTGCTTGGTATTGTCGATGCTTTTCTCCAGTTCGGGGCGTGTCATTTCCTTTATTATCGGGTCGGCAGCGAAGGCGGCCTTGTCGGGCTCCACGTAGCTGTATGCCGTTCCCGTTTTCGCCTTTTGCCTCTGCGAGGCGTCCGACTCCGGCAGCGTGCCCTTGATGGCCTTTACTATTTGCCTTGGCGTGACGTGATGATCCTCGTTGTATTTCATCTGTATCATCCTTCTCCTTGCCGTTTCGTCTATCGTCTTTTGCATGCTCTCCGTTATGGTGTCGGCATACATTATCACCTTGCCATTGACGTTTCTCGCCGCGCGTCCCGCGGTCTGCGTCAGGCTACGGTGACTTCGCAAGAACCCTTCCTTGTCGGCGTCGAGTATGGCGACGAGCGACACCTCCGGCAGGTCGAGACCCTCGCGAAGGAGGTTGACGCCTACCAAGACATCGTACACGCCCGCCCTGAGATCGTTCATTATCTTCACCCTGTCGAGAGTGGCCACGTCGCTGTGTATGTAGTTGGCCTTCACGTTGTGGTTGAGCAGATATTCCGTCAGTTCCTCGGCCATGCGCTTCGTGAGCGTGGTAACCAAGACGCGCTCGTGCTTATGGCTGCGCGTGAGTATCTCGTCGAGCAAGTCGTCTATCTGGTTTTCCGAGGGTCTTACCTCTATCTCAGGGTCAAGTAGCCCCGTGGGACGGATAAGCTGCTCCACGACGACGCCTTCCGACTCTTGAAGCTCATAGTTGGCAGGCGTGGCCGAGACGTAAATCACTTGATGGAGCATGTCGTGAAACTCATCAAAACGCAAAGGACGGTTGTCGAAAGCCGCGGGCAAGCGGAAACCGTATTCCACGAGGTTTTGCTTGCGGGCGCGGTCGCCGCCGAACATGGCATTGATTTGCGGCACGGTGACGTGGCTCTCGTCAATGACCATCAAGTAGTCCTTGGGGAAGAAGTCGAGCAGGCAATATGGTTTCTCGCCGGGCTGCCTGCCATCGAAATAGCGCGAGTAGTTCTCTATGCCGGAGCAGTGGCCAAGCTCTTTTATCATTTCCATGTCGTATTCCACGCGTTCCTTTATTCTCTGAGCCTTGATGTCGTCGCCAATCTCGTGGAAGTAGGTTTCTTGCTTCATGAGGTCATCTTGAATCATGCGGATGGCATTGTCTGTCTGCTCCTTTGACGTGACGAACAGGTTGGCAGGGTAGAGGTCGTATTCCGCGAAACTCTGTATGGTGTGCATCGTCACGGCGTCCACTTCGTCGATGCTGTCGATCTCGTCGTCCCACCATGTCACCCTGAGCAGGGAATCGGAATATGCCATGGCTATGGTGACTGTGTCGCCCTTGACCGAGAAGCACCCTCGTTGCAAGTCGATGTCATTTCTGACGTATAAGGAACTGACGAGTTTACGCAAGAACTCGTTGCGGTCCAGCGTCTGTCCTCGCTTTACCTTTATTATGTTCTCCTGCATCGCCACCGGAGCGCCCATGCCGTAGATGCACGACACCGACGACACTATTACCACGTCGTTCCTGCCAGAGAGCAAGTCGCTGACGGCGGCAAGCCTCAGCTTGTCTATCTCATCGTTTATGGCGAGGTCTTTCTCGATGTAGGTGTCGGTGGACGGCAGGTAAGCCTCGGGCTGATAATAGTCGTAATAGCTGACGTAGTAGTCGACGGCGTTGTTGGGGAAAAAGCCTTTCATCTCCTCGTACAACTGTGCCGCCAGCGTCTTGTTGTGGCTCAACACGAGCGTGGGCTTGTTGACGTTGGCAATGACGTTGGCCACGGTAAACGTCTTGCCGGACCCGGTCACGCCCAACAACACTTGCGCCGGATCGCCTCTCTTCACGCCCTCAGTGAGCTGCGCGATGGCCTGCGGCTGGTCGCCCGTGGGTTTATACTTGGATGATATTTGAAACTTCATGACTGACAAAGTTAGTTATTTTATGTCAGTCGCATACACTTAATCACGAAATTTTACTAAAAAAATCAATACATGTTTGGTTTACCAGATAAATGTGTGTAAATTTGCAATTCATATTTTAAGGCTCATTAAAAAGAGGACATGATAAAACAAGCTTTAACAGCGCTTATCCCATTGATGCTGCTCAGCGGTTGCGCCAAGGAATTCAACAGCGTGTACAAGTCGGGCGACATCAAATATAGATACGAGTATGCCAAAGAGAGCTTCGCGTTGGGCAAATACCAGCGTGCGGCAACTCTCCTCCAAGACTTGATAGTGCCGGAAAAGGGCACGCAAGACGCGCAGGAGTGTCTATACATGCTTGGCATGGCCGAGTATAAGAACATGGACTACCAGACGGCATCTGAGACCTTCAAGAAATATGTGAAGTCTTATCCACGTGGCGACTATTCCGAGATGGCGAAATATTATGTAGGCCAAAGCCTCTTCATGAGCACTCCTGAGCCACGCCTTGACCAAACGGAGACCGTGGCCGCCATCAACGCCTTTCAGGAATACATGGATCTTTATCCCGACGCCAAGCACAAGGAGGACGCGCAGAACAAGCTCTTTGAGTTGCAAGACAAGCTCGTGCAAAAGGAACTATACTCAGCTGAGCTGTACTACAACCTTGGCACGTATTTCGGCAACAACAGTGGGGGAGACGATGGCGGAAACAACTACCAGGCTTGCATCGTTACATCGCAAAACGCGCTAAAGGATTATCCTTACACTAAAAAACGCGAGGAGTTTGCCACGCTCATCATGAAAAGCAAGTTTCACCTCGCAGAACAGAGCGTCGAAGAGAAGAAGCTCGAGCGCTACCAGGACGCTGAGGATGAATGCTATGGCTTCTTGAACGAATTCCCCGACTCAAAGGAAAAGAAGACGGCGGAGCGCTTCATAGAGAAATGCAAGGAAGTGACCGCTAACGCAAAAGATTAACAATAATATATTATTATAATATACTGTACAAAGATGGATTACAGAAAATCAAAGGCTCCAGTAAACACCGTCACACGCAATATCATGGACTTGTGCACGGAGACAGGCAACATTTATGAAAGCGTGGTGATTATTGGCAAACGCGCTAACCAAATCTCCGTTGAAATCAAGTCTGATTTGAGCAAGAAGCTTCAAGAGTTCGCTTCATACAACGACTCGCTTGATGAAGTGTTCGAGAACCGCGAGCAGATTGAAATCAGCCGTTACTACGAGAAGCTTCCAAAGCCAACTCTTCTCGCGACACAGGAGTTTGTAGAGGGCAACATCTATTGGAGAGACCCTTCAAAGACTACAGACGAGATTGCCGATACCGATTTGTAAACCATGATACAGCGTAAACAAACCATCTATTTGCTCCTCGCTTTGGCCGCGCTTATCGTCTGCCTTTGCCTGCCGATAGGCAAACTGACAAGCAATGCCATGCAAGGGGCCGAGGTGGCAGTATATAATATTGGCCTTTACACAAGCACGGGGCTCGACGCTCATCCTGTATTGTTTACCGACATTGTAGTGGTGGCCACGCTTTCGTTCATCAACATTTTTCTCTACAACAAACGCAAGTTGCAGATGAAAATATGTGTAGTGAATATCGTGCTTTGCCTTGTTTGGTACGCTTATTACGCGTTCATGGCCCTTTCCATGTTTAAGGGCATTGGATCATTCTCCATGAGCTTTGCGGTATGCTTGCCTCTGGTGGCAATGATATTGCTGATTCTCGCACGCGCGGGTATCAAGGCCGACGAGGAGCTAATAAGGTCCATGTCAAGAATCAGGTAATAAGGAAAAGACATCTTTTTATTAATCTATATAAATGGCAACCATTGAGAAAGTCCGATGGTTGCCATTTTTCATTGGAATAAACGCTGAAACATAACTAAGCAGCCGCCTTGCATTTAACCCCTTTGCATGAAAAGACATGTTCTTTTTAACCCAAATCGGTCGTTAGGGCTTGCTTGGATTTTGGATTTTTAGAAGAATAGATTTTGTTTGGCTTTTAATGAGTAATAGCGAGCTATTGCGAATTAAAAACAAGCAAAAGACAACTTATAAAAACCAAAAGACTGCAAGCAGTTATAATATAATACATAAAACGGCCTAATGACCGATTTGGGTTTAAGGGTTTATCAGGATTTGGAGTGATGACATACCCTACCGTAGCGCTTTGCAGGATGCGTCC
>ENA-OPFB01000053-OPFB01000053.1-human-gut-metagenome-genome-assembly--contig:-NODE-53-length-20006-cov-2.800812_pt1 | contig 20006 bp, 18 predicted proteins | sample MGYA00241309_ERZ501552 | MGnify/ENA primary metagenome ERZ501552 (study PRJEB25962, sample SAMEA2042426) | human gut metagenome | biome: human gut; feature: human-associated habitat; material: faeces... | reverse complement strand
AATCGCGTCGCGATTTCACCGTAACGGCAACGCGATTACACCGTAACGGCAACGCGATTACAGTGTAACGGCGACGCAAAATCAGGGCATTGGCAACGCCCTAAAATCGTAAAACTTATAAGCCTTTAATAGCCAATGGCTTACGAAAACGACCCATAATTGCGAAATTTCCACGCAAGCGACACCTTGGTTGAAAAAAATCGATTCTCAGACAATCATTTGTAAAATATTATTATCGCCTTTCCTGGACCGGTTTTATGCCGGCCCAGGAAAATGTTCGACCTCTTTTTGTAATAACGTGGCACATGCAATGCCGTGGTTTGGGCCGTTCGGGTTGCGGACGGCGATAATAATATATAATGTGTCGACTCTTATTCTGCACCGGTGTATTGCCCGATGAAGAATATGGCGTTGGAGTTGCGCTCCGTAATCAGGTAGATGAACGGGCGGTTGGCATGGAAGCTGACGTGGCGCGGCTCCTCGGGGCGCACCGACATGGTCATGATGGCAGCGGTCACGGCAGCGGCCTTGGTGCCTTTCTCGCTCACCTCGATCTTCGCCTTCTGCAACATCGCCGACACGAACATTGGCACGTCGCTCATGTTGCTGAAGTCGGCCTTGCCTGCATGGAACATCGACGAGGCTCCGAGCGCGGCTATTGGCTTGTTGAGAGAAGTCTCGGTCGTGGTGGAGAAGCGCGGCAACTTCAAGTCGACCACGCACTCGTCCATGTCGAGCCGCATCTTCTCAAGCGTCTTCGCGTTGAGCGAGTTGACGATTTCGGTTGTCGACTTGCCCTCGGCAGGCAGGATGACGGTCATGGAGTAGGTGCCGTTGCCGTAGGGCAGCGTCACGGCGGCGAAGTCCTTGTTGTCGGTATATGAGAACTTGCCCTCCTGGTGCATCATGGGAACCTTCTTTATGTCGCGCGTGTAGCCACGGAAGTTCTCCGTCTTAGTGTCGTTCTTGTCGAACACGTTTGCCCACGTGCCGTTGAAATACACGGCGTTCATCAGCACCGCCGTGGCAGCGGGGTCGAGCTGGTCAACGATCTTTGGAATCATGCCCTTGGTTTGCCTTGAGCACCATGCGTTGATTTTCGCCAAGGCCTTCGGCGAGGCGAAGTTCATGCTCTCCACGTTGGCGTTGTAGAGCGTCTGCATGGCGTCTTTATAGTTGTCCTTGAGCGTCACCAGCTTGTTCACGGCCACGCAGTTGGCTATGTTGACCTTGGTCTGGCTGTCGTGGCGCGAAGCCGTGTTGAGTATGCCCTTGTAAGTCTCGTTGAGGGTTGTCAGCGACGTGCCGTCCATGCTCAGTGCCTTCATTATCTCGGCTTGGGTGGCGCCGCTGGCGCCGTTGGCGAGCAGGCCCATGAGATAAGCCACGCTCACGGGCGACACCACCTTGGAGTCCATGCCCGCCTGCGTGCGAAACAAGTTGAGCGCGAACTCGTTGGTGTTGTCCACGGCCGCGCGTTCCGCGTCGCTGAATATGAGGTAGTTGTCGTCCATGTTGTCGCCCCTCACTATCTGCATGTTGTTATCCTTCTCTTGCTGGGCCTTCTTAGTGGCGCACGATCCGAGCGTCAGGGCGGCCACTGCCGTCGTCATGGCCGCGTAGCCCAATTGGGCAAATGCTTTGTTCATCATGGTTTGTTCTTTATGATATTAATATATAATGTGATGCTTTGTCTCGATTACATAAATGCTGTTGATGGCGAAAGATTGCATGGTCGAGGCAACTTTTTTTTCGTTATTATTCTTTTACTATCCTTTCTGGGTATTTTATTCGCGTGTGGTAGATGGCCTTGAGCCGCTCTATGAGCACCTGTTTTGCCACGGCTATGTCGTAGAACGTTATCTTGCACTCGCTGAACAACCCGTCCTTGACCTGCTGGTCCACCAGTTGGTTCACCAGTTTGGCTATGCTCTCCTCGGTATATTCTTTCAGCGAGTGAGAAGCCGCCTCGCACGAGTCGGCCATCATGAGTATGGCCTGCTCGCGCGTCGAAGGGTTGGGGCCAGGGTAGGTGAACGGACTCTTGTCGACCACCTCGTTTGGGTGCTCGTTTTGATATTTTATGTAGAAATACTTAGACATCCCACAGCCGTGGTGCGTCAGTATGAAGTCGCGAATCACCACCGGCAAGTTGTATTCCTCGGCAAGCTTCACGCCGTCGGTCACGTGGGCTATTATTATCCTCGCGCTCTCTTTTTCGGTCAGGTTGTCGTGCGGGTTCATGCCGCCCTGCTGGTTCTCGGTGAAAAACGCCGGGTTCTTTATCTTGCCTATGTCGTGGTAGAGCGCGCCCGTTCGGGCGAGGGTGGCCTTTGCCCCTATCTTGTTGGCTATCTCCGATGCGAGGTTTCCCACGGTGATGGAGTGCTGGAAGGTGCCAGGGGCTATCTCCGACAGCTTGCGAAGCAACCCCTTGTTGGTGTCAGACAGTTCGATGAGCGTCAGCACCGACACGAACCCAAACGTCTTCTCCACCACGAACATGAGAGGGTAGGCCAGGAGCAGCAGCACGCCATTGATGAGGAAGTGGTAGTACATGCTCCGCCCGAACCTCATGTCGCCGTTGCTCTCCATGAGTTTCAGCGCGAAATACATGGCGCATGTTGCCACGAAGACCCATAGCGCCGTGCGGAATATCTGCGAGCGCGTAGACACCTCGCGCAGCGAGTAGATGGCGATGAGACCGGCAATGGTCTGGATGATGATGAAGTCGAACTGATAGCGCAGGGCGCACGCCGATATGAGGACGGTGATGAGGTGGGTGACGAACGCCGTGCGCGAGTCCAAGAAGATGCGCACGAAGATTGGCCCCATGGCGAACGGCAGCACGTAGACGGAGAAGCTGAAATAGCTGTGCTCCATCATCAGCGACACGCAGAGCGGGAACAAGGCAATGAAGGTGTAGAGCATGGCCACGCACCTTGGCTTGGAGAAATAGTCGCGGCGGAAGAGCGTGAAGAGCAGCATGAACGCGATTACGTAGATGATGTTGCCCACGAAATGGCGCGTTATCTGCGACTTGCCGGCCTGGCGCCGGTCAATCTCCTTCTCCATGGAGTTGAGCACGCGATAGTTGTAGTCGTCTACCATGTCGCCCTGGCCAATGATTTTCTGCCCGGCCATCACCATTCCGCTCGCCGGCGTTATGCCCGACAGCAAGTCGTTGCGTGCCGTCTCCGTGCGGTTGCGGTCGAGTATGAGGTTGGGCATTATGTAGTCGTTCATGTTGAGCCTCTGCATCAGCAGCCGCTCTTTGGAGAGATAGCTGTCGTCCAACAGCAGCTCATAGGCCGTCATGGTGGAATAGATGAGGCTCACCTTCCTCGACTCCGCGTCCTTGCCGAAGACCACCCTTATCTGCGACGTGGTGTCGTTGTTGAACGAGTTGTATTGCGGTGTCCCCATGATGCCCGTCTGGTAGAGCTGGTGCAGCTTTTCTATCAAGGCCTGCGCGAATCCCGGCGGCAGCGTGCCGGCCTTTGCCAGTTCGACCCTCAGCTTGGCCGTTTGCACCGACTCCACGCTGTTGTCGTAGTTGTAGTAAGGCTGGAAGGAATGTAGCAGCGAGTCGCGCTCACGTTGCACCGTCTCGTCGGTCTTGTAGACAGGGAAGTCGAACTTCGCTATCAGCGTGCCATAATGCCAAGGCTCGCCAATCTCGTAGGCGTATTGCTTGGCCTCGTTGCGTGGAAGAAACCAGATGATGATGAAAGAGGTGAGAAACACGAGGCCGGCGCGGATGGCCAGGCTGTGCCAGATGTTCTCCTCTTGCCCTATGATTTTCTTGAAAGTGTTCATGTGGCTGACTTAAATGCGGCGCTTTATGATGGTGCCTATGTGTTTTTGCTGCGAAAATACGAAAAAAATCAATCAAAGCAGAAAAAAAGTATTAATTTTGCAAAAAATAATTTCAAGAGGAACCATAAGCGATGTTCCTCAAAAACATTTATTCTTCGATATGTCAGAAAGAAAAGTCAGGGTGCGTTTCGCCCCAAGTCCAACAGGTCCGCTCCACATTGGCGGAGTCCGCACGGCTTTGTACAACTATCTGTTTGCCCGCCAGCATGGTGGAGAACTCGTGTTCCGCATTGAGGACACCGACAGCCATCGTTTCGTGCAAGGGGCAGAAGACTATATCATAGAGTCGTTCAAATGGCTCGGCATCAAGTTCGACGAAGGCGTGTCGTTCGGCGGCGACCACGGCCCTTATCGCCAGAGCGAGCGTCGCAAGATATACAAGAAATACGTGAAGCAGCTTCTCGACGACGGCAAGGCCTACATAGCCTTTGACACGCCTGAGGAACTGGAGAAAAAGCGCGAGGAGGTGAAAAACTTCCAGTACGACGCCCACACCCGCATGTCGATGCGCAACTCCCTCACGCTGTCTAAGGAAGAGGTGGCCCAGCTGCTCGACAGCGACGCGCAATACACCGTCCGCTTCAAGGTGGAGCCAGGCGAGGAAATTCACGTCAACGACCTCATTCGTGGCGACGTGTGCGTGAAGAGCGACATCCTCGACGACAAGGTGCTCTACAAGAGCGCCGATGAGCTGCCCACATACCATCTCGCCAACATCGTGGACGACCACCTGATGGAGATAACCCATGTCATACGTGGCGAGGAGTGGCTGCCGAGCGCGCCGCTTCACGTGCTGCTCTACAAGGCGTTTGGATGGGAAGACACCATGCCTCGCTTCGCCCACCTGCCGTTGCTGCTCAAGCCGGAGGGCAAGGGCAAGCTGTCGAAGCGCGACGGCGACCGACTCGGCTTCCCGGTCTTCCCGCTCGAATGGCACGACCCCAAGACGGGTGAGGTGTCGTCGGGCTATCGCGAGAGCGGATATTTCCCCGAGGCCGTGGTCAACTTCCTCGCCCTCTTGGGCTGGAACCCCGGCACCGACCAAGAGCTGTTCTCGCTCGACGAGCTGGTAAAGGCGTTCGACATCACCAAGTGCTCGAAGAGTGGCGCGAAGTTCGATTACCAAAAAGGCATCTGGTTCAACCACGAGTATATCCTGCGCAAGAGCGACGACGAGATAGCCACGCTCTTCGCCCCGATAGTGGCCAACAACGGCATCGACGAGTCGTTTGACCGCGTAAGGCAGGTGGTGCGCATGATGAAAGACCGTGTCAACTTCGTGAAGGAGTTGTGGCCACTGTGCTCTTTCTTCTTCATCGCCCCGACGGCCTACGACGAGAAGACGGCAAAGAAGCGCTGGAAAGACTTCTCGGCCCAGCAGATGACGGAGCTCGTAGACGTGCTCAAGGGCATAGGCGACTTCTCCGTGGAGGGACAGGAACCCGTGGTGGAGAAGTGGATAGCCGACAAGGGATACAAGATGGGCGACGTGATGAACGCGTGGCGTCTGGCCCTCGTGGGCATTGGCAAAGGCCCGGGCATGTTCGACATCTCGGCTTTCCTCGGCAAGGAGGAGACCATAAAGCGAATGAAGAAAGCTATTGAGGTGTTGGGCTGATGTACGAGCTGTTTATCATTCTATACAACATTGGCGTGTGGGTGGCGTCGTTCTTCTCGAAGAAGGTGCGCGCCATGTGGAAAGGCGAACACCAGACTTTCCGCGTGTTGCGCGAAAAGATAGACCCCAACGCCATGTATATATGGTTCCACGCGGCGTCATTGGGCGAGTTTGAGCAAGGCCGACCCATAATGGAGGCGATACGGCGCGAGCATCCTGGCTACAAGATATTGCTCACGTTCTTCTCGCCGTCGGGCTATGAGGTGCGGAAAAACTATGATGGCGCTGACGTCGTGGTGTATCTGCCCATAGACACCAAGCGCAACGCCCGCCGCTTCTTGCGGCTGACCAACCCGGTGATGGCGTTCTTTATCAAGTATGAGTTCTGGTCCAACTACTTGCACATGCTGAAAGAGCGCCATGTGCCCACGTTCTCGGTGTCGAGCATCTTCCGCCCAAACCAGATATTCTTCCGCGCCTACGGCAAGGGCTACGGCAAGGTGCTGGACTGCTTCACCCATTTCTTCGTGCAAAACGAGGAGAGCCGCGACTTGCTGAAATCCATTGGCATTGACTGCGTTTCCGTGACTGGAGACACGCGTTTCGACCGAGTGCTGCAAATCAGGGACGCGGGCAAGTCGTTGCCGATAGTGGAGAATTTTGTCGGCGGCACCGCCGAGGATCGGCCCCATGTCTTCATTGCCGGAAGCAGCTGGCCTCCCGACGAGGACATCTTCATAAGATATTTCAACGAGCACCGCGACTGGAAGCTCATAATAGCCCCACACGTGATAGGTGATGACCACATGAAGCAGATACTTGGCAAGCTTGAGCGCAAGACCGTGTGCTACACCGAGGCCACGACCGAGAACGTGGTTGGGGCCGAGTGTCTCATCATCGACTGTTTCGGCCTCTTGTCGAGCATATATCGCTACGCCGATGTCACATACGTGGGCGGAGGCTTCGGGGTTGGCATCCACAACGTGCTGGAAGCGGCCGTTTGGGGGAAGCCTGTCATCTTCGGGCCAAACAACAAGAACTTCCAGGAGGCGCAAGGACTGCTCAAGGCCGGTGGAGGTTTCGAGATAACCAGTTATGACGACTTCGTGGGCGTCATGCGGAAACTTGCCGACGATAAGGCCCTTGAGCAAAGCCGCGAGAGGGCCGGAGGCTTTGTTGAGAGCCTGGCTGGGGCTACAAGGCAAATAATGAAAGAGGTAAAGTTTGATTTTTAACGCTTTTTTCGGATAGTTGATGCAAGGTTTTCATAAGCCTTGCATTTACTTTGGTAGTCAGGCTTATGCCATGACGGCAACATCTCGTGACAAATTAATCTAATCGTAAATAATAAAAAATGAGAACATTCAAGATTTTCGGAATCTTCCTTTCCGCAGTGCTCACGGTTTTCGGCATGACCTCATGCTTTAACAGCGATGACAACAGCAATCAAAGCCTCACGAAAGAGCAGATTCAGCAATGCTATTTCGCAGTGGCCGGCCCTCATTCAGGCAAGTTGGTCTATGTCGCCGGCAAGTCCGACAAAGGCAACAGCAAGACCGACAGCATTCCCGCGTCGTGGAATATCACGTCAGACTCAACAATGGTTTTGAACAACGTATCAGCCAAGGCCGTAGCGTCGTTGATTGACACCACCAGCGCTGAGCACAAGGAGATTCGCAAAGCCATAGCGGCACAGCCATCCAAGCCGATGAACTGCTACATTGGCTTTGTCAACATGAACCCGGTGCAGTGGCTTATCAACCCCACTGGCCTTACTTATAATGTCACTTATGGTGGCGCGAAGCATGAGATAAAGCTCGTGTTCGCGGCAAACAACTCCTATTCCTTCGGTCAGTACAACTCCACGTCGAGAATCATGCAGTTGCAGCTCATAGCTTATGGCGCCTACATTGATGGCACATTTGATAAAAGCACTACACCGTTGGTGCTCCGAGGCACCCCTCTGTGGTTTGTGCAGAAGTAAGCAAGGCAAACAAGAAAGGCGCGCCCAAAGCCATGTGGCTTTAGGCGCGCCTTTACTTTATCCTTTATAAATGGAAGATTTACTCAGGAAGGCTGATTGCCTCGTTGGGGCAAACAGAAGCGCATGTGCCGCACTCTGTGCACTCGTCGGGGTTGATGTGATAGATGTCGCCCTCAGAGATAGCTCCTACTGGGCACTCGTCGATGCAAGTTCCGCATGCGACACAATTGTCACCAATTACGTATGCCATAATTCTTTTACGTTTATAAATTAATAATGTTTTTGTAATGTTGTCCTCACGAGTGCCTTACGGCTATAAAGCTGGCTTACCTCAATGTGGTATTGCAAAGATAATGACTTTTGCTTAAATACCTACAAATAGGTATGTTTTTTTTCCGTTTTTAACATTCTGATACCTTATATTTGGTATTATTGGCCAAGATAGTGCAGCCTATCTTATACAATAAAATGGCATTTCCCACGTTGTATATAATATGAAGAAATTATTTTGCGCGATACTCTCTTTCCTGACAGCAGTCAGTGTGGCAGCCCAAGACCGCACGGTGCAGAACCGTCCTTATACTGATCTGCGCCCATTCCATTTCGGCATCCTCGTGGGCACTCACGCCCAAGACTTGGAGCTTGTCGGCGTGGGGCCGCAAACGGTGACGCTTGCCGATGGCACCACGCAGACATACACGATAACCACCGACCAAGACCGCTACGACTACGGTTTCAATGTCGGCGTGCTTGGAGAGGCGCGCTTGGGCAACTATCTCTCTTTTCGCCTTGCACCGACCTTGTATTTCGGTAGTCGCCACGTCACGTTTCACAACGTTGGCACGGAGGTGCCCGACAGCATGGCAAGCAGGACACAAAACCTCAAGTCGGTGTATATAGCCTGCTCCATGGACCTGATTTATGCCGCGAAACGCTCTGGCAACCACCGCCCGTATGTCGTGGCGGGCATCAGCCCTGTGGTAAACCTGAGCGGGAAAAGCGATGACATCATAAAGCTCAAGCGTTATGACCTTTACTTTGAGACAGGCTTGGGATGCGACTTCTACCTGCCGTTTTTCAAGTTGAGGCCAGAGCTGAAGTTCATGTTTGGTCTGACCAACAGCCTTGACACTGGTCACGCCGCTCGCCTCAATGACTCATCAACACGTGTCTTCGCCACCTCCGTGAGCAAGGCCCGTTCAAAGATGATAGCCTTGACTTTCTATTTTGAATGAAACGCTTATCATGATAAATACACATACTATAATGAGATATTCGATAAAGAACTTTCTACCAGTCGTGGCGCTCTTGCTTGCCACGTCTTGCCACACCCCTTACCGCCTTATCAGCGTGGATCGCACCCGAGTGCTCGTTGACAACCGTTACGACGCCAAGCCAGACGCCCAAGCCGCGGAGTTCCTAAAGCCGTATGAGCGCCAGGTGGACGAGAAAATGTCGCCCGTGGTAGGCTCCACGGCACATCCCATGAGAGCCAGCAGGCCTGAGAGTGACCTCAGCAACCTGCTCGCCGACATACTCGTGTGGGGAGGCAAGCAATTCAACGAGGCACCCGATTTCGGAGTCTACAACATGGGCGGCATACGCGCGTCGTTGCCAGAGGGAAAGGTAACCTATGGCGACGTGCTCAACGTGGCACCTTTTGAGAACCACATCTGTTTCCTGACCCTCACGGGCGAGAAGACGCTTCAGCTCTTCAAGGAGATGGCGGCGCGTCATGGCGAGGGCGTGAGCCACGGCGTGAGGATGGCCATAGCCAAAGACGGCACGCTGAAGTCGGTGACACTTGACGGTAAGGCCATTGACCCACAAAAGAATTATCGCGTGGCCACGCTCGACTACCTGGCACAGGGCAACGACGGGTTGACGGCGTTCAAGTCGAAGACCTATGTCGTGTCGCCAACTGGCGAGGCCAACGACGTGAGACATGTCATTGTGAAATATTTTGATGAGAAGAAAGCGCAAGGCCAGGCCGTGGACTCAAAGGTTGAAGGCAGAGTCACGGTGGAATGAGCCAAGCGGAATAATCAAATGATACAGAGAAGAAAAACCAAAAAGATGAAAACGTCAAGACACATATTCTTACACATTAATATATTAAGGCACTCCAATACATTAAGGCACGCCGCGGTGATGTTCTTGCTTTGCTGCAGCGTCACCATGCTCGCGCAGAAGCGGCTCACCATCCTCCACACCAACGACACCCACAGCTGTGTCATGCCGTTGTCGCCCCACCTTGCCGATACCCTGCAAGCCGGGCGTGGAGGCTTCTTGCGCCGTGTGGCAATGCTCAAGGAAGAGCGCGCGAAAGACCCAAGTCTACTGCTCTTCGACAGTGGCGACTTCTCGCAAGGCTCGCCTTACTACACGTTGTTCAAAGGCGACGTTGAGGTGGGCTTGATGAACATGATGCGCTATGATGCCGTTACCATCGGCAACCACGAGTTTGACTTCGGCCTGGAAAACATGGCTCGCCTGTTCAAGAAGCTCAACTGCCCGGTGGTGTGCGCCAACTATCGCTTTCATGAATACGACCTCGACAAGATAGTGAAGCCTTATGTCATAATCAAGCGCGACGGCGTGAAAATAGGCGTGTTTGGTCTCGCGCCAAAGCTCGATGGCCTTGTGGACCACAACAATTACCGTTCTACGGAATATCTCGACCCCGTGGCAACGGCACAGGAGATGGTTGACATACTGAAGAAGAAGCGTTGCGACCTCGTGATTTGCGTCTCACACTTGGGATGGGAAGAAAATGGCATGGGCGACCAGGAAGTGATAAGCCATACGCGCGGCATCGACCTCGTGCTCGGGGGCCACAGTCACACTTATTTCAAGAAGCTCAGATATGTCGACAACGCTGACGGCAACCCCACGCCTGACGACCAGAACGGCAAGAGCGGCATCTATATGGGCAAGATGAGGCTCACCCTCGCACATCTAAAATGAAGATAAAGTGTTAAAAAAGGATAGAAAACCGCCTAAAAGTTTTCTATTACGCTAAAAGTCAGTACCTTTGCACAGCTTTTCGGCTCGACCGCTGGTTGGGAGAAGTGTTCCCAGGCTATGTCGGGTTGGAGCGACGGACAACATTTAATCATTACAATTAACAATGGATTTAATTAAAGTTGCTGAGGAAGCATTTGCAACCGGCAAGCAGATTCCTGCATTCAAGGCAGGTGACACTATCACTGTCGCTTACAAAATCGTCGAGGGTTCAAAGGAGCGTATTCAGCTCTATCGTGGTGTCGTGATTAAGATCAGCGGCCACGGAGACAAGAAGCGTTTCACAGTGCGCAAGATGTCTGGCACGGTGGGTGTAGAGCGTATCTTCCCCGCTGAGTCTCCCGCTATTGACCACATCGAGGTCAACAAGTACGGTAAGGTGCGTCGCGCTAAGCTTTACTATCTGCGTAAGCTCACTGGTAAGGCTGCTCGCATCCAGGAGAAGCGTGTCGTCACTGGCGAATAATATTGCGCTTGACAAAGCTAAAAAAGAGCCGTTCTTCCATTTGGAGGAACGGCTCTTTCCTTTTTTCCGTTATTTGTAGTTGACGCTTGCGTCGGTGTTTCCGTGGATGGCATCCTCAAGGTCGCTCCAGCTTTGGAACCCAGCGAAGAGGGCCAGACGGTCGCGAGCAGCCAATGATAACTTGCGTTTGCCCGTGACAAGCTCAAGGAGTTTCTTCAATGAGGTCACGCTCAAGTTGATGTGATGCCTCAACAACTTTTCGGATAGGCCCTCGAGGTCGTGCTCAAGCTCATGCTTTCCTTCCTTTGCCTTCTTGCCTGTTGTCTCAATAAGAAGTTTCAAGTCTCTTTTCATTTTTCTCACATACTTTTTCTGTAACGCGCGGCAAAGATACGACTTTTTTTCTTACCTTTGCCACAACATTCATTAAATATCAATTAATAATGAAGGAATACGCACTAAAGTACGGGTGTAACCCAAACCAGAAGCCCGCACGCATCTTCATGGAGCACGGTGAGCTTCCAGTGGAAATTCTCAATGGACGTGCCGGCTACATCAACTTTCTCGATGCTCTCAACTCTTGGCAGCTTGTCAAGGAACTGAAGGCCGCGACAGGTCTGCCGGCCGCCGCTTCGTTCAAGCACGTCAGTCCGGCTGGCGCGGCAGTGGGCCTCCCACTGAGCGACACGCTGAAGAAAATCTACTTCGTTGATGATGTGGATTTCGAGCTGACACCGCTTGCCAATGCCTATGCTCGCGCGCGCGGTGCAGACCGCATGTGTTCTTACGGCGACTTCTGTGCCTTGAGCGATACTTGCGACGAGGCTACGGCCAAGCTTATCAAGAGAGAGGTCAGCGATGGCGTGATAGCCCCTGATTACACTCCCGAGGCTCTTGAGATATTGAAGGCCAAACGCAAGGGTACTTACTGCGTCATAAAGATAGACCCAGACTATGTGCCAGAGCCAGTGGAACGCAAGCAGGTGTTTGGTGTGACTTTCGAGCAAGGCCGCAACAACGTGGATCTCTCCGACCCCAAGCTCTTCGAGGACGTGCCAACGAAGAACAAGACGTTTACGCCGGAGGCCATTCGCGACTTGAAGATAGCCTTGATTACGTTGAAATATACCCAGTCAAACTCCGTGTGCTACACCAAGGACGGACAGGCTATCGGCATCGGAGCCGGTCAGCAGAGCCGAATCCACTGCACGCGCTTGGCAGGCAGCAAGGCAGACGAGTGGTGGATGAGGCAGAGCCCGAAAGTGCTCAACTTGCCTTTCAAGGATCATATCCGCCGCGCCGACCGAGACAACTGTATCAACGTGTACCTCTCAGAGGAATATGAGGACGTGTTGCGCGATGGCGCTTGGCAGCAGTGGTTCACGGAGAAGCCGGAGCCATTCCTCCGTCCTGAGCAGAAAGAGTGGATCGCGCAGAACAAGAACGTGTGTGTTGGCTCAGATGCTTTCTTCCCCTTCGGCGACAACATTGAGCGCGCCCACAAGAGTGGGGTGGAGTTCATAGCCCAGGCCGGCGGTTCCATTCGCGATGACAATGTCATTGACACCTGCGACAAATACGGCATCGCAATGGCAATGACACACGTGCGCCTGTTCCACCACTAAACTTGTTTGTGCCACATGGATGACTTCGAGGAGCTTCTCGTCAATGGCATCAGTTTCAAGAAGGCTTCAGGCCAGAAGAAAGATGATGACAAGGTGAGAACCAAAGCCAAGAAAAAGAAATATGTGACCGGAGCACACGGCTCTGGCTCTGCCAGACAAAAAGCCAAATACCGTGAGCAGAGAGCCAACCGCAAGTCGCAGCGAAAGAAATAGTCGGTCCGCTTGCGAGGAGGCTTGTCCTGTCTTATAATTATTGTGGGTAGCCAATGTTGGCCACCCACAATCGTTTACCGACAATATGACAATCTATATTTAATCAATGAGAAAACTAATATCTTTGGCACTCGCGCTTTTCATGGCCACGAGTGTTGCCTTTGCCGATCGCACGGTGAAGGCCAATGACCCTAACATCAGTTTTACGGGACGTGTGCAGCGCATGGACAATGGCGCCGTGAGCTACGACTGGGTTGGCACCTATGTGCAAACCGATTTTACAGGCTCTTCCATCGCGGCAAGAGTTAGTGAAGAGGGTGAGAGCTACCATCAGGTGTTCATAGACGGCAAGCTCATGGGAAAGTTGCGCTTCACGGGCAAGGAGCCTCACGACATTGTGCTCGCCAAGAACCTTGGAAAAGGCACTCACCGCCTGCGTCTGCAGAAGGTGACAGAGGGCGAGTATGGCCGTTCCACCATCTTCTCGTTCACGGCAGGCAGCAAAGGCTCGTTTAAGGCGGTGCCGCGGAAAAGCCGTTTGATAGAGGTGATAGGCGACAGCTATACGTGCGGCTATGGCTCTGAGGGCACTGAGGACAGCCACTTCGAGCTGAAGACCGAGAACTGCGACAAGGCTTACGCTTGTGCCCTGGCACGATATTTCGATGCCGACTACGTGATAGTGGCTCATTCGGGCATGGGTGTCGCGCGCAACTATGCCGGAAAGACCATGCGCACCATGAGCCAGCGTTATCCATTGCTGTTCGACGACCACGATTCCGTGGCCTATGATTTCAAGCAGTATCGCCCGAATCTCGTGATTATCAACCTCGGTACAAACGATTTCTCCAGGAATGGCGCTCCTGCCGACTACGTGAGCAAATACGTAAAACTTATCAAAACGGTGAAAAGCCATTATGGAAATGACCTGCCCGTGCTTTGCGTAACTCCGCATTCTGCCAACATCTTCCTTCTTGCCGCCCTTAAAGAGCTTGGCGAGAATGTGGCGGGCATGAAAAACGTGCGTGTGACCGAGCCAATGCCCGGTGTCGTGGTCAAAGGTCACGACATTGGATCAGACTGGCATCCCAACTGGAAAGGCCATCAGAAGATAGCGTCCACGCTCATCCCAGTGGTCTCTACAATTACAGGTTGGGAGATGAAGAACGACCTTTAGGAAATATTATGCTTCTGAAACATTAATCTTTGTCTTTCAAGCCACGCTTTTGGCACCTTTTTTGTACTTTTGCAACAAATACCGGCCGCTTGGCCATGAATGCAAAAACACAATGGAAAGACAGGAAACACCCGTTTTGCTGCTCACGGGTTATTTGGGCAGCGGTAAGACTACCCTTCTCAATCGAATATTAAAGAATGAGAAGGGTATAAAGTTTGCCGTTATCGTCAACGACATAGGTGAGGTCAACATCGACGCCTCTCTCATTGAGAACGGTGGAGTGGTTGGACAAAAAGACGACTCGCTCGTGGCCTTGCAGAACGGCTGCATCTGTTGCACGCTCAAGATGGATCTCGTGCAACAGCTCAACGACATCATCAACCAAAAGAAGTTCGATTATATCGTCATCGAGGCGTCGGGTATTTGCGAGCCCGCCCCCATCGCGCAGACCATATCCACTTATCCGCGCATGATTCCCGAGAAAATCATGATGAACGGCGTAGCGCGTCTCGACTCCATCGTGACCGTTGTTGACGCCCTTCGCATGCGCGACGAGTTTGGCCTTGGCGATGCCTTGCAGAAGCCGGACATGGGCGAGGACGACCTTGAGAGCCTCGTAATCCAGCAAATAGAGTTCTGCAACATCATCTTGCTCAATAAGGCATCCGAGGTGTCGCCAGAGGAGCTTTGCCATCTTCGTGCCGTGATCAAGGCCATACAGCCTAAGGCGGAGATTTACGAGTGCAACTATGGCGACGTGGATCTTGACAAGATTCTCAACACGCATCTCTTCAATTTCGACAAGGTGGCTACGTCGGCTCGCTGGATTGAGGCCATGGAAGACGATGACGACGAGCTTGAGAACGAGGAGAGCGGCGAGACCCTGGAATATGGCATCCAGACTTTCGTGTGGAAGCGTCGTGCCCCGATGAGCCTTGGCGATTTCGACGAGTTCGTGTCTACCAAATGGCCCAAGGGCGTGGTGCGTGCCAAGGGCATGTGCTATTTCGCTGACGAGAAGGACACGTGCTACCTCTTTGAGCAGTCAGGCAAGCAGTTCAACATTACCAACGCTGGTCAATGGTATGCCACGATGCCTGCCGACGAGCTTGCCGACTTCTTCGACAAGAATCCCGACGTGAAGAAAGATTGGGACCCGAAGGTCGGCGACCGTATGCAGAAGATAGTGTTCATAGGTCAGCATCTCGACCGTAAGGCCATCGAAGCCGAACTCGACAAGTGCTTGGCTGAATAATGATTCCGCCTCGCGTCGGGCGCGGACGATGAAACAGTGTTGATCACAAAGTGGGATAACTTAAAGGAATGAAAAATGGAAGACAAGCCTTTTGTTTTTACTCGTGAAGAGCTTGACGAGGTATGGCGGTTGCGCCGATATATCTTCGACAAGGTCGGCGACGCTATGCCGCGCGATGACATGGCCAAGCTCAAGGCGAGCCTGCGCAAGGCCATCGCTGATGGCCACGTTAGTCGCGACGTGTTCGGACTGAACCCGATAGTCACAGCCATGGAGACGGCACGCATCTGCGTCGATGAGATTGGCTTGCGCCGCGAGTCGGTGATAGCCACGCTCTTGTGGGCATGCCATGTGGACAACTTCGTGGAAGTGGCCGAGAAATATGGCGAAACCGTGGAGCACATCGTCCATGGGCTCTACAAGATACAGCATCTCTACGACAAGAATCCCGTGATTGGCAGCGACAACTTCCGCAACTTGCTGTTGTCGTTTGCCGAGGACATGCGCGTCATACTCATCATGATTGCCGACCGTGTGTGCGTGATGCGTCTCATTCGCGACACGCCGATGGCCGACGCGAGGCGTGAGGTGTCGGAAGAGGCTTCGTATCTTTACGCGCCCCTTGCCCACAAACTCGGCTTGTACACGCTGAAGTCGGAACTTGAGGATCTCTCGCTCAAGTACATGGAGCACGACGCCTACTACATGATAAAAGAGAAGCTCAACGCCACAAAGGCAAGTCGCGACGCATATATCGACCACTTCATTGGCCCTATTCGTGACAAGCTGGAAAAGGCAGGGTTGAAGTTCCACATGAAAGGGCGCACCAAGTCCATACACTCCATCTGGCAGAAGATGAAGAAGCAGCAGTGTGGCTTTGAGGGCATCTACGACCTCTTTGCCATACGCATTATCCTCGACTCGCCTCTTGAGATGGAAAAGCAACAGTGTTGGCAGGTCTACTCCATCATAACCGACATGTACCAACCTAACCCGAAGCGATTGCGCGATTGGCTATCGGTGCCCAAGTCGAATGGTTACGAGAGCTTGCACATTACTGTGCTTGGTCCGCAAAACAAATGGGTGGAGGTGCAGATACGCACCGAGCGAATGGACGACATAGCCGAGCATGGCCTCGCGGCCCACTGGCGCTACAAGGGCATAAAAAGTGGTGGCCAGATGGACGAATGGCTTGCCAACATACGTGCCGCGTTGGAGGCAGGCGACAATCTTCAGGTGATGGACCAGTTCAAGATGTCGTTGCAGCCAGACGACATCTACGTGTTCACGCCACGTGGCGACCTGTTCAAGTTCCCGGCCCGTTCCACGGTGCTCGACTTCGCTTATCGCATCCATTCCAATATAGGCAATGCCTGTGTTGGCGGCAAGGTCAACGGCAAGGCTGTCTCAATGAGGCAGGAGCTGCATTCCGGTGATACCGTGGAAGTGATAACGCAAAGCAACCAGAAGCCAAAACGCGACTGGCTGTCGATAGTGGTGACGCCAAAGGCCAAGTCGAAGATAAGGCTTGCCTTGAAAGAGACACAGCAGAAGGACGGTCTCTATGCCAAGGAACTGCTGGAGCGGCGTTTCAAGAATAAGCACATCGAGGTTGAGGAGAGCATCATGGCGCATCTCGTGAAGAAGATGGGGTTCAAGGTGGTGTCCGATTTCTATAAGCAGATAGCCGACGGAAAACTTGACCCCAACGACGTTATTGCCAAATATGTGGAGGTGCGCGACCATACGGAGAACAAGGACAAGGAGATAGTATCGGCCGACCAGTTCAACTTTGAGAGTCCTCAAGAGGAGCTGACCCACGAGAGCGACGACGTGCTCACCATAGACCAAAACCTCAAGGGCATCGACTATCAGCTCGCGCCGTGCTGTCATCCTATTTATGGCGACGATATCTTCGGCTTCGTCACCGCTGGCGGCGGCATAAAGGTGCACAGGCAAGACTGCCCGAACGCGCCAGAAATGCGCCGCAGGTTTGGCTATCGCATAGTGAGGGCGCGCTGGGCTGGAAAAGGCTCGTCGAAGTATGCCATCACCTTGCGCGTGGTGGGGCACGACGACATTGGCATAGTCTCCAATATCACCAATATCATTTCAAAGGATGAGAAGATAGTGATGAGGTCTATCAATATCGATTCTCACGACGGTCTCTTCTCTGGCAACCTCACCATCCAAGTGGAAGACACGGCACGCCTCCATCAACTCGTAAAGAAGCTAAAGGCCGTGAAAGGCGTGAGGCAGGTTGACAGAGTGTGAAGACGCAAGTTAAGGTTATCGCCGCTTGCTCTTCCGCATGGCGTGACCCTTGCTTGACCGAAACACAGCACAACCATACCAAGTGTTTTTACAGGGTGCGGTTCCTTGTGGCCGTCCGCGACCCGCAAAGCGGAGATGGATAACGAAAATCTCACAATGCGATGCTTTAGGACACCATTTCGTTTTCAGACAACTTCTGATTTCTGATATGCCTGCCGTTGGTCTCCGTTTTGCAAATGAATGAGGCTGCAATAAGTTCAGCCGTTCTTTGTGAGGCGGTGCATTACGGTATTGTCACTAAGCGTGTCTATAAGGATATTGCTTTCCTTAGAGAATCACCAGTCGGTCAGATCGTTCATTCCCCCATGGTGGTGTGGCAGTCTCGCTACTCTATGGATGACGTGGTAGGGTCTTTCGTTCAGCCATTTACCATTGTCAATAAGACGCAGGACCGTGTGGAAGTCATTAGCCGAAGCTCTTTTATAGTACGTTTTTACTGTCATAGGCTCCTCATTGTGCCATCGTTACCTCTTTGAATAGTCGTTCTGACAAATCTTCGAAGGTCGTTCCTTCTGGTATCTTTCCACCTGCCAACTCATTGGCTACCTTTGACATGCATACTGCTCCGACAGCTGCCATGGTTGACAGGTGCAGCTTATTGGCAATGTACGTTGTGAGTCTTGACAGCAATTTCTCTATTTCGAGTTTATCTGTAATCATAAGTCTAAAATTAATTGTCTAATTCCTTTTTCTGTACAAAAGTAGTATTGTATGTACTCCGGGCCAGGATATTTCAACTGTTTTGCCAATTTGTTGAGGTTAGTGCTATTGGCGTATACGTCGCCGTAGCTCCTACGATATTCCTGTAATATGGCATCTACACGCGAGTCAGCAACAGGACCGATTACAATGTTATAGTCATGCTTGTAGGCATGAAGAGTACTCTTTTCTCTGTTCCTTAGCACAAAGAGCGCCCATTCAGCCGTTTTGCCATCGAACTTCTTTATCCTTACATCAATGGGGCATCTTGATGGATTGAATATGAACGGTGACACTTCCGGACAGCCTTCTCCAATAATAGCAGTGGTCCGCTGAGCCATGGCGACTGCACGTGTATAATCCTTAGTCAGATAGAAACCACGACCAAAGTCCTTGAAGCCCTTGCTCTTTGATAAGTCTATTCTGGTAATCAGTTGGTTACTGCCGTGATAGAGAATCATAGACGACCACCGTTATTGGCACATACACGTGAGACATCATTGACAATCTCATAATTGCTGAGGGTCTTCTCAATGTCCTGGTATTGGCGTAGAAAATCCATCCCCTTGAAAGTCACGATGTAGCTGTAGGCTTGTGTGAGAGGAACCTTCTTCTCGTCAGCGAAGTTGTTGATAACTGACACGACAAAATCACTCTCCTCTGAGTTAAAGCCTGATTTGTCAACGACATTAATCTGCAATGCCGACCCCATCTTGCCAAGAATGAAAGATGCCACCTCTGGCGTTATCGGTGCACCATGCTCAATCTTCGAAACGCGAGACTCCTTCAGACCAATCAGTCTGCCGAGTTGTGCTTGTGTAAGGCATTTCTTCTTTCGCTCCTCGCGTATAATCATTCCTAAGCTCTTGTTTTCCATATCTACCTATCTATTATTGTTCACCGCAAAGGTAAACAAAACTTTCCAATTATGGAAAGTTACGGATAAAAATGTACTTATAAAAAGTTAAAGGCAAGAGTCTTTTTCTTAATATTTCATAACAAGAAGTAAATAACTGCCATAGCAGTAGCTAAACATAGTCTTAATTTACCTTGCGTCGCTCTGGTGGAGCCGCGGCCTTTTTAGGTCCCATCTTTGGAATGTAGGTTTTACTCATTGGCATAAATTGTATTAGTGAAACAAAAAAGTCGGCTCTTTTTAGGGTCGGCTCTATTCTTATCGTTCACAAAAATAGGAATTTAGTTCCAATTTTACAATACAACGCAATGATAACTTATTGTCTATTAGGATATTTTAGAATTTCTATGTGGCCTGTTAAGACCTCTGCATGGTCTGTAAGTGGTCTGAAGGAAATTCATCGATTTGAGAGAGATTGAGACACGCATCAAAGCAAAACATTTTTTCTCATTGGCTTCAAAAAAACTGTCTCATTATTTTGCTTTTTCAATATTTCTTCATAAATTTGCCAATGTTAACCACGTCCGAAGCCATCGGGTAAAGGCAAATACTGACTTACAGTCTGTATTGCAATGCAGAAGCCCGCAGAGGGTGGGATGAGTTGCTCATGAGGAGCGGCTTGACTGTGGGGAACATATATATGATGAAGGCGTTTACTTGACGCTTTGTTCTTGACACTTCGAAATCTGGTAAATTTCACTTACTGTCAAAGAACATGGCAGCGGTAGATGTCCATGGGTGTGTATTCACCAACCGGAGGTATGAGGGTGTGTCAAAACACCCAAAAACTCACAAAGCCCTGACTTTCCCAAGCCA
>ENA-OPFB01000028-OPFB01000028.1-human-gut-metagenome-genome-assembly--contig:-NODE-28-length-24201-cov-2.681935_pt1 | contig 24201 bp, 20 predicted proteins | sample MGYA00241309_ERZ501552 | MGnify/ENA primary metagenome ERZ501552 (study PRJEB25962, sample SAMEA2042426) | human gut metagenome | biome: human gut; feature: human-associated habitat; material: faeces... | reverse complement strand
GCGATTACACCGTAACGGCGACGCGATTGCACCGTAACGGCAATGCGAAATCAGCGCATTGGCAACACTTAAAAACCGCAAAACTTGCAAATCTTTGCTAATCAACGAATTGTGAAAACGACCCATAATCGCGTCGTTTTCAACCAAGAGACCGCTCGGTTGAAAAAAATCGATTCTCAGACGACCATTTGTTGAATATTATTACCCGATTTAATCGGTATGATTTGCAGGGGCCGGCTCAAGCCCGCCCCGGCAAAGAAAATAATGCGTTTCTCATGCAATAATGCGCAATGTTTGCACGTTATGATATATAAGTATAATAACGCATAAAAAATATCACACAATGAAAACAAGCCTTTATCCTTTTCTTTTCGCCCCCAATCTTCATGAGACCATTTGGGGTGGTGACCGTCTTTGCCCATTCAAGGGGCTGACCCCACACGAGAACCCCGTGGGCGAGAGCTGGGAGGTCAGCGCAGTGCCGTCAAGTCCCGACACGATAAGCAATGGCGCGGAAAAAGGCAAGGATCTCATCTCTGTCATCTCTTCCGACCCCGAGGCCATACTCGGCAAGGCCGTCAGCGAGCAGTATGGCGGCAAGATGCCATTGCTCGTGAAGTTTATCGATGCCAAGAGAGACCTCAGCATCCAGGTGCACCCCAACGACGAGATGGCAAAGCGCGTGCACAACAAGATGGGCAAGACCGAGATGTGGTACGTGCTCGACGCCAAGCCCGGCAGCTATCTCTATTGCGGTTTCAAGACGAAAATCTCGAAAGAGGAGTATAAGCAGCGCATTGCCGACGGCACCATCACCGACGTGCTGGCACGCCATGAGGTGAAGGCCGGCGACGTGTTCTACATTCCGGCAGGCAGGGTTCACGCCATCTGCAGCGGCATCATGCTCGCCGAGATTCAGCAGTCGTCCGACGTCACTTACCGCATCTACGACTACAACCGCCCCGGACTCGACGGCAAGCCACGCGAGCTTCACACCGAGCTGGCTGCCGAGGCACTCGACTTCAACGTGGCCGACTCTTACAGCTCTGAATACAAGCACGAGGCCAACACGCCAAACGTCATCCTTGACACCAAGTATTTCTGCGTCAGGGTGAGCGACCTCGACAAGCCTCACCACTATGCCATGAAGGGCTTCGACAGTTTCGTGGTCTGCATGTGCCTGAAGGGCGACTGCAAGATAAAGGTCAACGAGACCGGCGACGAGCTGGTGCTCAAGGAGGGTTACAGCTGCCTTATTCCGGCTGCCATCGCCGACTACGATATCATGCCCGTGGGCGAGAAGACGCAAGTGCTGGATGCCTTCATCGACAACAACATCAAGTGAATAGCGGCGCGTAGCCCTTGTTGAGTTTTTCACAAAACGCAACGCACCTTAAATATCGACATCGGCTTCACGGCGCAAGGGCTTTGCCTCTACACCGTGAAGCCGATGCCATTCCGTAGTAACCGCGTCGCAATTCATGCATGAAGCCGACGCGATAAGTAAACCGTTTATAATTAAGGAAATATGAATTTCAAGGAATTAGCCGAAAAACGATTCTCGGCTCGTAAGTACACCGACGAGCCTGTCAGCAAGGCAGACATCGACTACATAATGGAATGCACGCGTTTGGCGCCGTCGGCCCATAACCTGCAGCCGTGGAAGTTTTTGCTTCTCACCTCGGAAGAGGCGAAGCGGAAGATAAGGCAATGTTATGACCGGCGCTGGTTCACCACGGCGCCAATGTATGTGCTGGCCATGAAAGACACGGCTGGTTGCTGGGTGCGTCCCGACGACGGCAAGGCCCACTGCGACATAGACCTTGGCATAGCCGTTGAGCATCTCGCCCTTGCCGCCGCCGACCGCGGTCTCGGCACGTGCTGGGTGGCCAACTACGACGTCGAGGCCGTCAAGCGCCTGTTTCCGGTGGAAGGCTATGAGGCCGTGGCCATAATGCCCGTGGGCCATGTGGCCGCCGATTGCCCTTGCCCGAAGAAGACGCGCAAGGACATGACGGAGATAGCGGAGCAGCTCTAAAGGCGTTTCAGCCACTTTTGGAATTAGCGTAACTAATCCTTATTTCACTATTACCTCGTCGACAAACAGCCAGCCCTTGCGTGGCGAGCGCTTGGCTTGGATGTGGAGAAAACGAGTGGTTTGCTTCTTGCTCAACGTGTAGTCGCAAATGGAGTAGGGCAGGTCCTTAGGACTGGCGGCGCAAGGCACACCGTTCACCGTGACTTGCTCGGGGAAGAAAATCTCAGGCCCCGTGAGCTGCATGAAGTTCATGCTCACGCCATGCACGGTGCGCTCCTTGCCGAGGTCGATGGTGATGTCGAGGTCGCAGCAGAATCCCTGCCAGCGGTTGTCGTTGTTGTTCCACGTGCCTTGCAATCCGTCGACGAGGGCGTTGTCGCCGCCCGCCTTGTACACGTCGCTGTAACGGCAATCGCCGTTGAACTTGACCTTGCCGCCAATGGCCAAGTGCTTCACCTTCTTGAAATATTCCGGACGCTCGCCAATCTCTTTTCTCAGGTCAAAGGCGTTGACGCCGGCCTTTCGCAAGCTGTCGGTGACATGTGTCGCCCATCGGTGGAAATCCTTGTATGAGCGCGTGCGGCCAAGGCCAATCTCGCCCATGGCCAGGGCGCGCGGCCACAGCTGATACTGCAGCAGGCTCACCGTGGGCACATACTCGGTGAACAGTGTGACCTGCGCTCCGAGCAGCTTGTCGCGGAACGGCGCTATCTCCTTGCCGAAATCCCAGATGTGCTTCAGCGGCCTGTAGCCGCCCATCGTCTCGGGTTGAGTGGCAGGCGCGTCCTGATAGCTGTCGAGATAGCACCACGAGCCGGGACACATCACCACCTGATGTCCCAGCGAGAGGGCTTTCTTGCCAATGTCGGCATTGCGCCAAACCATGATGACGATGCTGCTGTCGGCCTCGGAGTCGGAGAGGGCCTCGTCCCACACCACCATCTTGCGGCCAAGGCCGCGCACGATGCTGTTCATGCGGCGTATGGCACCGGCATATTGCTCCTTTTGCGTCGCCGTCTCGTCGCCACCGCAATGTATGTATTTCGACGGGAAGACCTCGGCCACCTCTTTCAATATCGTCTCCATGAACTTGTAGGTCTCTTCCTTCGATACATTCATCTCGGCGTGGTTGAACGCCACTTCGGGATACGCGGCGCACACCTCCTCGCTGTGGCCCGGGAACTCTATCTCCGGCACTATGGTTATGCCTTTGGCCTGGGCATATTTCACCAGGCCCTTCAGCTCATCCTGCGTATAATAGCCGCCAAAGCCACTCTTGCTGTCGCTGTAGGCACGCACGTAGCTCAGGTCCTGGCCATCCTGCTTTTCAGGCTTGTTCCACCATTCTTTCCATGTCTGCCTGGTGCGCCAAGCGCCCACCTCGGTGAGTCGTGGATAGGCTTTTATCTCCATGCGCCATCCGGCCGCGTCGGTCAGGTGGAGGTGGAGCGTGTTGAGACCGTAATGGCTCATGATGTCAACCTCGCGATACAGTTCGTCGAGAGGCACGAAATGGCGGCTCACGTCGATCATCATTCCGCGCCATGGCAGCGGCTTGGGTTGACTGGGTTGGGAAAAAGACAAAAGCGAGGCGCAGAGCGCGCAAAGGGATATTAAAAAACGTCTCATATAAGTTTTGCTAAAATTTTAAGCAAAGGTAGCTAAAATAATAGAATATGTTTGTCGTTTCGATGTTTTATTTGTAGTTTTGGCGTTAAAACTATAAATCCATATCAACTTATGAAAAGAACACTGTCTACTATCGCCCTTTTCCTGTCATTTCTCGGAGTGATGGCGCAAGGTTATGTCCCGACGAAGGAAAACCTCGCCGAGAGGGAAAACTTCCGCGCGGCCAAGTTTGGCGTCTTCCTTCACTGGGGCATCTACAGCACGTTTGCCCAAGGCGAGTGGTATCTGCAAAACGCCGTGCCCGACCGCATGGAGTATGCCAAGGCCGCCGACGCCTTCTATCCGCATCGCTTCAATGCCCATGAGTGGGTGAAAGCCATCAAGGACGCTGGCGCGAAGTATGTCTGCTTCACCACGCGCCACCACGACGGCTTCTCGATGTGGGACACCCGGCAGAGCGATTACAACATCGTGAAGGCTACGCCATTCAAGCGCGACATCGTGAAGGAACTGGCCGACGCCTGCCACGACGAGGGCATAAGGCTACACCTCTATTACAGCCATATCGACTGGATGCGCCAAGATTATCCCATGGGCCGCACGGGCAGGCATTGCGGCAAGGACAGCACCAAGAGCGACTGGCCACATTATTTCAACTTCATGAACGCCCAACTCACCGAACTGCTGACACGTTACGGCAAGATTGGCGCGATATGGTTTGACGGTTGGTGGGATCACGACCAAGACTCAGTTCCCTTCGACTGGCACCTGCCCGAGCAATACGCCCTTATCCACAAGTTGCAGCCAGCGTGCCTCATTGGCAACAACCACCACATGAAGCCATTTGACGGTGAGGACATACAGATTTTCGAGCGTGACCTGCCCGGAGAGAACACCGCGGGCTTCGTGGACAAGGCCGCGCAGATAAGCCACTTGCCGCTGGAGACCTGCCAGACCATGAACGGCATGTGGGGATATAAGGTCGTGGACCAGAACTACAAGTCGGCGGCGGAGCTTATCCGCTTGCTCGTCAACACGTCGGGCAAGGGCGCGAACCTGCTGCTCAACATCGGGCCACAGCCCAACGGCGAACTCCCGGCGTTGGCTCTCGACAGGTTGAGGGAGATAGGCAAGTGGATGCGCGTGTATGGCGAGACGCTCTATGGCAGCGAGGCCGGCCCGGTGAAGCCATGCGAGTGGGGCGCGACTACCGAGAAGGACGGCAAGGTGTATGTTCACGTCTGCCCAGCCGAGGGAACGAAAGCCCCAAGCGACATCACGATACCGATGGCTAAGAAACCAAAAGAAGTCACCGACTTCCAGACAGGAAAGAAGGTGACTTATACATATAAGAACAAGCAGCTGAGAATTGCCGTGCCCGCGACGTTGGCCGCTCCCGACAATGTCATTGTGGTCAGGAGATAGCCTCTTTCACCAGCCTTATCTTTTCCGCGTCAGACACGAGACCCGTGCGCAGGGAGCCATGAATCTCCGTGGCTCCCGTCGCCTTCAATATGGTGCTCGCGTTATGGGTGTTCACGCCCGCGCCACACAATATGCCAAGCTCGTGGCCCGACTTTGCTGATATTTCCCTCGCCTTCTCCACAAGCTGTCTCAGCAAGGGTATGCCTTGCTCCGCGGTGGCCTGTTGCCCGGAGGTGAGTATGCGGTTGCATCCCAATCGCGCTATCTGCCCTATCGCCTCGAGGGGGTCGTCGCAGACGTCGAAGGCGCGATGGAACGTCACGTTGCGACGTTGGTCGCCTACGGCTTGCCTCACCGTCGATCCATTTGCGGCAAGCGGCGGTGTCGATGTCGCCACCGGGCGTGAGCGCGCCAACGACAACGCCATCGGCACCCTCGGCGATGGCCATGCCTATCTCGTCGGCCATCTTCTTGACCTCGTTATCGTCGTAAACGAAATCTCCCTCGCGAGAGCGAATGAGAACGTGAACCAACAACCCGGCGGGGTGACAGAGGCCGACGGCCTCGCCAATCATCTCGCGGCTTGGCGTGAGCCCGTCGAGCTCAAGGTCGCGGCACAGCTCCACGCGGTCGGCGCCACCCTCAATGGCGGCTCTTACGCTTGCGATATTTCCGCAGCAAACTTCCAATTTCATATTTCCGAAACATAAAAATTAAAGCCCCTTGGCTTCCATGTCGGGAAGTCAAGGGGCTGACGTTATCTCATTTGTTATTGCGCGCTCTGAACCGACGTGGCGCTCGCGTTCTTCTCACTGTCGTCGAGCTGCAAGTCGCTTTTCACGCTTCGTGAGCTTGTGCGGAAGAATACGGGCACGGTCGTGGTCTGGCCGGCCTTCAGCGTGAACATCACGCTGTGGGTGAGCACGTCGCCACCCTTGAGGCGCGTGCCGGTGTTGAGCAGGTAGTCGCCGGCGGGGAGGTTGAGGCCCTTGCGGAACTTCTCCGTCACGGTCGGGTCGTCGTCGGCATAGTCGAGCGACGTGGGTCGGCCATCGACCATCTTCGAGATGGTGTAGCCGTGATAGTACATCACGTCAGCCGGCACCTCGAGCTTCAGCGTGCCTTGCGCTTGTCGTGGTTTGGCCGATTGCTTGTCGCTGAGCTGCAACCAAGCGTCGCCGTCGGCAACCATCGCCTTGCCCAGAGGGTCGAGCTTGGCTTTCATGCCAAGGGCGCGCGCCCCGGCCACGGTGAAGAGCTCACGGCTGCGGTCGTCGCACTTGCGGTTGTTGTAAACACCGACAGCCGACACGAAGAGTTGCTTCGGGTTGTTGGAGTTGTCCACCTTGATATTGCTTTCCACCCATGCTATCCACTCCTTTGCCGTAAGCTTCGGCAAGCGTTTCTGCAAGAAGGCCACGTAAGGCCTGAGGTGCTCGGTGGAGATGCGTATGCCCCCACTACGCAAGGCGTCGTCGCTGAGCAGGCAAGCGTCATGCAAGACGTCGATCGTAACGTCCCTGAGGTCCTTCTCGCTAAGGCCCTGAATCACGAGGTTGGTCTTAGGGTTCTTCTCCTTTAAGAACTTATCCATGACCTTCCAGTTGCTTCGCGCTTTCTTCAGGATGTCGTTGTCGCCCTGATAGAACGTCTTTTTCTGGTAAGCGGTGCGAATCCTGTCTTCCTTGGCCAATCGGCGACCGTTCTCGCTCACGGTGTCTACGACGCTGCGGTCAGGCTCTTCGAGCACAGTTGTGGGAACGTGCAAGTCGTATTCGTCGACCCATGCGCTTCCGGCCTTGTGGCAAGGTGTTATGGCAATCTCGGTGGAGTAGGCGTCAGCCTTCTTCACGCCATACTTGTCGTTAGCGCTGACCCACACCTGCAAGTCGCCATAACCGGTCGTGAACGTGGCATAACCGTCGGCGTCGCTCTTGGTGGTGAAGATGGGATAAAACTCAGAGTAGTTGTAGACGCGGAAGTCGACCGTGGCGCCTTGTATGGCCTTGCCCTCTTCGTCTACGACCCTCACCTTCAAGGTCTTTGTCGGGGCATAGGTGTCTGTTGTGGCTATTTGGTTGCCCTCGTAGTCGAAGGCGCGTATGAGCATGGCGCGGCTTGCTGCCCAGTTGAACCATCCCTTGTCCAAGGTGGCCTCTGGCTCGCAAGCGCCCATGAAACGCCAACGGCCGTCGACCCATACCTCGACCCAAGCGTGGTTGTCGTCGGTGTGCGCCCAACGGGGGCAGTAGACTTGGCGGGCCGGTATGCCGACGGCGCGAAGGGCTGCCACGGTGAAGGTGCTCTCTTCTCCGCAGCGGCCAATGCTGTTGCGCATCGTGGCCAGGGGCGACGACGTGCGGCCGTCGCTCGGACGATAGCTTGCCTTCTCGTGGCACCAGTGGTTCACCTCCAGTGCGGCTTGCTCCATGGTGAGACCCTTGAGGCGTGGAGCCAGCTCCTTGTAGATGACCTCGCGCGAATTGTCCAATGCCTCATTGTTCACGCGGACGGGAAGGACGAAGTTCTCAAACTCCCATTTGGGCACCTTCTTACCCCACGGCATGTCGGCGCGTGCCTTCAGCGCCATGCGCACCTGCTTCTGCCAGTAGGCTTTGGGATAGTCCACGCGGTCGGGCGTGGACATGCTCTTGTAGAGAAAGGAAAGGCTCTCAGTCTCGGTCTGCGCCAAGGTCGTAGCGCTCATCGCCACCAGTAGGCAGGCGGATATAAATAATCGTTTCATATTGTTTTGTGAGTTATTTTTCCAAAGGTACGATGAAATCGCGAATATTCCAAACAATTAAAACTATTTATTATTGTCGGCCTGTGTTGCACGCTCGAATAATCCATGAGCCGCGGTTGCTATAATATATATTATGTGTAAAAGTGCCGTGACAGCCTAAGCGTAGCTGTGCATGCCGTTCAAGAAATAGTTTACGCCGAAGTAGGTCATCACTATGCTCAGGAAGGCGAAGGTGAGATAGACATGGTAGGCCAGAGGCTTGCGAAACGCGGGCAGGGTCTGGGTGTGCACCACCACGGCATAAATCATGAACGTGATAAGCGCCCATGTCTCCTTGCTGTCCCAGCTCCAGTAGTTGCCCCAACTCATGTTTGCCCAGATGGCTCCGATGAATATGCCGAGGCCCATTGTCGTGAGAGCCGGATAGAGGAACACGCGGCTCAAAGCCTGCAGCTCCTCGGCATGAGAGCGCATGAAGATGCCCATGAGACCGCAGATGAAGGTGAGCGACAAAAGCGCGTAGCTCATCATGATGACACTCACGTGGACGCTCAGCAGCGGACTGTTCAGCACCGGCATCATCTGCCCGATGGCAGGGTCCATCTGGTTGATGTGGCTCACCAAGAGGAAGAAGCCGGAGAGGAGGAAGCCGAAGACCATGACCATGCGAACCTTGAACTGCAAGGCTATGCTGATGAGCATGACAAACCACGCCACTGTCAACATGGTCTCATAACCATTCGACATGGGCACGTTGCCGCTTATGACCCATCTCAATGCCATGCCAAAGGTCAGGGCGAGAAACGAGACTATCAGCAATGCGGGCAACAAGTAGTTGAGAAGCTTGACTTCCCTTTTCCGCGTCATGCGGTAGATGGTATGGAAAAGGGCGATGAATCCCAACGTGAGGTTCACCATGAACAGGATGGTGGCGAAAGGAAAGGCGTTGATGATGCGCTCGGCCTTGTATTGCGCGGCGGAGGGCAAGGAGGTTCCGCCACTTATGGCCTGATATTTCCGCATCTTGTCGAAGTAGACATTCACACGATCGAAGCGTCCCGCTTTCACGTCCTCATTGAGCAAAGAGAAAACGTTCTTTATATAAAGCGAGTGCTGATACTCCACGGCGCGTGGCAGCTTGTCTACCGGCGAGAACCATGTTGTCGTGCCCGCCTTGATGAAAGGATGGTCTTTCGACGCTTTCACGTTCTTGGTGAATGTATAGGGCAAGACCTTCAGTGAGATGCCTTGACGCAGTTCCATGATGATTTGAATCTTGCCGTCGATGTCGGCAGCCTGCTGGTGAAACTTGTCTTGCTGGCCGTTGTAGTATTCCTGTACGAACTGTCCGATGGTATAGCCACCCACGTCGTGGTTGAAGAAGCTGTTTAATGAAGCATAGTCGGGTAAGTTGATAGTCGACTTCAGCTCTCCGCCCTTTATTTTGATGAAAGGCTCGGCAGCCCAAACGTTGCCATAGAACACCCAGCCGGAGAGCACTTGCTCTGCCGTCAGGCCATGATAGCTTCGCGCGCCATAAATCTTATTGCAGAAGTCGAGGGCGAAGGTCTGAACTGGACAGATGCGGTCGTTGTAGAGAATGTATATCTTGCCAAACTTCTCAGCGGTCTCCTTGGGAAGCACGGCGTTCTGGATATTATCCATGACGGAATCGGCCCGCGCGGTCTGTACATTTCCAAGGCAGAGGATGAAGGTTATCATCAAGGCCCCATTCCTTAGCAGCGGGCTCTTCAAGATTTTGCGGTAGCCCCCCTTGGGGTCTATGAGCATCCAAATGATGGAGAAGAACAGTAGCGCGTAACCAGTGTAAGTGACAGGTATGCCGTAGGGGTCGGCGTTGATGGCGAGTATGCTGCCCTTGCCATCCTCGTCGTAGGAAGACTGATAGAAACGATAGGAGCGATGCGAGAAGATGTGGTTCATCGACACTTCACCGTAAATCTTGTCCTTGCCGTCCAGCACGGTGAACAGTGAAGAGTAGTCGGCAACGGCTTGGGTGCCATCGTGCATCTTGGCTTCAAACTTGTGCAAACAGAGCGAGAAAGGCAGCTGCTCTTCCTTCATTCCACGTTGTTCATCGCTTGCCATGTAAGTGTTTACCGGCTTATTGACCCTAAGATGAATCATGCCCCTCTTCGCTGAGACATGGGTTAGCAAAGCACCGGTAAGGATGATGAGGAAAGAGGCGTGCAAGGTCAATGTTGAGGCGCATTTCACCTTTTGCCTGATGATGTGGAAAGCGCCGAAGGCGGCGAGAGCTGCCCAAATCAAAATGAACCACCACGCACCGTAATAATGAGCGTGTACATAATCAGTGCCTTGGCTCTTCTCCACTATCGTGGCGGCGGCCATGCATACGAGCACAAGTATGTAGAGGATGAATATTATCTTTCTTACCATTGTTGAATATCAGTCTTTTTACGAAGTCGTCGCAAGGCTCCTGTTTATGCCACGACGACGTTGCGGCCTGTCGCATGGCATGTGACGAACTGAGACAGAAGGCCATTCCATGCTAATAAGTAGCAAAAGGGCAAGGCAAATCTACGTTTTAGATTGCCTTGTCCTTTTTTTATCATGTATTTGTCTAATGATTACTTCTATTAGATAGAGCGCAAGAACTTGACCACGGCGTCGCGGTCGGCCTTTGATGCCTTGTAGAAGTTTATGGCAGCAGAGTAAGAGTGGCTCTTCTTGCTGTAGCAGTGCCACATGATTGCCTCAACCTCGTTGCGGGCACGGCAGTCGTGCAAGCGGTCTTCGGCACCCGTGTTGATGTAGCTCAGGCCACGGCCCCAAAGCGGAGTGGTGCGGCACCAAGAACCGTGGATGTCGTTCTTCATGTAGAGCTTGTGCTGGATGAAGTCGGAATAAGGCCAGATGGTCTGGTTCTGATAACGAGGCAACTTCTTGTCAGCGATATACTTTGACGTCACGTAGTTGTCGTCGCCGGTCTTCCAAGACGGCTTGTGGCAGTTTGCGCAACCCCATTCCATGAAGAGCTTCTTGCCCCTCTGCACTTCAGGGTCGTTCAAGTTGCGGGCGCGTGGAACGGCAAGGCCACGATGCCATACCATGAAGGCATAGAAATTGTCCATGCTCTGCTCAGGCGTGAAGTTGTGCCACTTGTTGTCGAACTGGTTGGTTGAAGGGAGAAGCAAGTTGTAGACTTTCTCCTTGATGCCTTCGTCGGTGTCGGCATAGTAAGGTGAAGAAGGGTCTTTCTTGATGCTTGCTATGACATTGGAATTCTCCGACATGGCCTTTGCCCAGGCCTTCGTCGTATAGAGCACGGGGCGGTCGGTACGGGTCACGTTGGTGATGTTCCAAATGGCGTTTGCTCCAGGGCCATCCTGCAAGCTGCCACGAGTCAAAGCGTAAGTGTAACGCTTGATAATCCTCTTGTTCAAGTCGGAACTGTTGGGATCGAACGTGCTGCCGTCAGCGTGAACGCCGCCAGTGGCATATTTGCTGTCCCTGCCAAACGAGGTGTAGTATGCCGCGTCCGTGAAGTCCTGCTTGTCAGCGTCCCAGAACGACGGGTTGATATGTTCCTTTACGTCAAGTCCGGCCTTCTTGAAGTAAGCAGCCTCAGAAGCATACTGTGCCTTGATGGCCTCGTTTGGAATGGCATCCACCAGTCCGGTGCCGCCAATGCCGATGGTAGACTCAAGCCTTACCGCCACAGCGCCATTACCAGTCTCGTATGGTGTGGGAGTGGTGTTGAACGCCTCTCTTGGTATGGAAATCTCAGGATAGATCAAGTCGAACTTCTCGCCGTCAGGGAACTGCATTGACGGTATGTCTTCCGTTTCCATCTTGGTCACGTGTTCCCAGCTCATCTTTATCTTGCTCTCATCAACAGGAGGCAAGAACGGAGACTGAGCTTGTGTCTGAGGCATGCCAGTCACCTCGGCTACATATCCGCCGTCGTTGCTGTTGGCGCCATCGGTCGGGTGATAAATCACGAGCAAATAACCGTTGCCGTTGCCGTAGCGAGTCTCATATTGAGCCTTGCGCTTGCCGTGGCCATACTCTGGGTGGCAGTCGAAACATGACGTGCGAACAGACGCTGGGCCCAAGCCCTTGAACGCGCCGGTGTTCAATGTGTATTGACGCTCGAACATCTGCTCGCCGATGAAGAACTGGTTGAACAGCTCCGCGTCGTTGTCGATGGCCGGAGTCTGGTCAGAGTATGCGCTTGACCCAGTGTTCATGGTCGTGCCAAGCTTGCCGCCGGGATACCACTCCTCGGCGGTGAAGTTGCCCACTTTGTTGCCTACGTACGCGGCGTCTGTTTCCGTGATTTCAACCTTGTTGTTATCATCAGAACAGCTTGCCGTTGTCATTGCCAACGCAAAGGCGAATGACATGTAAGCGTAATTCTTAAGATTCTTGTTCATAATGTATTTTGTTTTGTTCTTATTTCTTTCTCTTTCATGGCTAAACGTAGCTTCGCTTCCAAGGCTTGGAAAGTAAAGCTACGTAATGCTTATGTCGGATATTTAATAATATGTATCTTTCTTGAGGAAAGTATTATATTACTTAGAGACTTTCAAAGCGCGGAACCAAGCACCAGCCTTGTTCAACTCTTCGTCCAAAGTGTTGATTTTGTCGATGCAAGTCTTAACCTGTGCATGTGCTGGGTCGTCAACGAAAGCGATACCACTATTCTTTGCTGTCTCCAAAGATGCAATAGCCTCATCAAGAGCAGTGCTCAATGTGTTATAACCACTGTAGTTGTACTTCTTCATGATGGTCATCAAAGAGTTAGCTACAGGAGTTGTAGCAGTTACATCACGTGTGCCATAGAGAGAGTTCTTGATAGAGTAGATGTTGTCCTGATAGTCGATGAATGAACGTTTGCTGTATGGAGACTCGATGTAGTCGCGAGACTCTTTTTTGCCATCCTCTGTAGTACCACCATGACCGGTAGCTACACGGTAAGCCTGACCCAGCTTCTGGGTGTAAACCTCCTGGCAGATGCTTGAGCAACCGCCTACGAATACATTCTCCAAGGTCTCCTGCCATGTAGGGAACCAAGCCTTGTCGCCTGTGGCATTGAGGAGGAACTGACCGTAACCGATACCTGCGGAAGAAAGGGCACCTGCGCTATTTTCCAGACCTTTAAGACCATCAACCACCCAATTGCAATTGGATGTCAACCAAGAACCGAGGGTTGCATCACCATTCCAACCATACTGGAGGAGTGAAGTCATGTTGTAGATGTCGCCAGCTACAGCGGCAGCAAATGCCAACTCATCGATACCCTTCACAGATGTCATGCCTGCTTCTGTCTCGTTGGCATTCAGCATGGCTGCAGTACGTGCAGCACCATTGCGGAAGAGTACGAACTCCAATCCGTGGAAACCGATTACTGAGTCGAAGTGCTTGTGTTCTGTATAGATAAACTGGGCTGGTTTTTCACCCTTGATGCCGGCGATGATGTTCTGTTTGTTGAGTGCCTCTACCATCTGGTCGTGGTCGAGTGGCCATGAGTCGATGTGTGGGTCAATCTCGTTGTTGGCTGCTGCACCATAGAGGAATGCCTCACTGCGCTCCCATTCACGACGAGCGTTCTTGAAAGCCTCGCAGGCATCGGTGATATCTGCATCGCTCAAGTTGCCAGCCTTGGCGTTGGCGTATGCCTTGTCGCATGCATCCTTCAGAACCTTGGCATAGTCTCTCAAATCCTTGTAGGTAGGATTGATAATGTCGTTTACATAAGTGTTGGCAACAGCTGATAATTCTGTTGCTGGAACTACGTTACCCTCTGTTACAGGGTCATCATTATCGCTACAAGAAGCGAAACCCAAAGATAAGGTCATTGTTGCTACGAACAAAGAGGCTTTTAGAAATGTCTTTTTCATTTCGTGTCTATTTTTTGTTTATTAGATGTTATTGCTATTTCGTTATCTGTTAAATTTCTCGCACTCGTTTCTTTCCCTTTTAGAGGAAAAAACCCTGATAAGCGATGCCGATGTTGACTGCAGGCTCGTTATTATATTGCGACTTGAAGATGCGCTGCGTGTATTCGGCTTTCACGCAAATCTGTGGGAGGGGATAGTAGTTGATGCCTGCTGCCACAATCTTACGATTGGTCCACTGTGCCGTCTTGTTGTGCACAGAAGAATCGTAGTACTCGTAATGACCGAACACGTACATCTTTTGGTTTTGCGCGCGAAGCTTGCTAATCTGTGAGAATACGTTATAGCCTGCCTCGACCATTGCGGCGATGGCATGGCTGCCGAAGTATTTGCCGCTGCCGCTCTCATTCGGCTTCACTAATGACGTGCCAGGATATACGATGCTTGTGATGGCCGTGGCATCGCTTACATAACCGTAATCAACGTTTCCTCTGATTTTCCAGTTGTATTTGTTGTAGGTGAAGTCGAGTGCTCCAACATATACATTGCCCTTGATGTTCTTATGCTGGGTATCCTCAGGTGTTGTGTTGCCCATCGACTTGCCATAGTAGCCGCTCAAGCCGATGCGGAGGCCAGGAATGGAGTAGTTGTCGACACGTGCTGCCACGGCGTACTTGTTGGCCACCTCAAACTCATAAGGACTCTTGGCGCCACCCTGAATCCAGTTGCTACGGCTGAAACGATATGCGTTCAAGCCAGCCAAGAACTGAGCCTCATAGCGAAACTTGCCGCTCTTGCCCCAAAAGCTAATACCCGTCTGGTGCCAAGTGCAAGGAAGAATAGTGTTCTCACCCTCAGGGCGATAGACGGTAAAGAAATTCAATGGCTCATGGTAAGCGTTGGTCAAGCCCACAGGAACCACGATGTGGCCGGCCTTGATGTTGGCGAACTTGCCGAAAGACTTCTGAAGCCAGAACTGCTCAAGTTCCACCTCTCCACCTTTCTCCACTTCCTGCTCATACTCAATAGCTTCCTCTGCCTCGTATTCGATTGACTGGCCTGTCCCGCCATGCTCAAACTCAATCTCCGTGCCCATTGTCCAGCCTTTGCCGAAGTCGTAGCCTAAGTAGATTACGGCATGAGGAATGTCGAAGCGACCGTGGTTTGGCGCGTTCTTGTAAGCTGTAGCGTTGGAGTAACGCTTGCCCGCGTCGGTGAAGAAATTGCGACTGTAAGCTGCCTCGCCGTAACCGCCCACGCTGAGGCGATTGCCCTTGGCATGGTTCATCACGGAGTCGGCCGCGTTTTGTTGTGCCTCAACACTCTGTGAACCACCTAATAATAAAGCTGTGGAAACGAGAGAAAGAATGATTTTGTTCATTGCTATTGATATACTTTATTTACGCTGCAAAGGTAAAAGTTTGTTTAAAAGTGCGCAATACTCAAAAATAGGTAAATGTTTTTCCTTGGCCACTCATCATTTTTGGGTATCAAGCCACGGCAGGCACATAAGGAAAAATCGATAGCTATAAAGCAAAAAGGCAGATAGCGGATGATTCCGTTTTCTGCCTTTTCACATAAAAAAACTTTCCGTGATGTGGACCTGCGGGGAGTCGAACCCCGGTCCGAACAAGGAAGCCATACGCTTTCTACACGCTTATTCCAGCCTTCATTTTCGTACGGCAGCAAGACCTGGACCACCAACTGCCGTCTTATCCTCTAAAGCGTTTCATCAAAGGCGCGAGGCAGCCTTTGACTATTCCCGATTTAGTCTGCACCGCTTAATCTCTGGATTCGGAAAAACATCCTCGGAGCGATGTCTCGTCCCCGCGCGTGGCGCAGGGATTAAGCCAGTAACCTACTGTACTTCAGTTAGGCAGCGAGAGCGTAGTTGTTTTCGCCAATTAAATTCTTGTTCACTCAGATTATGGAGCTAGCCAACGAGGCTCCGCGTGCTTACATACAATTTCGTCTTGCCGTCAAATCCATACAAGCCCATTGTACTAAGATACAGCAAAGTTACGCTGTTTCCGCGTAACCGCCAAATTATTTCTTCACTTTTTTAATCTGCACATCAAACTATAAAATCTTATAGAGTCAACCAGCACATGAAACATTCCTTTTGGCATTCGCAATCCCGCAAATGGCTCAATCAATGTCAAGCTCTATAGGGCAATGGTCCGATCCGAATATCTCGGTATGTATCGACGCATCGGTTATGCGGTCGCGCAAACGGTTAGACGTGAGGAAATAATCGATGCGCCATCCAGTGTTGCGTTCACGTGAGCGGAAGCGATAGCTCCACCACGAGTATGTGACATCATCGGGGTGCAACGCGCGAAACGTGTCGGTGAAGCCATTGCTGAGCAGAGTTGTCATCTTGCCTCGTTCCTCATCGGTGAACCCCGCGCTTAGGTGGTTGGTCTTGGGGCTCTTGATGTCTATCTCTTCGTGTGCCACGTTCATGTCGCCACACACTATCACCGGTTTTTTCTCGTCGAGGGCATGGAGATAAGCCTGGAAGTCGTCTTCCCATTTCATGCGGTAAGCCAACCGACGTGGCTTTCCGCCTTTTGTCTCGGCCTCCTGGGAGTTTGGAGTATATACGCACACAAGGTAAAAGTCGGTCATCTCCAATGTCACCACTCGTCCCTCGTGGTCGTGTTCCTCAATGCCAATGCCGTAATTGACGCTCAGCGGCGTGTGGCGTGTGTAGATAGCCGTGCCGCTGTATCCCTTGCGCTCGGCATAGTTCCAATACGATTGGTAACCCTCAAACTGCAAGTCGAGTTGCCCCTCTTGCATCTTTGTCTCCTGAAGGCAGAAGAAGTCGGCGTCCAGCTCCTTGAAGTAAGCCTCGAAGCCCTTGCTCTTCACGTTGCCCTCGTCGTCGGTCTTAGGCTTCACGCAAGCGCGGAGCCCATTGACATTCCATGAAATAAACTTCATCATATTCGCTTTGCCTCACCTCTTAGAAGACTCATGAACTCCTCGCGCACCTTCATCGACTCGAACACGCCGCTGTAGGCCGATGTCGTGGTAACGCTGTTTTGCTTCTCCACGCCGCGCATCTGCATGCACATGTGTCGCGCCTCGATGACCACCATCACGCCCTGCGGCTTGAGGGTGTCGTTTATGCAATTCATTATTTGCTCGGTGAGGCGTTCCTGCACTTGCAGCCTGTGCGAGAAGATGTCGATAACCCTCGCTATCTTGCTGAGTCCAGTGATGTGTCCATTTGGTATGTACGCCACGTGGGCCTTGCCATAGAAAGGCAACATGTGGTGCTCGCACATCGAGAAGAAGTCAATGTCCTTTACTATCACCATCTGGTCGTATCTCTCCTCAAAGAGTGCGTCGGTGAGCACCTTGTGTGGGTCTTGCGTGTAACCGCGCGTCAGAATCTGCATGGCCTTTGCCACGCGCATGGGTGTCTTCAGCAGACCTTCGCGCTCTGGGTCCTCGCCCAAGAGTGATAAAATGGCCTTATAGTGGGTTGCAAGCTCGTCGAGTCCATCACGGAATTCTGTCTCTGGATTCATTTGAAAGAATATATGATATTAAGAAGTATATATGATAATGTGTAAAATGAACGCGCGTGGTTCACGGCGTGGCTTATGGAGAAAGCTTGTCGAGTTAATCGAACACGGTTATTTGTCCTTTCACGATTACCGCCGCCTTATAGCCCATGCCTTTAATGGCTTTGAGCATGCGCCTCGCTGAGCTGAGCGAGCGATAGTTTCCCACTCGGCAAATCCATCGAGGCGAATAGAAGTGCACGTATATAGGCTGGTCTGGGAATCGCATCTTGATGTCGTTTCCCGCCTGTTGCGCCTTTGTCTTGTCGGCGCGCGTGTTTCCTCCGGCGAAGGCCTGCACTCTGTAGCCCGTCACCTTGCGGGCACCGCGCATTACCTTCTTTCGCATGTCCACGGTAGGGATATGCAGTTCAGCCTCGGCTTCCGCCTCCGCTGCGGCGCTTTTCTCCGCCGCTTGCTTCTTCGTCTCGGCGAGCTGGCGTTTTTCCTCAGCCTCCTTTCGCTTTTCCTCAGCGTTCCTTTCCGCTATTCGCCTCTGCAAGGCCAATGCCTCTTCCACGGCGTTCTCCTTGGCTTTTTGCGCCTTCAGCCTTTCCTCCTCCTGCTCGTGGGCGCGCGCCTTTTCCAGGCTGTCGTTCTTCCCGGCAGTGGCTTTTGCCGTTGTCTCATGCTTGCCGCTTGCCGTCTTTGCCGCGGTCGTCGTAGTTGCCGGAACGCTTGTTTTTTGGGTGGCGTTAATGTTTTTCTTAGTAGTCTGCCCTTGTGCCTCCGTCAGCGTCGCGCTCCGCGTGACATTGCCGTTGACCAGCGCGTCGATTTCTCGGCTCTGCGATACTGTGACCTTGCCTTTGCCCGCCTGGCTTTGTTGCAGGTGCTGCGTGAAGGTCTGGGCTTTCGCCGACACCATGACACTCATGATTGACAAGAAAAGAAAAACGAATCTCTTCATTAATAAAATGCGTTTTTGTTATGGTAAAGCGGAAAGAGATATCCGCGATGCTCCTGCTCTTTCAGAATAATGCAATAATGCCGATGATGCCGTCGTGGCGATTGTCTCTCCCCGCGGCACCATCGGTAGGATTATCTTAACGTTAATTCGCCAGATTACTTCTTCCAAGCGTCGATGATGCCCTTGAAGTCAGCGGCCTTCAGAGAGGCGCCACCAATCAAGCCACCGTCGATGTCGGGCTTTGCGAAGAGCTCAGGAGCGTTGCCGGGCTTGCAGCTGCCACCATAGAGAATAGTCGTGTCCTCAGCGGCTTCCTTGCCATACTTCTCGGCAACGATAGAGCGGATGTAAGCGAGCATCTCCTCAGCCTGGTCAGATGTGGCGGTCTTGCCTGTGCCGATGGCCCAGATTGGCTCATAAGCCAGCACGATGTTCTTCCACTCCTCAGCTGTGAGGTTGAACACGCTGCCGTCGAGCTCAGCCTTCACGACCTCGTTCTGCTTGTTGGCCTCGCGCTCCTCCAGTGTCTCACCGCAGCAGAAGATGACCTTCAAGCCGTTGGCGAGAGCGAGCTGAACCTTCTCCTTCAGGATCTCGGCTGTCTCGTGATAGTACTGGCGACGCTCTGAGTGGCCAAGGATGACATACTGTGCACCTGTTGACTTAACCATTGCGGCGCTCACCTCACCCGTGTAGGCACCCTTCTCCTTGTCGGCGCAGTTCTCGGCACCGAGAGCCACTACATCCTGGTCGAGGACCTGAGCCACGCTTGCCAGGTGGATGAATGGTGTGCAGATGACGACACCGCAGTTTGGCTTGTCTGCCTTCAGTGTCTCGTTGATTTCCTTTGCCAGGGCAACGCCCTCTTGCAGGTTCTCGTTCATTTTCCAGTTGCCTGCTACGATTTTCTTTCTCATGATGATTAATATTAATATTGAAAAAAAGAATAAGCTGTCAGTTTTTCCGCTTCCTCCTGAGGTATCTTGTCCAGGCCCACGTGCGGTCGGCGAAGACGAGGAGGATGAGCGGGACGAAGAACAGGATCACGACCTTCATGATGGTCTCGCCCAGGCTTGTCGACGGCATGGCCCCGATGCTGAGCTTCGACAACGGCGCGTTGAGGCTCGAGCTTGAAGGCAAGTCGTTGTGGCTCCACTTTCGTATTATGGTTCCGTCTTTCAGCAGCAGCAAGCCCGGGTTGCTGCGTATGATGGTCTTGAGCGCGGTCTCGTCGGTGAAGCAGAACGGGTATTCCGCGCCCGTGATGTCGGCCCAGTGGTCTATGTCTTTCTTGGTGGAGGCGGTAAGGCAATAAAATGGTATCTTCCGCTCTTGGCAATACTCGTAGAGCAGGTCTATGTCGCCGAAGTTGGAGTCGTCGGCCTGCTCCAGGTGTGGCGACACGAGTAGGAAGATGTAACCCTTTGCCGTGAGCACGCTGTCGGTGATGTCGTCGCCGTCGGCATTCTGTATCGAGAAGTCGTGGATTGGCGGCACGTAGCCTTCCTTGGTCTGCACGGTCTTGGAGTCAACAAACTGCCACGAGGAGTCGGGGTAGTTGTCGAGCGTGAACTCTTTCTTCACGCCGTTTTTCTGGAGTATGAAGGTCGTCTCAAACTCAGGTTGCGGCGCGCCAGCCGGTATTTCCATGCCTTTCTTGATGTTCATGCCGATATGGTATGGACGGAAGTCGATTAGCGGTAGGTGGTAGAGGCAATGGGCACTGAGCAACAGCACGAAGAGTATGGTGTAGTTGATGGCTATCCATTGCGTGGAGCGCGAGAGGAAGCGGTACATCCGCAGCGGTCGCCATGCCACGACGACGGAGGCGGCCAGCAGCACTATGTTCTTGAGCAGTGTCTGCACGTTGGTCAGGCGCAACGCCTCGCCGAAGCAGCCGCAGTCTTTCACGGGATTGAACAGCGCTATCCACACCGTGATGAGGGTCATCACGGCCATGAACGCCACGAGAATCTTCGACACGAGATGGCGGCGGATGGCGAACAAGATGAACACGCCGAGACTGAACTCAAGCGCCGACAGCGCCACCGACGCGAGAAGCGTAACGATGTCTGGCACGATGCCGCCCATGCCGACGGCCGAGATATAATCTTGAAGCTTGTATTGGGTGCCTATGGGGTCTATGGCCTTGACGAACCCCGAAAACACGAAGGTCGCGCCGAGGAGGAATCGGCATGCGTTCACCAGCACGGTCAAGGCTGCTGCCTTGGCCTTACTTAGACCTTGTTGTGTGCTGATAGTTGCCATTATCTCAAGCGTATCGCCCCAAAAACAGAATAATTGATGATGTCGAGCAAGTTGGAGTCCACGCCCTCCGACGCCAGTGCCTTTCCGGCAATGTCCTCCAGTTGCTTTATGCGCGCTATCTTGGTGAGGATGAAGTCGGTATAGCTGCTCACGCGCATCTCTCGCCATGCCTCCCCGTAGTCGTGGTTCTTCCTTACCATCAGCTCAAACGCCTCCTTGGCAATGTCATCGTAGAGGTCAAGAGCCTCCGCTGCTTCCATGTCGGGCGCGAGCACGGAAGGGTGGGCGAGCTGTATCAGGCCGATGATGCCGTAGTTGACCAAGCCGATGAACTCTGGGCGTATGCCCTCGTCTATCATTGCCTTGCCCGTGGTCTCGATGTCGCGTATGCGGCGCGCCTTTATGAAAAGCTGGTCGGTGAGCGACGAGGGTCGGAGTATGCGCCATGACGCTCCATAATCGTGGAGCTTCTTGGCGAAAAGGTCGCGGCACTCGTTCAGTGTGTCCTTAAACTCTTGGTTTGTATCGTGTTCTGCCATAACGGTATCTTCCTTTAGACTGCAAAGTTACTAAAATTTTAATAGTGTATGGCAGAAAACACGCTTTTTCTTTTCCTCGGTCTTTTTCTCAGTCCTCGGCTTGCCTTTTGTGTATCACCCTGACGGTGCCGCAAAGGGCGTCGTAGCGCACCTGCAGCGAGTCGCGCTTCACGCGGAGCATGTTTTTCCTGTAGAGGTCTTTCTCCGCTCCGTATTGCGCTATCGTGGCTTGCAGCGCCGAGTCGGTTCGGCCTATTTCGGCTTGCGTCATCTTCAGCGAGGCGTCTTGCCATATCTTTAGGGCCTTCTCGCGGCTCTCCACCGCCTTGGGGTGGTTGGCGCGCAGCCGCGTTATGGCGTTGAGCGTGGCCTGGTAGTTGCCGGCCTTGTAGAGCGAGTCTATCTTGTTCATCAGCGACGCAGCCTTCTCGTCTTCGGTCTTCTGGCACGATGCCATAAGAGCCATGGCCGCGAGCGTCAGCAATGTTGCTTTTTTCATTTTCAATTCATTCGGTGTTAATCTTGTTTGCCTGCTGCTTCTCTGCCGTCGTAGTGTTATTTCCTCACCAGCAGCGCGGAGAGTTCCCACAGGATGTAGATTGGCAGGAAGACCGCGAACAGCGTGAACGGGTCCGACGACGGGGTGATGAACGCCGCCACCATGAGCAGCGTCACGATGGCATGGCGACGGTAGCGATTGAAAAACGAGCGATGGAGCAGTCCCATCTTTGACATGAGCCACGACAGCACCGGCAGCTCGAAGATGATGCCCATCATGAAGGTGAGCATCAGGAAGTTGTCCATGTAGCTCTCCAGTGACAACTGGTTGGTGATGGCCGGTGACAGCTGGTAGGTGTATAGGAATCGCAGGGTCAAGGGGAAGACCAGTCCATAGCCCACCACGCAACCGGCGTAGAAAAGCAGCGTGCCGAGGACGAAGGTGAACCTCACGCCCTGCTTCTCGTTGGCGTAAAGTGCGGGGCACACGAAGCGCCACACCTCGAAGACGACGTATGGGAAACTGACCAGCAGCGCGAGCCAAAACGACAGTTCGCACTGCAGGAAGAATTGCGACGCCAGCTTGAGGTTGATCACCGACACGTGGAAGGGCCTTACCAGGTCGGTGGGCACGGGCACGAAATGTCCCGACAGCGACGCGAGCCAGTGGTATAGGAAGAAGTCGTCGGAGGCCGGCGCCATCACCACGTGGTCGAAGAGCCACGGTATGAAGGCGAAGCCTAATATGAGCGCCGCCACCCACGCCGCCACTATGCGCACGATTATCCAGCGCAGCACCTCGAGATGGTCCCAAAACGAGGGCTCGCCATCAATGCTTGTAGGTGTCTGTGGCTGGCTTGTCGCTCTTGTCATCTGCGTTTACGGTCTGGTCAACGGCGTCGTTGATGCCGTTGACTCCATCCTTGAAACTCTTGACGCCCTGTCCCATGGCCTTCATGAGCTCTGGTATCTTCTTGCCGCCAAAGAGCAGCAACACGACGATGAGTATTATGATAAGCTCCGGCGTGCCGAGGCCGCCGATGAGCATGAGTGTTGATAGTGTCATTTCTTTGTGTTTAATGTGTTCTGTGTGTTTACCTCGCGCTGGCCACGTGGGGCGTTCAAAGCGCGCTTCCCCATTCTCGGCACTGCCTCTCGGCGTCGCTGTCCGGGGCCCACTTCACCTTCAGCGGCTCGGCGGCAATCTCGAATCCGGCCTCCTCAAGGCGTTGCTGCATGCGCTTCTCCACGCCTCCGCCCCAGCCGAAGCTGGTGAACACGGCGGCCTTCTTGCCCTTGAAGCGCATGCCGTGGATTAGTTCCAGCATGCCGGCCATGGCATACGTCATGCCGAGGTTCACCGTGGGGCATCCCACGAGAATCTCGCGCGAGCGGAACGTCTCGAGCAGGATGTCGTTCTTGTCGTCCTTGGTCACGTTCATTATCACCACGCGCGTTTCGGGGTGAGCCTGGCGCACGCCGTTGGCTATCTGTTCGGCCATGCGCCGCGTGGCTTGCCACATGGTGTCGTAGATAATCGTCACCTGGTCTTCCTGATAGTTGGAATCCCACTTCTGATAGCAGCCCACGATGTCGTTGATGTGGTTGGTCCATATCACGCCGTGCGATGGCGCTACCATCTTGAGCGGCAGGTTGGCCTTCACCAGCTCGTCTACCTTGCGCTTCACGTTGGTGTTGTAGATGGTGAGGATGTTGGCGTAATATTTCTCCGCCTCGCGGAACAGGTCGCGCTGGTTCACCGTGTCGTCGTAGAGGCTCTCGGTGGCGTAGTGCTGGCCGAAGACATCGTTTGAGAAAAGTATCTGCTCCTTGTCGGCGTAGGTCATCATGGTGTCGGGCCAGTGGCACATCGGCGCCTCGATGAAATGGAGCGTGTTCTCGCCTATGCAGAGGGTGTCGCCCTGCTTCACGTTCACGAAGTTCCAATCCTCGTGATAGAGGCCGCGCAATATCTGCTCACCTTTCTTGGTGCAGTAAATCGGCGTGTCGGGGATGAGCTTCATCAGGGCAGGCAGCGCGCCCGAGTGGTCGTTCTCGTTGTGGTTCATCACGATGTAGTCGATGTCGCTCAGGTCGATGTCCTCGGCCAAGTGGGCCACGAACTCATGGTCGTAAGGAGTCCACACCGTGTCGATGAGCACGTTTTTCTCGTCCCTGATGAGATAGGAGTTATAGCTTGAGCCGTAATGGGTCGACAGCTCGTCGCCGTGGAAATGTTTCAGTTCCCAGTCTATCTTTCCTACCCATGACACTTTATCCGTTATCTTCTTCATGTTTTAGCTTTCCCGTTTAATTAAAAAAACGTATTCCGAATTGTATTAATTGCAAAGTTAAGGCTTTTATTCGAAATGCCCCAATGATTATCGTTTTTTCTTCCCTGCTGCGGCAATTTGCCTCCACGCTCCAACTATCCCCATAGATAAACACAAGCGTGAATTTCCGTTGATGCTTTGCGGGGGCGGGGAGGATATGGGGCGTCCGCAACCGGAAAGGTCGTTGAAATGTAAAATATTATTGCCAAAATTTAACACTTGGAAACCGTTGCGTTTAGAGCGGAAAAATGGCTTCGAGGTGCCCCTTCTTGGCAACGTCGGCGCCTTTTTTGCCAAAAACCATTGCCGTTACGGTGTAATCGCGTTGCCGTTACACCGTAACGGCGACGCG
>ENA-OPFB01000023-OPFB01000023.1-human-gut-metagenome-genome-assembly--contig:-NODE-23-length-26554-cov-3.665157_pt1 | contig 26554 bp, 23 predicted proteins | sample MGYA00241309_ERZ501552 | MGnify/ENA primary metagenome ERZ501552 (study PRJEB25962, sample SAMEA2042426) | human gut metagenome | biome: human gut; feature: human-associated habitat; material: faeces... | reverse complement strand
CAAAGCGCTACGATTGGGTATGCCATCACTCCAAATCCCGTAAGACCCTTAAAAAAGCTCATTTGCGCCCGACACTGGGTCGACAAATGGGCTTGATGTTGCTATGGAATGTATTGCAAGTGGTTCATGGCATGGCCACCCCACGTGGTTTCGTCTACGAAGCGGAACCCGATGGCTCGGTAAAGTCGCTCTGCCCAAGGATGGGTGTGGTCCACGAGCAGGCCCACCGGCTGGGTGCCGTGCCGCCTGATGACCCCGCTTATGAGCTTGGTGGCTATGCCCCGCTTGCGGAAGCGTGTTTTCACGCATAGCGAGTCGATGTAATACTCGCCTGCCCGTGTTTCCTCATCCATTGACGAGAAGTCGCGCCCAAGGCATCGGCGCGCCTCTTCCACGAACCTCTTGCGCAAACGTAGCAGGTCTTTGCCGTCGTAAGCCACGAGACACCCCGCCACCTCGTCGCCCACCATCGCCACCAGGGTGTTGAGGTATGAATATTGGCTGTCGTCCATGGCTACGAGCCTGGTCATCATGTCGCGAAAATCGTCCAAAGTGTGGTCTGGCCCAGCGAAGTTGCGACAACAATCATGATCCATCGCCTCCATGATGAGCGAGGCTATCTCCGGGGCTTGCGCCACATCGGCACTCCTTATCACGACTTGTTTATCCATAATAGAAATTGTATATATGAATTACAGCTTTACGGTCTTGTTCATCAAGTAACCATCAAGGATGACCATTGCCGCCATGCTCTCGACGATGGGCACCGCCCGTGGCACCACGCAGGGGTCGTGACGTCCACGCACGTCGACAGTGGCTGCATTGCCTTCCACGTCTACCGTGGGCTGTGGCATAAGCAGCGTGGCCACAGGCTTGAACGCCACGCGGAAGAAGATGTCGGCACCGTTGGATATGCCACCTTGTATGCCGCCCGAGTGGTTGGAGAGCAATCCGTCGGGCGTCATGATGTCGTTGACCTCGGAGCCAAAGTGGCGCACCATGTCGAAGCCGTCGCCAAGCTCAAAGCCTTTCACCGCGTTGATAGACAGCATGGCCGCGCCAAGCTGGGCGTTGAGCTTGCCAAACTCTGGCTCACCCACCCCGGCGGGGCAGCCCTTCACGACGCAAGTCACCACTCCGCCCACGGTGTCGCCCCTGCCCTTGACGTCAAGGATGAGGTTCTCCATCTCCTTTGCCTTCATAGCGTCGGGGCAGCGCACCATGTTGTCCTCGGCCTTGGAAAGGTCGTACCTGTGATAGTCGCGGTCAAGCTCTATGTCGCCCACCTGAGAGACATAAGCCTGGACGGTGACGCCAAGTTGCCTCAAGGCGAGCTTGGCCAACGCACCGCCTACACATCGCGCTATGGTGACGCGCGCCGAGGAACGGCCACCGCCCCGGTGGTCGCGAATGCCGTATTTTGAGAAATAAGTGAAGTCGGCGTGCGACGGACGGAAGATACGGCGAAGGTTGTCATAATCCTTGGAATGCTGGTTGGTATTGCGCACCACGAAACCGATGGGCATGCCCGTGGACTTTCCCTCGAATACACCACTGAGCAAGTCCACCTGGTCGGGCTCGTTGCGCGACGTGGTAATCTTGCTCTGTCCCGGGCGGCGGCGCGAGAGCTCATGTTGAATGAAGTCCATGTCAATGTCTATACCTGCCGGCATCCCGTCAACGACGCCCCCGACGGCCGCGCCATGACTCTCACCAAAAGACGTAAGGGTGAAGACAGTTCCAAAAGTATTGCGCATGATTATTTATAGGATTATTGTGAATTATGTTTGGTTTATGTTACAAAGGTACGCTTTTTGCTTTTAATTCAGTAGCTTGCGGCCATGTTTTTGCCGAAATCACTACTTTTAAGTATTGTGGCAATGAAAGAAAACAAGTAATTTTGCAAACAGAAAAAGGGAAGGCAGGAAAATCGGAGACTTCCACTTTACGAGATAGATATAATAATGTTTTTGTATAATTCAATATTAGGCCCGCCGTGAGGTGTGCCTTTTATTTTTTTTATTTACCCAGCGACAATTTATCCCCGTCTATCCTAACCTTGCCCTCACCCACGAGAAAGCGGAGCGCGCGGTCGATGTCGTCGCCCGGCGCGTCAAGCGCCGCCACTTCGTCAAGCGCGTGTGGCTTCTTGTCGGAAAGGAGGGCGAGAATGAGCTTGACCGTCGTGTTATTGAAAGTAGCTGACTCATGCCTGTCCTTGAGGCACACGTCACAATGGCCACACTCCCCCACGTCGTCCTCGCCAAAATAGCGCAGCAATTGCTGACTTCTGCACACGTCATCGTTGCCGGCATAAGCCATGATGGCCTCTATGCGCTTGATAAACTGCTCTTTGCGGTCTTCATACACCGACCGTGGAATGAAGGCCTCCTCTTCCCTGTCGCGCTGATAAGACACGAAGGGCATCTTGCGTTGAGGTATGTAGCTGATGATGTTGCGCTTGCTCAAGCTCTTCAGCACTTGGTAGCACTGGTCTCGCGTGAGCTGGGCTTGCGAGGCTATGAGCGACTCGTCTACGTAGCGATAGTCGGTGAAAAGGCCTCCATAACAGCGAAGCAGCGCCGTCATCACGGCCTCGTCGTCGCCCGACAGGGCGTCGAGCTGATACAGGTCGTTGCGCCGCAACAAGATGTGAACCCTCGCTGCCGAGTCGGGGTCGGTCTCATAATGCAGGTAGCCGGCATTGTCAAGGATATGGAGCGAGGAGTCTACCTGGATGGGAAACAAATGATAGGTAGCGCAAAACTGCCCTATGTCGAAAGTGAAGGTGTGGCCAGCGCCGCTTCCCAGACCCACGCCGTAATAGAAAGCCAAGCAGTCGTACACATTATTTATATAGTCCTTTGGCGGGAAGTTCTCGTCGACGCGCCGCGTCAGCTTGCTCACGTCGTTGCCGTTCCACAGCAATACGGCGTAAGCCCTGTTGCCGTCGCGCCCGGCGCGGCCCGCTTCTTGGAAATAAGCCTCTATTGAGTCGGGACAGTCGAAGTGGACAACGATTCTCACGTCGGGCTTGTCGATGCCCATGCCAAAGGCGTTGGTCGCCACAATGACGCGCTTCGTGTCTTCCTGCCACAAATTCTGACGCTCGTCGCGAGTGGAATGTTCAAGACCGGCATGATAAAACGTGGAGTTGACGCCTGAACCACACAAGAACTCGGAAATCTCCTTGCAACGCCGCCTGCTCCTTACATACACTATGGCAGAGCCTGCCACCCGTTTAAGGATATGCACCAATTCGGCAGGCTTGTTCTCGGCCTTACGCACCACATAAGAAAGGTTCTTGCGCTCAAAGCTCATGCGAAAGACGTTTTCCGACTTGAACGCGAGCTTGTCTTGGATGTCGTCGATGACTTGTGGCGTTGCCGTGGCGGTGAGAGCCAACACGGGAACGTCGGGTTTCATCTTGCGGAGCTTGCCTATCTCCAAATAGGCCGGACGGAAATCGTAGCCCCACTGGCTGATGCAATGAGCCTCGTCGACGGTAATGAAGCTCACGCGCATGTGACGGAGCTTGACCTGGAAAATCTCGGAGGAGAGACGCTCAGGGGACACGTAAAGCAACTTCACGTCGCCGAGGACGCAATTCTCAAGCGTGCTGACTATCTCGCCGCGTTTCATGCCCGAGTATATGGCCACCGCCCTAACCCCCTTGGCCCTTAAATGCTGAACCTGGTCTTTCATCAAGGCTATGAGCGGCGTGACGACTATGCACGTGCCATCCGACGCGAGAGCCGGCACCTGAAACGTGATGCTCTTGCCTCCACCCGTAGGCATAAGGCCAAGGGTATCCCTGCCAGAACCAATACTCTCGATAATCTCACGCTGGATGCCGCGGAAATCATCATAACCCCAGTATTGGCGGAGAATGTCGCGATAGATGTCTTTTTTCTCCGTTCCCATTTGCTTTCAGCGTGGCTATATGTCTTCTTCCGTTGGCCGTATGTCCTCTATCTGAAGCTGCACCTGGTTGCGCTTAAACACGTTTGCCTCCAAGGTGTAAGCTATGTCAAACGACCTCTTCGACTTGATATACCTTGCCGAGGCGCTCTGCCCGAAGGCTATGCCGTTGACCACCGTGCCCGACTTGGAATCTACAAGCTCCAGCTTGATGTGTTCCTGTGAGCGTCCCACGACCTTGCTCGTGCCATAATCATACACGCCCTTGGTGCAGAACATGGGCTTCTCGTTGCCTGGCCCGAAAGGAGAGAAACGCCGCAGGTCGCTGAAGAAGCGCTTGGTAATGTCCTTGAAGTCGAGCACCTCATCGATGCGCAGCAACGCCTCGGTTTGCTCAGCCTGTATGTGCTCGTCGACGTAATGCTGGAAACGGTTGCGGAACTCAGGCACGTCGCACCATTTCAACGTCAAGCCGGCGGCATAAGTGTGGCCGCCAAAGTTGAGCAGCATGTCGCGACAGCTCTTTATAGCCGAATAGATGTCGAACCCCATCACCGAACGGGCCGAACCAGTGGCAAGGTCGCCATCGCGCGTGATGACTACCGTGGGACGGAAATAAAGTTCGGTAAGGCGTGAGGCCACGATGCCGATGACACCTTTCTTCCAGTGTTCATCGTAAAGCACGATGGAAGAATGGTGCTTCTGTGCGTCAATGCGCGACACTATCTGGTTGGCCTCTTCGGTCATCTGCTTGTCTATGTCCTTGCGCTGCTCGTTATACTCGTCGATGTGGCGGGCTTCCTTCACGGCGGTGTTGAAGTCTTTCTCCACGAGCAAGTCGACGCTCTCCTTGCCGTTCTCCATTCGGCCAGAGGCGTTGATGCGCGGGCCAATCTTGAAGATTATGTCGCTCATGGACATCTCGCGCCCGCTGAGCCCGCAAATGTCTATGATGGCCTTCAAGCCAACAGACGGGTTCTGGTTGAGCTGCTTCAAGCCATGGAAGGCGAGGATGCGGTTCTCGTCGACCACGGGAACGAGGTCGGCGGCAATGCTCACGGCGCAGAAGTCGAGAAGGGGAATGAGGCGGGAGAACGGGATGCCATTGTTCTTTGAGAAGGCTTGCATGAACTTGAACCCTACCCCACAGCCACAAAGATGCTTGAAAGGATAGGTGTCGTCAGCACGCTTGGGATTGAGTATTGCCACGGCATCGGGAAGCGAGTCGTCAGGCATGTGGTGGTCGCAGATGATGAAGTCTATGCCAAGGCTCTTGGCGTAGGCTATCATGTCGTTGGCCTTGATGCCGCAGTCGAGAATGATGATGAGCTTCACGCCCGTCTCATGGGCATAGTCAATGCCTTTCTTGCTCACGCCGTAGCCTTCGTCGTAGCGGTCGGGAATGTAATAGTCGATATTGGAGTAAAACTGTTGCAGGAACTTATAGACCAGTGCCACAGCCGTGCATCCGTCAACATCGTAGTCGCCATAAACGAGCACTCGCTCCTTACGTCCCATGGCATCGTTGAGCCTGTCCACGGCCACGTCCATGTCCTTCATCAAGAAAGGGTTGATGAGGTCGGAAAGCTGAGGGCGGAAAAACCGCTTGGCGGCACTTTCCGTAGTGATGCCTCGCTTGACGAGCAATCCCGTAAGAGTAGGGCTCATGCTGAGTTTCTCGCTCAGCTCAAGTGCTTGGCGAGATTTCTCAGGTGTTAATGGGTCGTACTTCCATTTGAAATGCATGTTGTTGTTTTTTATTTCTTCTGCAAAGATAAGGAAAAAAGAAAACAAATGAAAGCATTGCCATGATAAAAGCATAAAAAAAGAAAGAGGGTGTGACAAAACCCAAAATAACCTGAGTTCGGGATAAGCGAACTGTGGATAAAGGTTTTTGTTAAAGCCCTGCCTAACTATGCAGCAACAAAAAAAATGGGCGGGTCTCATAGAGTGAGAACCGCCCATAATATATAAAAGTCTATTATGAATGAAAAGTGTTTACTTCACTGTGCAGAAGATCTTGTCAGAGGTCTTTCTGGTCGGGTAGAGCTTAACGGTGTTGCCTGCTACTGAGAGGTTGGCGCCACCAGCTGTCAGGTTGTCGAGACTTCCACCGAGATTGATGTCCCAACCGCCGTTTATGCGGAACTTCCAACCATCTGCTGTTACACCTACATTTTTAGCCTCAAAGCAATACTCTTCAGCATTCCATGTCATGGCTGCGTCTCCATCCCAATTGTTGAAGCCACCGATGATGCCCATGGTCTCAACCTTAGTTGCTGTGATAGTGCCTTCTCCAAGATTAACATCGAAGTAGTAGACACCCTCTCCAGCGTTCACGCCGATGTTTCCACCTTCGTTGGTTGCAGCATCCGAGAATGTGTTGAATGCACCAGCATTGATTTCGTTGTCCCATTTTCCTGCTACACGCTGGAACTTGAACTGGAGACCAGCTCCGTTAGGATCGGCTACATATACATAACCAGTGTATACGCCCTTTGCCTCGTCCACGAGAGCGAGCTTCTGGTCTGAACTTGACCAACCATCTGTGCTACCGATGAAGTAGATGAATGGATCGTAGTTGACTTCCTCGATGGTGTAAGTATAGTCCATCATGTCGATGGTGAGCTTATACTTACCAGCCTTGGCAATCTTACCAGCCTTAGCGTCACCGTTGGTCAGCGCACCAGTCATGCTGGCGTCGCCGTCAACCTTAGGTCCTACAACACCTGGAGCCCAGAGGTTATCTGCATCAATGTTTTTCTTAGGAATAATCTTCCAATACTGGTCTGCCTTGGTTGTTTCGAATGTGATGGTGAAAACAGGGTCATCATATACATCCTTATCGCTATGATTGAATGCCTTTGCGGCTTCTTTAGTCCAACCATCGTGATCTTTGGTTGTGAACATGTCGCCAACGAGGTAATAACCCTCTTCGATAACTGGAGCCTCAGGAACTGCCTTCACCTGGAACTTCTTTGATGTAGCCATCTTGATGGCTGTCGATCCATTGTTAACCCATGCATCAAGAGTAGCATCGATGTCGCGCTCTTTAGGACGCTTGCCATACTTATCTACGATATAGCTTGTCAATTCAGCTTTAGCCATGTTACCATCAGCATCAATGTCGAATGACTGACCGTCGAAGTTAATCTTATAATTAGGTGTATAAGCAGCGTTGGAAGAAGTAGGAGCAACAATGCTCGCTACTTTTACCTTATCTCCTGTAACATCAGCCAAGTTGATGACATCAACTGGAGTTACGCTACCGTCGCCGAATGATACAGCTTCCTCCTGAGGATTTGACTGTGGGTTACCCCAATCTGTGTAGTCCTCGGTACAAGATACCATAGACATCAGCAGGGTCATTCCCAATAATATTTTCTTAATCATAATTGTCTATACTTTAAGTGATTTACAATTTAACGATGCTGAATGCACCTGTGATATCGTTGAATGAGATACAATACTTACCTTCTGCCAAACCGATGTTATGACCATTAGCCTCGCACTTACCATACATGTTGATAGCGCCATCTGCTGCACCATATCCCCAGTTGGTATCCCAAGAACCAGCAATCTTGAACTTGAAGCTTACTGTCTGTCCGGCAGGAACTTCCATCACATAGTACCAAGCGTGGTTTTCAACGCCCTCTGTGTTGTAAGGAAGCATTGGAGTGTCGCTCGCGAAATCGTCTAATGAGGTTGCAATCTGGATAGTACCATAGTTGGTTACATTACCCTCGTACTTCTCCATCTTGGCTGTATTGTCAGCAGTGTTGATTGTAATGGTGTAGTAACCGGCTTCAGAAGCAACGATATGACCACCGTCACCACCGCCATTACGATTTTCTATTGTGCCTTTTTTAGCGCTGATTTCGTTCTTGAGTATGGCGTTCATACTGTAATCCCAGTTGAAGTCTGGAGGCAGAATCTTGAAGCCAGCTCCGTCGCACTCGGCCTTGTCGTTGTAATCGCCGGTAAGGAAGTAGTTGGTGTATTCAATCTCACCAGCACCAGTCTTCTTGTCGTAAGCGAAGTTTGGCTTAAGGAACATAGGAAGTGCGTCTACTCCAATGTTCTTGTCGTTTGCCCACTTAGCGCCGAACATGTTACCTACAAGATACCACATTGTTGGAACAGCATCCTTCAGTTCAATATAGTAAGGCTTTACTTTGAGCTTTACTGAGTTTGAAGCGACAGGGTTCAGACGGCTTGTGCCCTCAAGGATGTAAGCGTTCACACGAACGTACATCTCCTGCTCGGCAGGAACATTACCTTCAGTCCATTTAAGTATCTTTACCAATGCCTTGTCCATTTCTTCAGCAGAGGCAGAAATGTTGCATTTCTGTGTAGTGTTGCTAAGAACAGCGTAGTCTGGAACCTTTTCGCCACTCTCGTCTGCAGCAGCTTCATCAGTAGAAACTTTGAAGCTGTTGGTTGGAGATACTTGCACCTCGTAAGTTGCGTTGACAGGGGCATTTTCTGCTGTGTACTTAGGCTGTGACCATGTAAGGCCAAGTCCTGTGGAATGCTCCAAATCAATAGTCGCATTGGCATATTCTGGAGTATTCAACGTGAACTCCTTAGGCTGGATAAGCGTAGGGTTTGAGTCGTTGTCATCCGAACATGAAGCGAATAAGCTGATGATGCCGATAAGCAGAGCACCAATTATATATTTATTCTTCATATTGTGTTTTCTTTTATAATTCTATTATACTTTAGTTTTGAACCTCGTTGTATCCATCAATCTGTGTCAAGTTCTTGTTAGAACGAACCTCTGAAGATGGGAGAGGATATACATTATAGGTCTTGGTGAAGGTTGTACCATTAGTACTACCACCCTTAAGTTCCCATTTGTATGTAGCCTGAGTTCCACCAAACTGATTGAAACGAATCAAGTCGGTACGGCGCAGACCCTCGCAATAAAGCTCGCGAGAACGCTCGTCAAGAACATCGTTAAGAGTGTAAGAAGGACGTACGGCTGCGTGGGCACGATTGCGGAGAGCGTCGATATAACCCTTAGCCTTAGCCGAACTCTCGCCATTGATGTGCATCTCAGCCTCTGCTGCATTGAGGTAAGCCTCAGCTACACGGAAGAGGAAGTAGTCTATATCTACGTTATAGCTGTCGTGAGGAGTACCACCATTAGAATAGTTGTTATTCCATTTTGGTGTTGCAATACCCTTGACGAACTTATCGTTAGCACCAATCTCCAAAGTACGATCGCCGTCACTGTTGCCCTTACCCCAAAGGATAGCACGGTCGTCAACGTTCATAGCACGGATTTCGGAAGCAGACTTGTTTACAACAACTTTTGGATCGGTGAAGAACTTCTCTACGAATTGTGGACGAACACGCATACCTGACCATGTGTTGGCAGTAGTGGCAGCATCCTTACCTGTAACAGTCTGCATCGTAGCATCCCAAAGAGCTGCTACATAGAACATAGAACCACCCCATCCCTGAGTCTTTTCTCCATCTTGCATCAATGGGAGAAGAGCCTCGCAGCTTGCACCATTTGAACCATTGTCGCCCATGAAGAGCAGGTCGTATGGCTTGTAGCCATTAGCCTTTGCCTCATTAGACATCTTGCTGTCATCGAAGAGCTTATAGTCTGAATTGATAACCTTCTCGGCATATTCGAGAGCCTTATCCCAATATTGATTGTTCTGACCATCGTTATTGAGGTATGTACCAGCATTGAGGTACAGACGGCTTAAGAGCAACCAGCATGTGCCTTTGTCAATGCGACCATAGTCTGGGTCGCTGTCAGTCTCAGGCTTTGCTGCCAGCAAGTCTGGCTCTGCTGCCAGCAATTCGTCCTTTACCCAGTTGAACAGGAATTCACGGCCCATCTGAAGAAGCTCTGCGCGAGTGTAGCTCTTGCCTTCCTCAAACTTTTCGTTGTAAGCGTGGGCCTGACGTGGTGTCTCTGCTGAAATCTTGTCAATGAATGTCGGGTCTCCGAAGAAGTCGAGCATCAAGAAATAGCTGTAGGCACGAAGTACACGTACCTCTGCATACTTAGTTTTATCCTCTTTGGCTGCGTCGAGGCTCAAGAAATGATTCTCGTAAGAGATGTTCGACATCAGACGATAGTAGAGGTTCTTCAGAGTAGCATTACCCGGATCTAACTTATTGTTGGCAACATCTGCGATACCGCCATCCGACCACCAGCAGACAGCTTCGTCGGTAGGTACCTCGTTGAAGTTGAACAGGTTGCGTAGAAGGGTTGACTTACCATTGTCGTCGATAGTGAAATCGGCATTACCGTCATTACCCTCCATGATAAGACCAGCATAGCACTTGCTGTATAAGCCCATAATATTAGGATTGGCATCAACAGTAGGGTCAATGTTTCCCTTGTTCAAGTCATCCATGCAAGAGCTCAAGCTTGCTGAAAGCAGAAGAGCTGCTGCTGGGGCAATTATTTTGAATTTATTGAGTTTCATATCGAAATCTATTTTAAAATGTTAGAAGTTAAGGTTCAGACCGAGCAGGAATGTGCGGCAACGAGGATAGATGTTGTCGTCCTTACCTGATGTTACTTCAGGGTCGATACCTTTATACTTGGTGATAGTAAATACGTTAGAGCATGAGGCGTAGATACGACCAGAGATGCCCTTGTAGTTGCCACCCTTCAGCAGATTGTTGAAGTTATAGCCCAGTGTGATGTTGTCGCACTTCAAGAAGCTACCATTCTGAACGAAGTAGTCGGTAAGAGGATAGTTGTATGAAGTCCAGCCCAAATTTACAATATCCTTTGTGCTGTTTTTGTAATATCCCTTAGCACTACAAATTTCTTTCGTATTTATTGCACCCTCAGCGTATCCATTGTAGAGATAGTTTCCGAAGCTTGCACGGAAATTACTGCCGAGATCCCAGTTCTTGTATGCAACCTTGAAGCTGAAACCGCCTGTCCAAGGAGCCACGATATTCTTATAGAAGTATCTGTCGTTCTCGTCAATTGTACCATCGCCATTACGATCTACGTAGCAACCCATGATTGGACGTCCGCTCTCATCGTAAACCTGCTGGTAAACCAAGAATGAGTTGGCTGGCTTTCCTACCTTATGATAGGTGATAGCCTGATCCTGACCTACCTTCATACCTGCCTCTATCATATCACGACCACCAGCAAGTTCGGTAATCTCGTTCTTGTTGTAAGCAGCGTTGACGCTCAATTCTACAAACCAGTCCTTGGTCTGGATAGGACGACCTGTGATAGCTACCTCAAAACCCTTGTTTTCCAATGTACCTGCATTCATCAAGAGCGCATTGTCAAAGTTCTGACCTGCAGCGATGGTTGTTGTGCTGAGCAAGTCGGTTGTCTTGCGGATATAACCATCAAGGTTGATGGTGAGTCTCTGGTCGAACATACCATAGTCGAGACCTACGTTCCATGTAGTAGTCGTCTCCCAAGTCAATTCGTCATTGTATGCCAATGGACGGTAGAGTGTTCCTGGGTTGTTGGCAATACCACCGATTGGATAGAGGAAGTGATTACTTGTACTCTTCTTATAGGTAGCGGTGTAGTACTCTCTACCTGTATCCTGCTGACCGGTCTTACCCCAACCAAGTCGGAGTTTCAAGTCGCTGATAGCATCAACATCTTTCAGGAATTTTTCGTCTTTGATACGCCATGCGAAGGCTGCTGATGGGAAGAAACCCCAACGGTGTCCGTCTGCAAAGCGGCTTGAACCATCATAACGGGCAGTGAATGTAAGGAGGTAACGATCCAACAGAGAATAGTTGGCACGTCCATACCAGCTCACGAGGTAAGTCTGTCCCTTCCAGTTGCTTGTATCGTAAGACTTCACAGTTCCTGCAAGAGGTTCGCCCTTGTCGTTCTTACCTTCGTTGGTAGAAGGATACATAGACTTGCTCCACTGGTCTCCCCAATATTTCATGTGGCTATACTCATAACCAGCCATGATGTCGAAATGGTTAGCCTTGTTGAAGTCCTTGGTGTACTGAGCATAGGCAGTAGCTACAACGTTATACTTCTTCTCCTTATTTTCGCTGTTGCCACCATAGTAGAATCCGTATGTAGATTGTGGATTGTTGGTGTTGTACTCTCCACCAGTGCTATATTCTCCAGCTATGTTGGCGTGAAGATGAAGGTCTTCGAAACCATGTATCTTATAGTCTGCCTCTACATTACCCAAGAGAATATGCGCACTCTTGTAGAAATCGTAGTTTTCAACTTTTTCTACAGGGTTTGTTGGAGCATCGTCGTTGCGGTTATATGGGAATGTAGGGTCGTATGAAGTAGTAGGTAATGCCCACTGCCAATAGCCACCCCAGTTCTTGAATGTTTCGTCACTGCTCTTTACTGGGCGGGTAGGATCCATGTTGATAGCTGCACCTACTGCATCCTGTCCACCTGGATTTGTTTTTGAGTAAGAATACTTACCGTTGACATTAATGTTAAGGTGCTTGTCGAACAATGATGGATTGATGTTGAAACCGGCAGTAACTCGCTTATAGTCAGAACCCTTCAGAATACCTTCCTGACCGGTGTAACCAACGCTGACACGATAAGGCATAGACCAAGAATTCTTACTGATTCCACCTGTCAAGCTGACATTATGCTCATGGCTGACAGCTGCACGGTAAATCTCGTCCTGCCAGTCGGTATCGTATGTGCCGGCAGAATAATCTGGAGTTCCATCTTCATTGAACTTCTTCCAGCCTAAACCTTTGTAGGCAGAAGAATCTTCACCATAATAGTTCTTGATGAAGTCTGTGTATTCGGAACCATTCATCACATCCATCTTCTTGGCAACAGTACTTACTGAAAGTGTACCATTGTAAGAAATCTGTGGCTTCTGACCGCTACGACCCTTCTTGGTTGTAATGATGATGACACCATTGGAACCACGGGAACCATAGATGGCTGTAGCAGAAGCATCTTTCAATACTGTGAAGCTCTCGATATCATTAGGGTTGACAAGAGACAGAGGGTTGTTCACACCCTTTGTGCTGTTGTTATCCATAGGCATACCATCGATAACAATCAGAGGGTTATTGCTTGCAGTAAGAGAAGCACCACCACGAATACGAATCTGTGCACCATCACCAGGAGCACCCGTTGATGAGTTTACATTTACACCAGCAATTTTACCCTGGATCATATCCTGTGCAGAAGTGATGATACCATGATTCTTCTCATCCGGCTTGAGGGCTGTTACCGAACCTGTAAGGTCGTTCTTCCTAGCCACACCATAACCGATGACCACCACTTCATTAAGATTCTGAGAGTCGTCCTTTAATGTGATGCTCATGTTGCTCGAAGCCTTTACGGTCTGCGGAGTCATACCCAAGAAAGTGAATGTAAGCTCTGTTCCGGGGGCTGCGTCTAATGAGAAGTTACCATCAATGTCGGTAACACCGAGGGCCTTACCCTTAACTGTAATGGTAGCACCCATGACTGGCTCGCCAGAAGCATCTGTTACATGTCCCTTAACGACGATGTTGTTCTGTGCAAAGGAACTTGTAGCAAGGAGAAGACCGCCGGCAAGTGCCATGGTTCTCAGAGGCAATTTGATTTTCAACTGCTTCATGTTTTGCTGTTTTTTAGTTATTATTATATGTTATAAGTTATATTCTGTATTTTAAGGGCTCATTTCATATCGTTTGCAAAATTAGAATTTATAAACCTACGTTGTGTCCTTTTTTGTGCAAAACCGTCATATTTTAAGTGTAATCGTTTGCACTCCGTTTTGGTATTTTGTCAGAAGAAAAGCGTTACGCATTCGGGAATAAGGACTAATATTGCGGCATAACTGAAAACCATGGCAGATGACTTACCTATAAACCTGAGTTCGGGATAAGCGACAGTCGTTTTTCTTGCTATGCCAGATTTCCGATTGGTGCATATTACATTTGCCCTCCAAACAATATGGATGGCAAAATGCGGAACAGTAAAGTCCAAATGAAGTTTACTTTATAACAGCAAGCTGTCCGTCAACATTCTCAATGCAATAGTCAATGTTGATGGATGGCTTCTTTTCAAAGAAGCTATATGCAGCCAAAACAGAAAGGACATTCATTACGAAATTGAACACGCTACGATGTCTTGTATGTACAAGTTGTGCAACATTCTTAAGTTCGTCATTGATGGTTTCTATGACATATCTTTTGCGCAACAGAATCTTGTCATACAATGGCATGAGCTTGTTTTTCATATTGCATTTCAAGCCTGTGACAATTTCTATACCGTCGTTAAACAATCTCTCAAACAAGCCATGCGAAATATATCCTTTGTCTGCGAATAATTTTCCGAACACATTATCACTCAATCTGTTAAAAACATCTGTATTTCTATCGTCAACATTCGCTTTCGTAAGCATAAAGTTAAGCAGTTCACCTCTCTCATTGCATATCAGGTGTAACTTGAAACCGAAATACCATCCCATGGTGCTTTTACCTCTTTCTGCATAATCACGGAACACCTTATTCCTTGTTATACGCTTGTTGTGACATACGGGAATGCATGTACTGTCAACGAGACTTATACCCGTGCATCTGCCAAAGCAAAACAGTTGGAGGAACAGCATCATATCAACCGCGACTCTGGACTCGAGTTCAACAAAGCGGTTATATGAGAGCTGCTTAGGGAACAAGTCGTGCAGGTGCGCCTTGACATAAAAGAGGTAATAATGCTTGAAGTTGCGGAAAGTGTTGAAATTACGCCCGTCCGGCTCACAAATGGACATGCGAGCAATCTCTTTATCATATTCTTGGCAAAAATCATCGATAATACAGAAAATTTCAGTAATTTTGTCTTTGGTAATCTCCATAGCTATAGTATCCTTTTACTTTATAACTAATTGATTTACACCCATAAAGGTACTAAAATCATTGAGATTACCAACTTTTACAAAGACTTTCTTATCCCGAACTCAGGTTATAAAAAGAGGAATACCTATAATTGCTTCAAAAGAATATATTGCTGCTTCGCAATACATTTTTGCCGTTTCGAATAAGGAAGCGTTGTGTATAAAAACAAACGATTGTACTTTTGCAGCATAATAATAAGTTCTCAGGCAACTTGTCCTTTGAACGAACCCATAAATTGAAGCATAAAATGAAAAAGTTTGGATTTAGACATTTGATGTTCGGATGGCTTGCTGTCGTAGCCCTTGTGCTGACTTCATGCGACTCTGAAAATGTGACACCGATCAATGACAAAACTTTGCCGGAGGCCATTGCCAAAGATTTCCACGAACGCTGCGAGGACTACACCGTCAAATGCGTTTATACAGCTCCAGAGCCTTACTTCGACAGTGGAACAATGGAAACGCATGTCACCTCTGAGGACAACGCGGGGAATGAGTGCGTGGTCGTATACGTTGACAATGCATGGAACCGCACCGTGCGGATGCTCTCTGACATTGACCAGTTGCCCAGCTCGGTGCGATACCGGCTGCTCACGATAAACCCGGAGGCCAGAAACGACGAATTCTGGGAGATCAAGGAAGTGACACAGGCCAGCATAAACGGGACATACTATATTCTCTGCTATCTGCAAGACACCCCCAAACTCAAGAATCTCGTCCACACACTTGTCATCGACAGTAAAGGAACGGTGGCCAAAGCATGCACATACAAACTGAACAACGCTGAATATATAGGTACGATTCCTGACGATATGGAATGGATTTCAGCGCACTACAAAGGTTCCGAAGTGCTTGGTTTTGTCAACGACAGCGGCGATGACAACTATCTCATCATGCACGACGGCGTGCTGAAGTCCGTATACTTCAGAGTATCCAGCAAGGGCACGACATGGAAAGAAACCTGTTACCCCTTGCCGAAAGGCACAACGGTACCAAGCAACGTATTGGAATCCTTACACGCTGACTACCCTGATTTCACCTATACTGAGGTCTCTATTGTTGAAACCCCTGACGGAATAGTCTACCTCTTTACCGATGGAAACAGACCCGACCGTTTAGGGCATTATGTTGAAGCAAACTAAAGACTGAATGAAATCGTCTGAAGATTTGCCTTTATTTTTAAGGCGTTTTTGGGCCTTGAAGAGGGAGTGTTGCAAGCTACACGACCGATGAACGTGGGTGATAGAATATCCATCGACAATAAGCATATGATGAAATATATAATGAGAAAGATTGTATTATCACTATTTGCATTATGCTGTTCTTCTGCAGTAATGGCACAACAGAAGACACGCAGCCTGTCTGTAGAATTATTTGGTGCCCAAACTATTGCAGGCATCAACTACGACAGTAGATTCGAGGGAAACTCAGGTTTAGGCTACCGTGTGGGCATTGGCTATGGCTATGGAGACAATTCAGGTTTATTCGACCAAAAAATCAATGGCGTTGGTGTTCCGTTGGAGCTAAACTATCTACGCGGAAAGAAGAATAGCAAGTTGGAGCTGGGGTTCGGTGCAAGTCTTGGTGTATATCAAGTAAAGGAAACAATAGGATACGTCAAAGATACAGGGTGGTATCCAGGTGGGGAGAATACAGACGAAACTTCTCCTAAAACTGATTTTTACACTTCATCAAAAACTCAATTCGGTTATTTCTTCTTCGGAGACATCGGCTACCGCTATCAGCGCCCCAACGGCTTCATGTTTCGTGTAGGCGTATCGCCGTCATTCAACTTTGGCGACAAGTACGGACTCAACAAGGCTGCTTTCTTTCCGTACATAGGCTTCGGTTGGTCGTTCTAAACGAGATTAATAAAAAAGCGTGTATTCAAGATGCATAAATATACATCATGAATACACGTTTTTTAATTATTTCTCCAACCATTTTTTAAACAATGTCGCTTTTTCCTTGCTTATTACGATATTGTCATCCTCACATCCTTTCAGCTTCACCATTAGTTTAGAACCGAAGTAAAGGCTGATTTTCCTTATACCCTTAATATTGGCGATATACTGTCGATTGAGACGGAAGAAACGGGCAGGGTCTAAAGCCTGCTCCAGGTCGTTCATGCTCATGGGCAGCGGATAGGATGTGCCGTCGACGGCAAACGCCGTGATGCGGTTGTCATGCATATTGATGTAGCTTATGTCGTCGGCGCAGAGCATGCAAAGTTCGTCGCCTTTCGTGATTAGGAAACGCTCACGGTATTGGCGTGTGTCATTAAGCACGCCGTGCAGCGGACTCACCACGGCAGACTGCTGCGCATTGCGGTTAAGCCGCAGTTTGCCAATTGCGGCACGCAGCTCGTCAGCGTCAATCGGCTTCATCAGATAGTCGAGTCCGTTGTTCTTTATCGCCTCCATTGCGTATTCGTCGTAAGCCGTGGTGAAGATCACGAACGACTGTGGCATCACTTTGCGGAACGCTTCAAACACGTCACCGTCGGCAAGTCGGATGTCGGAAAAGATAAGGTCATAGTCGTTGTTGGCGGCAAGCTCCTCTGTCACCTCCGCCACTCTTTTCAGCGGTCCATGCACGTCTATCGTGTCGTCAATGTCCATAATAAGCCTTTTCAGACGTCTTGCGCTGAAATGGTCGTCTTCTATAATCAAAACCTTTTTCATCATTCTTCTATTGTTTTCGTTTTATGATTGGCAGTCGCACTTCAAATGAATCTTTATGGGCTATGAACTCTGGTTCTGCTTCGCCCTCCAGTCGGTATCGTTGCTTCAGGTTGCTGATACCTATACCGTACGACTCTATGCTCTGGTCGTTGGTCTGGTTGGTGTATATGCGGTTGTTCTTTATGACGAGCATGTCGCCCTGGCGACCAAGAGACACATGAAGCTCGATGCCGTTCTGCGGGCAGTTGTGCTTCACGGCATTCTCGATGATAAGCTGCAGACTCAGCGAGAGAATGCATTCGTCGCGGTCGCCGTGCAGATCGTCGGCGTGCAAGACGATGGCGTTGTCGTAGCGCATGTTGAGCAGGCCGATGTACGACTTGATGAAGTCGGTGCCGTCGGCAAGGGTTATATACTCCTTGTCGATTTGCTGAAGTATGTAGCGGTAGATATGTGAGAGTTTCACGACATAGTCCTCAGCCATCTTCGGGTCCTCCCCTATCATTCCAGCAAGTGAACTAAAACTGTTGAATACGAAATGTGGGTCCAACTGCATCATAAGGTATCGTTTCTGTAAGGCGAGATTCTCCTTGCCTTGCAGAACAATCATGTCGGAAAAGTGCATCGAAAGATGGATGAGTGCTACAAGACTCGCTATCAGTCCGAATAGAAAAGACGTTCCCCATATATCCTGCATCATAAGCTTAGGTGCTACAAGACTCAGCAGCAGTTCGCAGCCACCAGCAATAAGCAGATTGAAGCCCAACACCACCAATCCGTTCTGCACGAACACACGGTGGCTCTGCCCTTCGCGCCAAAAGCGTCGCTGTCTGAACAGCCATCGGTTGAGATACAAACTCGAAAGCGAGAACAAACCGCAGAGTGCAAAGTCGACAAGCAACTCAGGATACAGTCCGTTTACCGACTTTAGGAAGTCGGACAGGTCTACCAAAATCCAGATGATATCGTACAGGAAGAAGAAGATAAGCGAGTAGACAAGCCACTCAAGGAAAGTGTTCTTGGATCTATGCATAATTATATAATAAAATGATTATCCTTGCCACCAAGTTCAACCAATCCTACGTCCACATTATATCCTCGACTGCGAAGCTCATTATAGATAATGTTTTCCATAATGTGTGTTTCCTCCTGCTGACGATAGTTAAGAATGGCTGCACGTATGCCGATGTCTGCAAAGTAGTATATCGTCTCAGTACCGATATATTTTCTGCCTTTCACATACCAGTTATAATCTTCACAAGATCATTTCCACGTCCTGCAATAAGTTCATCCAAGTATTTCTTACGTTCAAATATCATATTAGAGTACTTTTTTTTGATATTGGTATCATATTTTACACCGTAAAGTTAACGGTATTATCCCAAAATCCAGCACAATCAATGAAAAAACTGCGTTTATCAAGCAAAAAAACAGTAAAACGTAGCATCGTAAACTACACAAAAATGCTTTTTAGAACAAAGGGTATGACATGTAATCACACCCTACGTTCAAGGGAGTCGTTTCAACCGTACCACTTTATGAATTTCGTCCTATAACTTCCATTCACCACATTATGGGGTCGGTTAATAGCGCCCCTCCCAACCCTTATTTCATGATTCCTGATGTAATCGAAAGTTTAATACGTTAAATATTCACCTTTTCGTATCTAAACAGAATCCATATTGTCACTTTTCTACCGTTTAGAGCGTATAACATTGATAATCAACTAATAATAGATACAAGGATTGTCCCAAACTTGAAAAAGCCATATTTCATGGCTATCTCCCTAGATATACTATATATAGTGGCTTACAATCTACTTGCATCATCTACGTTCCCAAGGCTTATCTTCAGGATTATAAGGATGCATTGGGAAGCGAGTATTCTTATATTTATGCTTTAAAGGATGAGGATTCTGGCGAACAGAAGCCCGTGGAGCAATGCGCAGTACCTACCATCTCGTATGCTGATGGCAAGCAGACATCTGCCAGTTCTACTCCTAACGCCGAGTATCACTACACCATTACCGACACTGATATGGCATCGGATGCGTATAGCCAGGACGGCATAGTAAAGCTTTCGGCAGCTTACAACATCTCGGCATACGCCACAGCCGACGGTTACAAGGCTTCTGACAAGGCTACGGCAACCCTCTATTGGGTGGAAGCCAATCTGCAGAACAACCCCACCAATATCAATCAGACAGCCACTAGTGGCATCATCGTTACTTCAAACGACGGTATCGTAACGCTCTCAGGTCTCAACAATGACGAGACAGTACGCTTCTTTGCAGTAGACGGCAAGCAGCTGGGTGCTGCTATGGCTGTCAATGGCGCAGCATCGCAAGCCGTGTCAGAATCTGTTGTCATTGCAAAAATGGGCAATCAGACCATCAAGATTGCAGTAAAGTAAAAAATATTCAAAAAACCATCCCTTTAATTGAGGGATGGATTTTATATTGTCTGATTAGCAGCAAATGTTTTCTTCTCTACAATCTTATATGGATTTTTCAGTAATGTCTTGTCAAAGAAGCAAATTTGAATCTTATCAGCTTTGCCTAAAATCAACTTGTCTCCAGGAAATCTGACAACAGTCTTTTCAATGGTGTATGGGTGCGGCCAAACCCTTATAGCCTTATAATCAAACTCAGATAACTTTTTCATATAAGTGAGTACCACGGGAAAACTTACCGATTTTGTATTTAATTTAGCTTTGATGAATTCGGCACATGCTACAAATTCATCAAAATGCTTCATATCACCAACCAAATCATATAGCAAAGGTGAATGTTGGTCATACGTTGTGTGACAAATAATATATCCTTTTTGGCTGTAAACGGTATCTCCCCACCATTGAGCGTCTGTAATTCTTGTGTCCCAAAAATAATATCCCTCGCCAAGCCACGGCTCTTTTACACCACTTTTGGGTATGCCATTATCATCCCGTACATAACAAAAGAATGGACCATGTTCTTCAATCTCCCCATAGTTCTGTCGATCTTCGAGCGTCTGATATATGTCCGTATCTCTCATTACACTTAATCAATAATTTGGGTTTGTTTTTTTAGCTTTTCAGTAAGTCCCATTAGATTTACTGTAGGCAAAACAACAGGCTGAACATTTGCCTGCAAAGATATTGTGCTCACAAAAGCTCTAACGTATGGGAATATAATAGCAAGACTATTTGGATAAAAATAATCAGGTAGATCTTCAATAGAGACCTTATTACCGAAAGAGAAAGAAGCTTCGCATGAAACTTTTACGACTTCTGTACCAGTCTCAACACATTCTACTGTAACATCAAACAATAAATCATAGTGTGCGTCTTTTGCATAAAACACACCTTTGGGATTGAAAGAAATATTCAACTCTGCATCATTGGGGATATTAAAATCCAATGATGCTTTTGTAAAGTGATAATTATATAATTTAAAAGCTGCCTTTTCCATATTTCCTTGTCTTATGCCGCAAAATAATACTGTGCATCTACAGCAATTCCATGATTCCCAGAATCTACTGACACATCATATCTGTGCGTTTCATTTTTAGATACAGAATTTGAATACGACACAGCAATGCCAAATTGTTCCTTTACAAATTTGGCATACTCAATGACATCGGGACCAATCTCATTGAGATACTTTATCTCTTTCCAATCATTATCAAGAACTTCCTTCGGAGTGTTCTCAAAATAATTTTTAAGACTTTCAAAAAGATTGCCCATAATCAATGTATTTAATTGTTTTATAATGCAAAGTTATTGCTTTTATTTGTTAAAACGCCATTTTAATGTTGTCGGTTATCTACTTATACGAATATTTAACATAAAATGTCCTTAAAAGTCACAAAAGTATGCTGATGGCAAGCTGACATTTGCCAGTTCAACTCCTAACGCCGAGTATCACTACACCATCACCGACACAGATATGGCATCGGATGCGTATAGCCAGGACGGCATAGTAAATCTTTCGGCAGCTTACAACATCTCGGCATACGCCACAGCCGACGGTTACAAGGCTTCTGACAAGGCTACGGCAACCCTCTATTGGGTGGAAGCCAATCTGCAGAACAACCCCACCAATATCAATCAGGCAACCACTCGTGGCATCATAGTTGCTTCAAACGACGGTATCGTAACGCTCTCAGGTCTCAACAACGAAGAGACTGTGCGCTTCTTGCTTTACAGGTTATTCATTATCTCTTAACTTTGTATTCTTTTCTTTGCAAACGAATTGTTTATATCAATAAAAATTCCGAAATTAGCAGCGAAATTAGATAAAACACCAATTACTGTATGAAATTACATTACCTCTTACTCCCCGCAGCACTTCTTTTTGCAGCTTGCGGAAACGAAGAACTCGAAGGCGTACAGCCTAACCTCCCCATCACAGGTCCTTCAACCCTCCTTGCAACAGCCACACCTATATTCCCTGAGGCAGACAGCTCGGTACAACTCAGTGCTAACGAAGCTGAAGGCGTGATGCAACTGCTCAAAAGTATCGACCCTAAGAAGGCTCTTAACTTGAACGAGCAGGATATTACTGATGCTGAATACAAGGAAATTAAAAGATACGTTACTAAGAACCTGAAGGCTGAGAACGACTACCAAACTTATAAGAACATCTACAACTGGTTGATTAAGAACATTAAGTATCCTTGCGGTGCTAATGATGTTCCTTACCTCAGACCATACGACATCTTTAAGCATAAATGCTGTGTATGCCAAGGCTATGCTAACTTGCTTAAGACGATGTGCCATACGCAGGGCATCCCTTGCGCATGTGTTAATGGCGACTTGGTTCCCGTGGGCGCACACGCTTGGAACTATGTTTACGTGGATGGTGATTGGTATGTGAGCGATGCTACCAATGGTCACGACTATAAGGCCGCAGACTTAAGTAGCTACGAAAATTCGCTTATTCCCCAACGTATGGATTTTGTTGTTCTTGAAGACGATAAGTGTGAGTACACTTACGAAAACAGATACCTTAACGTTAAGAGTATTAAGCCAACTACAAGCACGTCGTTTACTGTACCTTATAGTGTAAATGGTCTGCGCGTAATGTCGTTTATTCCCAGCGAAGAGTTACCCAAGAGCATTACACAGCTTAATATAGGTAGTAACATCGTGTCGTTTGGTGAGTATGATCCCACCTCAAGTTTGAGCAGAGCGCTCGCTAACGTCGAGGAAATTAACGTTGATCCTAAAAACTACGGTTTTGAATCGTATAAGGGTGTGGTATATAGCATTTACGACAAGAACAGACCTTACCTCATTCCCGCAGGTATTCGTAGTCTTACACTCAGACCGCTTGAGAGATTGGATAAGAACATGGTAGCTCATCTTTATAATCTCGAAGAATTGGTTATCGGAGAAGGCACTAAGTATATTGATGACTTCGCTGTGGAACGTTGCCCCAATTTGAAGCGTATTTACGTTCCTGAAACGGTTATATCTATCTCAGAAAATGCTTTTTACGAATGTGGTAATTTTGAAATTTTCAAAGTTCCAACAAGTATTCACGAGGTTACCATGTAATTCAAGAAGTAGCATAAAAAATGTCTATGAAGCAGTGCTAAATGTTTCATAGACATTTTTTGTTGTAGGTTTCTTTAGAGGTTATTAAATATAAGAATGTATCTCGGTCATTACGTTCAATACTTCTTCTTGACTTTCTTCATCCTTGGTCTCGTTATTTTCGGTTTGGGAATTTTCCTGACGCTCAACAGCCACTACCACTGGATGAAGTAATCTAATGTTCCCAACATAACTTGTGGGATTCATTTTGGGAACAACAAACCCACTGACAATCGGCATTTCTGCTGAAAATCAGTAGGTCTGCTTATTCAGTTGTCAATCTTGTTAGGATGATTTAACCTTACAATCCAAGAAGTTTCGCTTTTTGAGCATTAAACTCTTCTTCTGACAAAATACCTGCATCTTTAAGTTTTGCAAGTTTTGTGAGTTCATCAGCTACACTGGTTGACGAAACTGGCTGCATAACTGGAGCTATCTTCTGTTGAGCAACTTTTTTGTCGACCATATCAAGGATGATTGCAAAAATGTCTTTGATACCAGTAACTTCTTTCATCAATCCCTCATAATACATTCGGTCTGCATCCTTTTTAGTTTCCAATAAGTTACCGTCAGGACCTGCTTCGTAGATTTTAAGAATGATTGTTGAATCGGATGTACTCTTCAGGAGAATCTTGATAGACATAATTCGAATCTCCTTGTTCTGTGTTGCCTTAGCGGTATTGCCACCTACTATGGCACCAACACCTCCAAACAGCAATCCACCAACAACTGCACCACCTACTGACTTATTGTACACATCACTACCATTTTCTTCGTATGAGATGCTAACGATGTCACTGTATCTAAGAACATGAATTTTAGCCGGAGTAACAATTGTTACAAATTCATTCTTATCATCTGTTATAAAAGCATAATCATTGAAATGCTTCAATGTTGGTTTGGAATCAGTTACAGTAACACCTAACTTAGAAAGTTCCTCGTTTATATTGGCTTGTCCCAACATCACGTTTCCGTTGTTACTCTTAGCTCTGATTACTTTATTACTTGTTGAATCAAGTGCAACAATGTGATTATCTGTTTGTACAGCACTTGTTTTAACAAAACCATCAATCACTTTTTGATTTGTCCCACTTGTTGTTGTCGCACAAACGGTTACTTTCTTGGCTGAAGAATCAAAATAAAACTTCAAATCGCCATTTCCGAAACTACTATCATGAGAGATAGTTTTTCCAAAACTCTCTTGTTGAACCTTTCTTGCACTTTCGTTTGACGCTTTGTTCGCAGCAATTATCGTCATGATAATTCCTATTATAACACCACTACAAGGAATCCATACTAGAGTATTTCCAGAAGGATCAGTCTGGTAAGTGAAAATTGCCGCTGCGGCAAAAACTACGGTCATGAAGATAGAACCTCCAACACTTAAATCGTCTTGTCTTTTCATTTTTAGATTGATTTTATAAATATTATTATTGGAATTACGTAACACAATAAATCGTACCAGTCAAAAGTACCTGGACACCATCCAAACAATTGCATGAATTCTAGAACTATAGCAGACATTGGCAAAGGTAATGATAACATAAGCCTTGTCTTTCTATTATGGAACTTTGTGTTGCAATACATCGCTATCAAATATGATGCTGTCCATAAACCTGCAGGAAGGCAGTTTACCACAAAAAATGGCAACTTAATCCCAATGAATGAAGAACGGATAGAATCAACTTCATTTGACAAGCCCATCTTATCTAACATATCAAATATCAATAGATTCTGAGGGCGATATAATATATAAATCAATGCTCCTATTGACAGAAGAATGAAAGACGCGATATAGTAATTGTACTTTATATATAAATTTCTTAATGTATTCATGACAAAGAAAACAAACCTGATTTGTTAATCATGCAGATTATATAAAAATGATCTTGTATTTGAAACCATAGTTATAAGGTTCAAAATGAATTTTGCAATTGGATAACATATCCATACCTACAAGAATACTAACGTCATCAAGAGACTTCATGGTTGAACCATGCAGCATTTCTTTTCTGCCATTAGGGAATACGACTTCGCACTTTGTTCGAATCGCTTCCATTTCACCTGTAGTCCCTTTTATCCTTATCTTTCCAAGGTCGATCAGCGACGCTCTTTTTAAAAACGATTCTGTAAATCCAGAGGAAGTAGCTCCTGTATCAATTTGACCAAGTACTGGAAGAAGGTTACCATCGCCAAAATCAACTTTCAATGAGATAAGCATCCTGCGATCAATTACAAAATCTTCGTCAACGACTGGATTGTATATTACTGTAACAGACATTGCTGTGGTGTCTATTTCGTAATTTTCATCTAAACCAACAAATGCATGAGCAATATTGCAGATTTTAATTTCCCCATCTTCTGACATGCCTATGTTATCAGCAAACATGTATAAAGAAGAATTAGAGTCCAATTTTTTGATCTTCCAGTATGTGTCGTGTAAAGATAAGGCAATGTCTTTAACAATTTGGTTAGAAGTGGATTCTTTAATCCTTTGAATTACATTCCTTTTCCCTTTTGTATCATTATCGGCATAAGCCTGCTCGATTTTCACATCAGGACATAGTACCACACTTTGAGAGCATTTTAAATACTCACTCCAGATGTTTCTAAATAGGTTGATTCCTGACTGTTTTACATCTCTTGGAGCAAAGTCCCTGTTAAGTCCTTCACTTACAATACAAAAGACATTTGCAGTTTTATCGTACTGATTTCTAAGAGTAAGCTTAAAACAATCGTCTATTCTGACAACATGCTTATATGATTTTGATAAGAGCAGCTTAGCAAAGTGGTACATCAGAGTGCTAACAGAAATACGGAGTTCTCTGCCATCTTTTAATTCGTAGATACACGAATGTGCATCTTCTAGAATAAATTTATTTATTTGATAGGAAGAGCTAATTGCATTAAACTCTTCCATCCATATTTCAGAAATCTTTCTATACATCATTATAGATATTTTGATAATACCGTAAGTTTAACCTCAAATGTCTTATAACAAAAGTGGTTATTCGTCTTTCGTTTCTGATTTTACTATCTTGTTTTTAATAAACACTTTCATCGCTTCTTTCTGCAAATCTTCAACCTTCATTCTGGAACTATGGAATCGTTTTTCGATAGCTTCAATAGAACGAATAACGGTATCTTGTATCGTTGAATCAGGAAGCGGAATTCGTATTTTTTTTATATTATCTGCGTTAATACTTGGATATGCACCCTTAGGCATCATTGCCTTAATCTGAGACATTACCGCATCAAGGTACATAAACATATAATATAGGTATTTAGATTGCAAAACTGATTCATTTAGAGGACGCAAAACAGCAAAACCAGTCGAATAGATTGCATCTTGCACTTCTTTTTCAACATAAGCGAAACCTTTGAGATTTGGACGAACTGTTGAAATCAAGACAGAATGGTCTTTGACTATTCTTCTTGCACGTGAAGGAGCTTTCTTGCCTATTATTTTAGGCTCATCCGACATTTCGAGTGATGCGGCAGTCGTGCAGTGCATATAGCCTTAGT
>ENA-OPFB01000007-OPFB01000007.1-human-gut-metagenome-genome-assembly--contig:-NODE-7-length-42902-cov-3.652111_pt1 | contig 42902 bp, 30 predicted proteins | sample MGYA00241309_ERZ501552 | MGnify/ENA primary metagenome ERZ501552 (study PRJEB25962, sample SAMEA2042426) | human gut metagenome | biome: human gut; feature: human-associated habitat; material: faeces... | reverse complement strand
AAGGACTATAGATAGACAATTAACCTTATTCTAATTCGTCGAACTCACGTTAATATAGGTGTTTATCATGAACAACAATTTATTATATAGATTGCTCAAAACGAAATTCGGGTACGATACTTTTCGACCGATGCAAGAGAAGATCATCTGCCATACCATTGATGGTGGTGACTCTCTTGTTCTAATGCCAACAGGCGGAGGCAAATCGCTCTGCTTTCAGATTTCTGCATTAGCAATGGACGGAATGGCAGTTGTTGTCTCACCGCTCATCTCACTGATGAAGGACCAGGTGGAGGCACTGAAGGCAAACGGCATCGCGGCAGAGGCATTGAACAGCAGCAATGATGAGGGAAAGAACCGCGATATCATCAACCGATGCCTAGAGGGGAAAGTGAAACTGCTCTATATCTCACCGGAACGACTGGTGAGCGGTATGATTCACCTGTTGCAGAAGACAAACGTATCGCTCTTTGCTATCGACGAGGCACATTGCATCTCCAGTTGGGGTCATGATTTCCGACCAGAGTACACACAATTGAGACTATTACGTGAATTGTTTCCAAGTGTTCCTATCATGGCGCTGACAGCTACGGCAGACAAGATAACCAAACAGGACATCCTGAAGCAGCTGAATATCGAGGACGCCCAGACGTTTATCGGTTCCTTTGACCGTCCGAATTTGAGTCTCGATGTAAAACGTGGCTATTCAGCTCGTGAGAAACTGCGTTCCATCGTGGAACTCATTCGTCATCATTCTGGTGAGAGTGGAATCATCTATTGTTTGGCTCGCAAGACGACGGAAGAGCTGGTGGAAAAGTTGAAAAAGGAAGGCATTGCGGCAGGTGTCTATCATGCCGGCTTGCCCAACTCGGAGCGCAACCGTGTGCAGGACGATTTTGTGGCAGATCGCGTGCAGGTGATTTGTGCTACCATCGCTTTTGGTATGGGTATCGACAAGAGCAATGTGCGGTTTGTGGTGCATTATAACTTACCCAAAAGCATCGAGAGTTTCTATCAGGAGATAGGGCGTGGCGGACGAGACGGACTGCCCTGCGAGACAGTGCTTTACTATAATTTAGGCGACATCATCACGCTACGGAAGTTTGCTGATGAGAGTGGACAACAGGAGATTAACCTTGAGAAACTGCAACGTATGCAGGAGTATGCAGAAGCACAGGTCTGTCGTCGTCGCATTTTGCTGAACTACTTTGGGGAGGCAAGTGACAAGGGTTGCGGCAACTGCGATGTATGCCACACGCCACCACAGACGTTTGATGGCACAACCATCGTACAGAAAGCCTTGTCAGCAATCATACGTACGGGGGAAAAAATTGGATTCACAACGGCTATTGACATTTTGCGAGGCAGCATGTCGCTCGACGTGGTTTCGCATCAATACAATCTCTTGAAGACCTTCGCGGTTGGACGTGACATTCCTCATCGTGATTGGCACGACTATTTGTTGCAGATGCTGCAGATGGGATTTATCGAGATTGCCTACAACGAGGATCGCCATATACATGTTACCGATTTGGGACGGGAGGTACTGTTCGGAAAGCATGCAGTGCAACTGGCATTTATCAGTCGTGAGGACTTTAGCGTGAAAGCACGGAGAAAGAGACAGCGTGAGGAGAGCTTAAGAACTATTGAGAATGCTGGCGCGAATGAAAACATGGAACTCTTCAACAAATTGAAAGAAGTCCGCAAGCGTATTGCTGATGAACACCAGTGGCCAGCATACGTTGTTCTGTCCGACCGCTCGCTGCATCATCTGGCAATAGAGCGTCCCACGACACTTGATGCCTTTGGTAATACCTTTGGCATTGGAGAGCACAAACGCGACAATTATGGAACTGCGTTTATAGAGGTTATCAAGGAATATGCTACCGACCAGGACAATCTCCCCCTCCCCGATGCGGCACCGGCTCAGATGACTGAAGAGTCTAAAGAAGAGAAAAAAAAGAAGCTAAAGAATCAGATTACGATACAAGGCACCAAGTATGAGATTGACCTTGACATCTGGAAATCGATAGAATGGCGAAAGGTATTGAAGGTAATCACTGAGAAAGCTTACTGGAATTATCAAGGACCGCTTGAAATCAACTTAAATGATTATGTTGCACCTTCCACAAAGCATTCTGACAGAATTATCGCTATGCTGTGCCACCTTCTGAAAGAAGGCTATCGTATGAATGTTGACGAGCAGGCAGGTGTGGTAACTATCCCACAGAAACATGATTACGACAAGAATGGGCAATTGGTTGAGCTACCTTCTGGCTCGTTCTTCGAGATTCTTTCCCGATTCCGTTTGTTCGTGATTCAGAACAAACATTATCCTTTCATGGATGGAGACCATGATGAGATTGCCCTGAGAAAATGGTATCGGGAGATTGGACATGGATTAGTGCCTATAACAGATGAGCAAAAGATATTGTTCGACAATCTGAGTGTTGAGTTTGCCGAGATGCCCAAACATAGAAATCAATTTATTGCTTCTATATAACAAAGTTCAAATATCATCTGTTTATCCACAATTTGCCAGTTCCGATTCCATACGTTGTAAGCGTTTATGGAGGTATGCGACTTTGTTCTGTAATTCTTGTTTTCGATGATTACAGTAAACTTTTTCATTATATTCAACCTTGCGCTGTACCATACAATAGAATATCGATGCCAGTTTCTTTCCAGTCGCCACCATAGCCTGTAAATGACCGCCTTTTGCACGCATATGTCTGAAATAATTTCCCAAAGGATTTTTAGCAGCTTTGAGCGTATTGGCTGCCTGACGGAAGATTATGCCCACCGGGTTCTTTTTCTTAGGGACTTTGCTTGATAAAAGTGCTCCACCGGAGATTTTGTTGTTGGGCACCAGATTCGCCCAGCTCACGAAGTGTTTTACATCGACGAACTTTGTTGTAAAGCCCGCCCCCAATTCTCCCACAAGCCTTAATAGAGCTCCTCTGCTCATTCCGGGTATCCGCATGACATTGACTCCCCAAAGTTCAAAAGCAACCTTTTCAACATCAAAACCAATTCGGTTCTTCTTCGCATTATACTTCCCGCTACGCAGTAATTCCGTTTTGGGAGCATCTACCGTAGCGGAGTATTGCATTGCGATTTCATTTATTTTGGCATCGCATTCCGCAATGAGTTGCTGGTAGAACTGATAAAGGGAATCGCTTTGTCTCATCTCAAAGAGATGTTCCTCATCCCAGGTTGCCTGAAGGGATTTCTCTATTTCTTCTTTGCTTGTCCTACAGCGCGGGTCTGTCAAGTCTGAAAGCACCTTGGGGTCTCTTTCTCCGTTTAGAATTGCCTTGATGACAGACTGGCCTGACTTGCCAAGTATATCAGAGAATACATTATCCAGTTTCAGGTTCATCTGCTCCATTGCTTTCTGAAGATGCAATACCTCACGGCTGGCAGAGCGGATAAGATTGTCTCTGTGACGTACAAGGTTACGCATGGTTCGTGCTATGTTCTCCGGTTGAAAACATGGCTTTAGCAAGCCATAGCTATGCAACATCATCAGCCATTCCGCATCGGAAGCATCGGTCTTACGTCCGGAAAAGTTCTTTATATCGGAGGCATTGACAAGAATGACATCAAATCCCGATTCCTTTAATATACGGAAGACAGGCAACCAGTAAATGCCCGTTGATTCCATTGCGACGGTATCTATACAACAGGCTTTGAGCCATTCCGCAATGTAATGCAAGTCTTCCGTATAGACACCGAATGTGCGATTACATTCACCATCCCTGTCTGACGTAACACACACCTGCATCTCTTTGGGAGAGATGTCCATGCCGGCTGCATTTGGATTAACCACTTCAAGTCTTAAACCCTTGGAAGTCTGCTTTCTTTTCGCTACTTTTGCCATAGTGATTAGTTTTGATGTAAACGACCAAGCCCAATATCTCTGACGCGGTAAGCTTCTATAAGGTCTCTTGCGACCAATATCTTGTCTACAGATATTGGAACCATACTGTCCGATAGGATTATAGTCTATTGTAAAAGTTGGTTTACTTGCTTGGACTTTCAAAACTAATCATTTTTTTGAACAACACCTTGCTACAGACATCTGAATTCAAGGTGAATGCGGTAACTGACGCTCTTTTGTTATTATCTCAACTTGTTTGCCATTCTGGCAAAGGGAACTGTCCGGTAAAATGACTATCTTTGCTCATGGTTATATATTTTTTCGCAAAACAAAGATAACCAAAAGGGCTGATACCTCGTGAGAAGTGTCAGCCCTAATTTGTTTTGTTTGAAAAAGTTTTACCGGACAGCAATAATATGCAAAACAGACCAATCAATCCGTCAGCCTTGCGACGGGCAAGGAAAGAGAAACAGAAACCGCAACCGCAACAGCCGAAATCCTACAAGCTTCTCATCCGCTTCACCGCGGAGCAGAAAGCTGTAATGGAGAAGTCTGCCAAAGCGGTGGGTATGAGAAAAACCGATTATTGCAGGGCCTGCATCCTGCGACAGAAGATTCGGAACAAGAGCCCGGAGGAGCAGCACTTCCGGCTCGTACTTACACAGGGCTGTAACAATATCAACCAGATAGCGCATCAGCTCAATCGGGAAGGTCTCCATGCCGAAACTCTTTCCAAAGTAAATGCCATGCTCGCATGGTTTCGTGAAATAAAAAACCTATCTAATAACAACTAAATCAAGATGCTATGAACAATACAAACAATTTTTCAGAATTCTCTTCGGGTGCCATTGAGCCCCGTAATCATGATTTGTCAAATGTCAACCGCCAGGAGGCAGCAAGCGTTGATTCTTATCCTGCCACCATCACAAAGACGGATCTGGAGAACTTCATGACCCACACGGATGCTATCACGAAGGATGCCGAGAACATCTCACAGGACTCCCGTGCCATCAGCGACTATCTCGACAGCTTCAGCTGTCTGATGGTCCATCCGGACGGAAGTCTTGCCGATCTGAGCGACCGAGACGGTCGAAAGGACTTGAACGACAACATCAAGAAGAACACGGAGGCTGTGGAAACCATGAGCGCAAAGATAGCGGAGGCACCCCAAAAGATGCTCGAAACCATCCCTGAATCTGTCAAGGCTGAGTTCTGCATAGCCGACCGTGAGCGTTTCGACCTCTTCTTCAAGCGTATGGGAAGTTTCGTCGATTGGGCGATTCCATGCAGCGTGGTTGTTGGCATCGTCATCGGCGGCTTTGCTATTCTCGCGGCAATGGGCTACTCAAAGGCCTGTGACTACCGTGAGAAGATGGAGATCCAAGTCAAAGAGCAGCAGGAAGCCATCGACTTCGGCAATTACATGAAGGAGAAAAATCCCAAGACCTTGGAGAGATGGCGTAGAAAACATTCGGAATAAACGGCTCGTACCTATTTGCGAGCACCTAAGCACATTGTCTTAGGTGCTCGTGTTCGTTTCTAACTCTGAGAAGATGGGATGTTGAAGTAAACGATACCAGTGGCGACCATATTAATCATTACACTTGATAGGCTATAGTAATTTAGAATAAGTTGGATTGAAAATCTAATTCGTTATTGTTCTTATCTTCATTTTACCAATTTTCACCATAAATTGATGATTTTTACTATCTATATAACAATTTTTCTTGTTGTTCTTTTTGTATATTACATACATTTTTGTAACTTTGCAGTAATAGTAGCTAAAAATTTGACCTATGGACAATAAACAGGGCATAACCGTCCGTAACAGGATAAAAGCAGTGCTGGCCGATCACGATAAAAAGAGTGGTTGGCTGGCAGAGCAGTTAGGCAAATCGCCCAATACTGTTTCCCGTTGGTGCAGCAACAGGACACAGCCTTCCCTGGCTCAGCTCGGGGAGATTGCCAGCGTATTGAACGTAGAAGTTGGCACTCTCATTACAACAATCGAAAACAAGGACTAATCATGACAGAACCAAATGTAATATTAGATACGAAGAACGTCAACGACATATCAGGCAACTTCGTCGTGAAGTCATACCAGCGCGGCTATCGTTGGGATGTGCAGGTGCTTACCTTGCTAAATGACCTCAAAGAAAACGGCGACAAGGATTATTGCCTTCAGCCTATAGTAGTAAAAAGGAATGACGATGACTCTTACGAGTTAATCGACGGCCAGCAACGTCTCACCACATTATATATTTTACTTCAATACATTCAGAAAAACTATAAGCCGAAGATTAAAATCAACTTCAGCCTTAGTTATGAAAACCGAATCAAGTCAAAAGCGTTCTTAAATGATATCAATGAAGAAGAATCTAATAGCAATATTGATTTTTTCTTCATGTACAAAGCATACAAGACGATTGACAAGTGGTTTGTGGATAGCAAAGACGATGCATTTCTTGCTGACGAGATGTATCGTTATCTGCATAGCTTTGTCAAGGTCATCTGGTACGAGGTCGATGATTCTGTTGACCCGATTGCCCTATTCACTCGATTGAACATCGGTCGCATTCCCTTGACCAACGCCGAGCTCATAAAGGCATTGTTCTTGCGTCGTAATGATGCCGACAAGGAAGAACTGCGTGTGGACAAACGACGTCAGATAGAGATAGCTGTACAGTGGGATGATATGGAAAGGCAACTTCAGGATGAAAGATTTTGGTACTTCCTGACGAATGATGATCCAAGCGATTATCCTACTAAAATTGATCTTTTATTCAAATTCATGGTCAACAGCCATTTTGACGAGCATGAGAAGTACGCCACTTTCTTCTATTTTGACAAAGAGAAGGAGGATAAGGCCAAATACCCTTCGGTACTCTCCTTATGGTATGAAGTACGCAAGACATTCCTCTTGCTGAAAGAATGGTATGAAGACCATACTCTTTATCACAAGATAGGCTATCTCATTGCCTCCGACACTCTGACGATGCAGGAACTCATCACTTTTGCCCAGACTACAACCGACACCAAGACCCAGTTCAATCGGTTGTTGGACCAGAAGATTGCTAATAGCATCACTATCAAGCCGGATGAGAAATACATGGAGCTTTCCTATGAGAATGCTAATGACAAGGTGTTGATTTCCAAGATTCTTCTTCTTTTCAATGTTCAGTCCGTCTGCAACAGTGGCAGCTTTCAATGGTATCCTTTTCATGAGCATAAAGCCGCCAACTGGACACTGGAACATATCCATGCTCAGCAGAGCGAAGGATTAAATTCCAAAGAGGCTATGCATGACTGGCTCAAACAGCACATTGTTTCCATGAATGCCGTGTATCCAGGAGAAGAACAAAGAGAACTCAAAGATAAGATGCAGGAAGCTATTGATGACGATAAACTTACGGTGGAAAAGTTCAAGAGCATTTTCAGCGAGGTTGTTGGATTGTTCACAATTGACGACACAACGTCTTATATGCATTTCCTTACAAACATGGCCCTCCTTAATGGTGACCAAAACAGTGTTCTCAGCAATTCAGTCTTTGATGTCAAGCGCAGCAAAATCATTGGGATGGATAAACACGGCGAATTCATTCCATACTGTACAAAGATGGTATTCCTGAAATACTATACCCCATCAAAGGGTAATCAGATACATTATTGGAGCCAGACGGATCGCGAAGCTTATCGCAGGAACATGAACGAAGTGTTGAAACCTTATCTTCAAATCATTGGCAAAGAAATTTAACTATGGCAGAATCGAAACAATATACTTTCAAGAGCCTTTTCGGCAGCAAGTTCAAAAGTAAGGACTATGACAACCCCGAAGGTGTAAAGCTCACTGACATCGAAATTCCGATTATTCAGCGCGACTATGCCCAAGGGCGGCGGTCGACAGAAGTCGGCAAGGTGCGCAGGAACTTCCTTGATGCACTGTATGGCGGATTAGTTAACCGTCAACAGGTCAGTTTGGATTTTGTCTATGGTGATGTTACCAGTCATGGAAAGATGATACCTCTTGACGGACAGCAGCGTCTTACCACGCTCTTTCTTCTGCATTGGTATGTCGCCAAGCGTGAAGGTGTGGGCGAGCATGAATACAACTTCCTCAACCACTTCACCTATGAGACACGCGACTCGGCCCGTCAATTTTTTCATGAACTCGTAAAATTTACTCCCGATTTTGCCAAGAACAACCTTTCGGATAATATCGAGGATCAAAACTGGTTCCCTTATGAGTGGAAGAAAGACCCAACTATTGTCTGTTCACTTGTCATGATAGATGCCATTCATGTCAAGTTCGGACCCGCTATTGAGCAAATATGTAAGGATAGCAATGGAGAAGACAGCATGTGGAAGCGTCTAGACGAAAATCTGATAGTTTTTTATTTCCTTCCTATCCATGAGATGGGCCTGACCGATGACCTGTATATCAAGATGAACTCTCGTGGCAAGCCCTTGACACTGTTTGAGCATTTCAAGGCTGCTTTGGAAATGAACTTGAAGCAATTCGACAAAGAATCTGCAAAACGCATCATAAAGAAGATAGATTTGGAGTGGACGGATATGCTGTGGCCTTATCGTGGCGAGAACAATATCGTTGATGACGAGTTTATGGCCTATTTCGCTTTCATAACAAGTGTGATATACTATCGTGCCGGACGAAAGCCTTTAACCGAGCCGTTTGAAGTTATTGATGACTTGTTTGGCGATGAAAACGTTGATCGAGAGAACAATCTAATCTACTTTGAGAAGATGTTTGACATTTGGTGCGATGTTGGCGACATCACTGAATTTTTCAAGGTCATCTATACTAAAGATAAGCATGAAGATGGAAAGATAACCATCTTTTTCCCCATCAACAACAAGCGTGGAGAGGTTAATCCCTTCTTGGAGTGTTGCTGGAACTTCGGCGTACTCAATGGACTCGGCAACAGAACGTTCACTTTAAACAAATTCCTTTGGTTATATGCCGTTACCGACTATCTGCGCAACAAGGATGTAGTTGAGCGAGAAGTGGCTCTTCGCCGTTTGCGCATAGTGAACAATCTCATTAACGCGTCAGAATTTGAAATTCGTGAAGCCAACATGGCCAACATTCTCGCGCAGACAGATGAAATTATGTTGGGAGGCGCAATTGATCAAGAGCGTGACAATGTCAGCTTCAGTAAATTACAACTGAAAGAAGAGCAGGACAAGATTGACTATCTTGAGGTAAATCCGGAACAAGCCAATGCCGTCTATAAACTGGAGGATCATCCACTGTTGCGTGGAACTATCGCTATAATAGGGTTGCAGCATCTTGATTTATGCGATAAGTTCTACACCTTGTTCAACGGTGATATTGACCGCCAGCTCATCAATCAGTCACTGCTTACGATCGGGGATTACTCACAGTTGTTAAACTGGCGGTATCAGTTGGGTGCCAGGGCAGATGTCTCGTGGATGAACTTGTTTCATCCTTCTAATGAACGTAAGGGGTTCGACAAAACAAGTAGTATCCTCTGTCAGCTGTTAAGGCAAATACAAACAGTGGACAGCGAGAGCCTTCAAAAGATGGTCAATGATTATCTTCATTCGACAAAAGTATTTGACTGGCGATATTACATGGTAAAATACCCACAGATGCGAACAGAACCTTATGGCATGTTTTATTGGTCGGACTATAAGATAAACGGCAACAGCCGTTACGACTTCATAATGATGCACACAGAGAAAAGCATCGGAGGTCGTAACTGGTATGCTTTCTTAAAAGTTCTTTTCATGTTGTGCGATAATCAACATGATGACATGATTATTAGCGATTATGCTGAGAACAACAATGATGGCAAGTTCCTTTATCTAACAACAGACAATCAGGTTTATAAGATCTCAGTATCGCAATCTGGCTATGAGATTTTCGATGATAGAAACTCGCTGGTTAAGGAAGTTACAGTTGCCCAAAATAGTGAAGTCTTTGATACCGAGGACCGTGTGCAGGTTGGACAGAGAATAATCAGTGAACTTAGAACGGGTCATGATGTAGCCTCTCTTTAATTAAGACAGAAAACTATGAGCAAAAAAATAGACAGACAAGCACTCTTAACGGCAGTGGAGAGTTGTACGGGGCTTACGGAAAGTCAGCGTGCCGACCTTCATCAGCTGTTAACAGAGACTCCTAAATACGGACTTGTTTGGGAAGACACGCCCGAAGAGGTCTATGAAGAACTGAAAGAAGAGATACCCGTTATCAACGAAGACAGGACCAAGGCAATTGTCAATGGCAACGAGTATCCCAATCATGTCATCATTGAGGGCGATAATCTTCACGCCCTCACCGATCTTTGCTATACACATGCCGGAAAGATTGATGTCATTTACATTGATCCACCATACAATACGGGTAATAAGGATTTTGTGTACAATGACTCCTTTGTAGATAGAGATAATGGATTCCGCCATTCTATGTGGTTGTCATTTATGGATAAACGATTGAGACTGTTGTCTGAACTTATTTCAGACGATGGTACGTTATTCATTTCAATTGATGAAAACGAACATGCACCTTTAAAGATGTTGTGTGATGAGATCCTTGGAGAAGAAAATTTTGTATGTGATTTGATTTGGCAGTCAACACCAGGTTCAAACACTGGAACAGATATAAAGACTGTGACCGAAAGTGTTTTAATGTATTCAAAAAGAAGATGTGAAGAACATATAAACTCTAAGCCCATAGATGATGCAAAAAAATACAAAAATCAAGACAATCATTTAGCAGAAAGAGGCCCATATGTGACTAACAAGTTAGATAGAAGAATGACAGGAAATCATTATTCTGAAGCTTTAAATTATGCTATAACAATGCCTGATGGAACACAACTCTATCCTGGCGGTGAAACTTTTAGACAAGATCATTGGAATTGGAGATGGTCACAACAGAAAGTTGAATGGGGAATAGCAAACGATTTCTTGCTGTTTAGTAAGAAAAAAGATAAGTGGGCTATATACTTCAAACAATATCTGAATGTAGATAATAACAACAATCCAATAGAACGAAGTATTCCGTATCAAAATCTTATACTTGAGGATTCGATGAGTTCTGCAAGAGGAACAAAAGAAGTTATGGATATATTTAACTCTAAGAAATTTGATTATCCCAAGCCTCTTGCGCTCATCAAATATATTATTCGAATGGTTTCGAAGCCCAATTCAATAATATTCGACGCTTTTGCTGGCAGCGGCACCACCCTTCATGCCACGATGGAGTTGAACATGGAGGATGGCGGTCATCGTCAATGCATCATTGTGACCAACAATGAGAACCAGATATGCGAGGAAGTGACTTATCCACGCAACAAAAAGGTCATCGAGGGTTCAAAAGTGAGCATGTGGAAGGACTGCATGACAACAACCTGCGCTATTTCAAGATGGACTGTGTATCTCGCATTCCATCAATGCGCAACAGAAGAAAATAGGCTGCGCACATGGTTGACATGCTGCGTATCAAGCACAATATCTATACACGGAAAAATCAGATAGGCAGCTATACGATTGATACGGCAACGATGCGCTACTATGAAGACAACGGCCGCAGACTGCTCGTCATCATGATGCCCACGGAGATATATGGAGTGGTTGAAGCCATTAAAGCTCTTCCCCCACTCGATGAAAAAATCTACATCTATGTCTATAGCGACGGCCCGTATGCTTACGATGACGACTTTGCTGCCGTCGCCGACCGTGTGAACATTATCGCCTTGCCAGGCCCTATGCTAAAGACCTTCCACCGTATTGCTCCGAAGATGAAGGATGTGCAGGTTGCGGAGCCTGACAGAGAACTTACGGAGGGAGAGGCTGATGACACAAGTAATGATTTTAACGATGGGAAGGAATAAGCTATGCTGGAACTAAAAGACTATCAAGTACAGGCTGTCAGAGATCTGAAAGCCAAAATCAAGAAGCAACTCAATCTTCCGGTACGCCGGAAGCATATTATCCTAAAAGCTCCCACAGGTTCCGGAAAGACCGTAATAGCCTCAGCGCTGCTTGAGGAACTAACCGAAGAGATGCCCGACTGGTATGACTCTATGGTCAAGGAAGTGGCGTTCATCTGGATAGCACCCAACAAGCTCCATGAACAGAGCTATTTCAAGATGAAGAACTTCTTCTCAACAAAGAAACTCCTGCATACCATGCGGTGGGACGAGATGGACCATACGCTTGACTATCTGCGTCATGGCGACATTCTCTTTCTCAATTGGGAGAGCATCAACAAGGACAACGCTCTCATCATGCGAGAGAGTGAGAGCCATCGTACCCTCATCGAGATAGCAGCACGCACACAGTTGGAACATAATATCCCTATTATCGTCATCATAGACGAGGAGCACATGTTCGCCGGGCGCAACGCCAAGAAAGCCCAGCGCGTGCTGGAACAGCTCAACCCTAAAATAGAGCTGCGCATCTCCGCGACACCGGTCTCAGTCAGCGATCAGTATGTCACGGTGGAACGTGCCGATGTCATCAAAGAAGAGATGATAAAGAAAAGTGTGGAGCTCAATCCCGCCATTAAGAGCGATCCCACGTCAGGTCTGTCCATGAACCAGCAACTGCTCCGCCAGGCGCTCCACCAGCGTGACGTGCTGGCGAAGAAGTATACCGAAATTGGTAAGAACATCAACCCACTGCTCCTCGTGCAATTGCCCAACGACACGAAGGAAAGCACAAACGAGGAAGAGAAACTCATCATTGACGAGGTGAAAGCTTATCTCGATACGAAAGACATCAGCGAAGCCAGAGGCAACCTTGCCGTGTGGCTGTCCAACGAGAAAACAAACCTTGACAATATCGAGACGTTTGAAAGTCCCGTGAAAGTCCTGCTGTTCAAGCAAGCCATTGCTCTTGGTTGGGACTGCCCCCGAGCTGCTGTACTGCTGATATTCCGTGAGTTGCACAGTGAAACCTTTACCGTGCAGACCGTAGGCCGCATACTGCGTATGCCGGAGCAGAAGTTCTACAGTGATGAAGCCCTGAACAAAGGTTATGTCTATACCAACCTCAGTCAGGACATGATCGCAATCGTCAAAGACGACATGGACTTCATGAGCAAATATGTGGCCAGTCGCAAGGAAGGCTTGCTCAATATTGCCCTTACCGCCCAGCAGCCACATATCCTAACCATGCGTAACCGACTGCAGGCCGACTTCCGTCCCTTGCTAAGACGGACTTTCTGCCAACAGTGGGCACTGAATGAGATTAGCCTGTTTCATGATTTCTTCGATTCTGAGCCTGCTGAGGAAATCGAAGACGAACAGAAGACGCAAGCCATCCACAACAGGCAGAATGCCGGACGCTTCATCGACTTTGACATTAAGAATATTGTCACGGTGATACCGAAAGATATGATTCTCAGCGGCGACGCGGGACAGTATAAGGCTGACCATAAAGCACGTATCGCAAGAACGCAAGGCGAGGTGGACACCATGTTCCGCCTGTTCTGTCGGGCACATGTGGGCGGCTTTGCCAAGAACGACTCCGCTGTAGTGTTATATGGTGCCTTGATGTCTATCATGGAGGACTTCTTTCAAGTGTTCGAGACCGATGCCAAGCGTATCATCCTTTATTACAAGAACCGTTCTGCCTTCATTGATGTCATAAACGTCGCTCTGAAGGCATACCGCTCAAGAAAAGAACGGGAGGCTATGACGGCTCAGCCCACCGTTGAAGAGTTTGAATGGAAGATACCCGACACACGTGTTTACAACGAAGACACGCACACACGCATCAAGGCTACTATGCATGCCATGCAGCCCTTCTTCGCCCTCAACCGCGAGTCAAATCCTGAGCAGCAATTCCGCTTGTTCTTGGAAGAGAACGATGATTGCATCGACTGGTGGTATAAAAATGGTGACTCTGGAAAAGATAATTTCTCAATAGCTTATACGGGAATAGACAAAAAGCAGAAGGCCTTTTATGTAGACTTTGTTATCCGTATGAAGGACGGAACTATCTGCCTGTTCGATACAAAGACCAACGGCAGTGATCCGGAAGGTGTCAACAAGCACAATGCCCTTGTGGACTACATGAAGAAAGAAGGTGAGAAACGAGGCCTCAAACTGATAGGCGGAATCCTGATAGGTGAAGATAAACTAACCAACTGGAAGTACTCACCAACCTATGTAGACATTATCAACGACACCTCCGGCTGGGACGTGTTCAATCCAAAAGCGTATAGCGAATTAAAAGGATCAAATTTATGGCAATAAGAAAAGGACTTGACGGTTGCTTCCTGCAATACGGCATCCGCCAGGAAGACATGAAAATAGTGGAACGGGTCTGCGAGCAGGACGACATTGATGCAGAATGGTTGAAAGAAAATATTCTGAAAGCCTACCAGTCGAAGAAAAACGACAAGGTGCCAATGACCGACTCCAACGAAGTGATTAAACTGCTGAAACAAGCACTTAAAAAGATAAATAAGTAGCCATGCTCATACAACATATCTATGCCGAGAACTATAAGACTTATTTGCATCTTGATCTCGACATTTCGGTTAGCGATGACCGCCCCATCATTTTGATTGGCGGTGCGAACGGTGGCGGAAAGACGACTCTCTTCGATGCCATTTATAGTGCGCTATATGGTCTGGATATCAAGACTGAGCGCGACTTCCAAGAGCTGTTCAATGCAGGCGTGAGGGATTATGAGGGTAAAGCCATCATTCTTGAGATTAGTTTCACCGGACTTGTCTTAGGCAGCACCAAGCATTACAAGATGCGCCGCACTTACAAAGTCATCAACCACAAACCGGTGGAGAATGTGCGGCTGGACTTCGATTCTGTCACCTATTCTTATGGATCGGCAACCCCAACGAAAGAGAAGTCGATCAATGAGATGGCCGTGAACAAGATTATAGATGCTAACCTGCCTAAGGAATTGAGCAATTACTTTCTTTTCGATGCCATGAAGACCAGTGACTTGGTTAAGGAAGCAGAAATCAATAACCTTATTCGCCGTAACATCAATTCTGTGATGGGTTTCAACAAGTATGCCCAATTGGAGAAAGCAGCAGAGAAACTGCTGAGTGATGAGAAGGCTAAACGGTTAGAGGATGAAAATCAGGAGAAGGAATACAAACAGCTCGTGTTAAGAAAAAATCTGGCAGAAAGCGAGTTGCAACAAATCAAATCGGATTATGATAAAGCCCTTCAGTACTCCAATAAGAATCGGGAGATCTATGAGCAGATGAAGAAAGGTGAGACCAACGATGCCCTTATCAAGAATAAGATAGAAGTCATCCGCAAACAACTGGACAACACCAAACGTTCGGAGACAGAGTATCGCAGCCGTCTCGATAATGAGGTGAAGAATTTGGAAATAGATGTCATCATCCCCAAACTTGCTTCTATCATCGCCCATGAGATTGATATGATTCTCAATGTCAAAGACAACATAGAGGAGTCAAGGAAGAACTTCCTTAGTGATAAGCAGATTGCAGAGGTGACTGAAAAGATTGTCGGCATCATCCAGCGGAAGTATGCTGTGAGTAGTTCTATAGATACCGATGAAATCATAGATGAGATAAAGTACAGTCAGGAGAATCCAGACAACACCAACGATAAATATTACTATCTTGACCGAAGCGACATCGATACGCTTAAGGAGATGGTCAAGGTGAACGGCAATCCTATGCAGTTGATTGACGAGCAAAAACGCGCACTTGATATTGATGTGGACGATACGCCTAAGCTCAAGGAAGATATGGATTTCTATCGTTCGCAAATCAGCGGCAACGACTATCAGCTTATTAAAGCATACGAAAGCAATGAGGATCATATCTTCGAACTCAAGTCTCAGATAGAGCAAAAGCAAAGAGACATCGAGCAACTGAAGAAAAAATTGCAGACATACGACTATCAAGTTCCGCAGATACCTGATCCAAAATACGATATGCTATGCAAACTGCCACAGTTTTTTAAGGACTTGTCCGGGCGCCTTCTGAAAGAGAAGAAGCACAATATTGAAAAACTGATGCGAGACTACCTCAATGTGAATCTTGTCTCATACAAGGGTACCATCGGAAAAGTAGATCTCTCGGAGAAAGATGACGAAATACAGTTCAAGATGTATCATCAGAGCGGAAATGAGATCTACCTTAGCCAGCTCAATGCTGGAAGTAAGCAGATGGTAATGCAAGTGTTGCTGAAAGTGCTATACGAACTTGGCGACTACGACCCACCAGTGATGATTGACACCGTTATGGGTGTTCTTGACAAGGCCTCGAGAGAGACAGTTCTGGAAAACTATTTCCCGGATCTTGCAAAGCAAACCATCTTGCTAAGTACCGACGCGGAGATTACCACCGAGAATGATTTCATCAAACTGGAACCATTTGTTTCGAAGGTATACACGCTCCACCGCGACTTGGATAAGCAGTGCACGAACATTACCGAAGACTATTTCGGTTTGAAATTAAAAAATGAGTAACGCCATGAGTGAAATCATATTAGATGGACTTTATCAGGTAGAGGGCATCAACGACCAACTTACCGATGTCAGGGCAAAGATTGAGGAGAGAATCAATCTGAACATCTACACAAATAATATCCGTCCAGTCGTCGTACCAATGACAACGGTGATGAGGACGTGTGCACTTGTAGGTTTGAGTGATGCAGCTCCGAGAGATATTGGAGATATTCGAAGCATGTCGCTATCACTTGACAGAGCACACTACCCTGCAAGTATGTTTGCTAAACCTTTAGTCAAGAAGGCTTTTCAAACGCTTATCAAAATGCGTTATCATGATGCAGATATCGACTTGAACAGTCCGGCATCGATAGCACGTATTATTACCTATGAGGTGCTTCGGGGCCGTGACATTCTCATGAAAGAGGGAGCCATTGAAGATTGGCTTTACTATACCCCCAAGAGTAATGGCATAGGCGGTTCACTGGATATACCGCGACTTGAATTGGTTATCGGTAAATACGATAATGGCAATGATGCCATTATCGATATGAACAGCAGAAGTATCTCAAATACGCAGATTATCATTGCCGGAGCAACCGGGTCCGGCAAGACAAACCTATTGGCTCTGCTAATCAACCAAATGCGGAAACTGTCGTCTGACAGCATGCATCCGGTCAACTTTCTGCTATTTGACTACAAAGGGGAGTTTTCTGACCCAGAAAATGCTTCCTGGCTGGACTTGTTTGACACCGACAGCACTGCTATTCTTGACCCTCTGAAAACGCCGTTGCCTTTCTCGCCTTTTAAGGATTTCGTTGGACGGCCAATCGGAGAAGTGAACATGTATGCCACTACCATGTCGAATGCCTTGTGCTCTATAGCCCCTGCAAAGATAAGTGCCAACATGGACGAGCGATTAAGCCAGTCGATTATCAACGCTTACAAGAAGAATGAGTTCCGACCCATTACATTCGATCTGATATTAAAAGAATATCAGGCTCAACTTGACGACCCCGCGAAAATCGACAGTGTAGTGTCCGTACTCAGCCAGATTGTTAGAAGCAGACTTTTCAACGAACACGATGAGATTGATCTCATTAAGGATTGCTACATCATTGATCTCAACATGTTCCCTAAAGAGGGCATATTGGCAAAAGCAATCGTTTATTTCACCATATCCAAGCTCAACAACATCTATGAGACGCTTGAAAAGCAGGCTGTCAACGATGAATGTGTGGAACTTCGCCATTTTACCATCATCGACGAGGCACACTATATGCTTGACTTCGAAAACACTCCATTGGAAAACCTTGTACAGGTAGGTCGCAATAAGGGAATGAGCATTATACTTGCCACACAGGACATGAGTGATTTTAAGACGAAGTACTTCAACTTCTTCACTAATGCGCAATATCCCATGCTCATGAAACAGCAGTCACAAAACGATACCATCATAAAAGACTTGTTCGGTGTGACAGGAAGTGAACTTAATGAGCTAAAATCAGAGATTTCACGACTTGGCAAGGGAGAGGTGATTATGAAGGATACTCAGAGTGCTTTGCTCGGAATAGGCAAGAAGTACAAGAAGATAATGTTGAACAAAATTATCTAAGGCAGATGAGCAAATTAAGTGATATCAAAGCATCTTTCAAAGAACTTGAGCTGTTAGGTTTGCCCATCAGTAATGAGCAACGGCAGCATCTGGTTGAAGCTGAGGATGAATATGTCAAGGAGGAGATTATTCATCAAATCAAAAAGTTACTAAACGGTATCTTTGATGATATAGATATAAAGGTCAGAATAGCCATAGAATATGACGGTAACAACAACGATGACATAAAGGTCTATCTGCAAGATGATGGAAACGCTCAACACCCTGTGATGACAGTCTCGCATAAGAAGCATAAGAATCGGCAAGGAGAGGGGAAAAAGCTCTACTTGCGCTTGACCTTTCCAGATGGACATCAGGAGACAGGAAAGGGCGTGGATATTTTAAGGAAAGTTGTAAATAAAGTAGGTCCCAAACGAATTAGTGAATCAGGCATGCGAACGCGAGGAATTTTGCTGGTGGAAGACCATTATGTGGATAGAGTTGCCCATTATCAAAAGCCTATTGAAGGAGGATACTATTTGATGGTGAACAGCAACAACCAACAAAAGAAGAAGGAAATAGAAGAAATCAGCAGATTGTTCCAACTTCATTACAAGGTTGACATTGTTGATGAACACGGAAACATCCAAAACTAAAATCTGAAAGTTATGAGTAAACTAAGTGATATGAAAGCCGCTCTAAAGCAAATAGAAGAACTGGGAATGCCAATTAGCAATGAGCAGAAACGGGCTTTAAGAATAGCGGAAAATACTTACGTCCAATCTGATATCATACCAAAGATTAAGGATGCTCTAAAGGGCGTCTTTAGCGATGTTGATCATAAGGTGAAGATCATAATAGACTATGATGGTAATCCCGATAAAGAACCGAATGTATATAAGGACATCCCGGCTGTAAACGCATCTACTTTTTACCCAGATCTTTTTGGACAAGAGAATATTCGCAACACTGGACTACGAGTTACTTTCCCCGATGGCAGGAAACTGCAGGATAGAGGTTTTGAAGTGTTGATGGCGATTGTTAAAGAAGTTGGTCCAGATTTGGTGCATGAGATGGACATCACATGTTGTGGTCTGCCTCTCGTGGATGATCATCGTAGCGAAGGAAGATATGGAAAAGATCAAAAGGAATTGCCAGGCGGCTATTGGCTGATAACAAATTCAAATACAATAGTTAAAAAAGCCCAGATAGATGCCATCAGTGATAATTTGGATCTCAACCTTAAGGTGGAAGTGCTCAACGCAAAAGGTGATGTAGTGAATGTTGATTCCAAGCGAACCAGTAGTACGCGTAGTCAGCGTGCTAACATCCGTGTAAAGACTCCAGACGGTAAAGTGTTCTACCATGATCTTGCTTGGCAAACACTCGGTGACGTCGTTATATACGCTGGTGTGGACAAAGTGCGTTCTTTAGCATTGTATTCTGCCGGTATCCCTTTAGTAGATGACCACCTCTCGGATACTATCTATGCCAAACAGCAGCATGAAATAGCTCCAGGATTCTATTTGAACACATATTCTGACACGAAGAGGAAAGTTAAGCAAATTGAGGAAATATCAGACAGGCTCAAACTCGGTCTCGAAGTAGAAACTGTATAGATAGAGTTGTCCATTGAAAAAGACACTTTCTTGTAATTGAGAACAAATATGACAGCAGATACATTAAAAGACCCTTGTCTTTGTGGTGAAACCACAAGAGTGCAGTTCAAGGAGATGTTCACTTCACAAAAAGAAGTGGCAAAAGAGATGATTGCTTTCGCCAATACGAAGGGTGGCGTAATATTGTTTGGAGTTGAAGACAAGACAGGAGTCATCAAAGGCTTGTCATACGACGAGATACAACAGACAAGCAGAGAACTTGGTAATGCGGCTCAGGAGCTGGTAAAGCCAACAATATATATCGAAACAGAAGTCGTAAAGGTTGAAGGCAAGCATGTCCTCGTCTGTTCAATTGAAGAGGGACGCAACAAGCCCTACAAGAATCTGCAAGGTGAGATATGGGTGAAGCAAGGGGCTGACAAACGACGGATAACCGAGAATGCGGAAATCCTCAGTCTGTTCCAGTCTTCTGGAAATTATCACCCGGAAGATGATCCGGAAAAGGGCACAAACGTTGACGATTTGGAAATGGCTGACTTAAGGGATTTCTTCAGGAGGGTGTATGGCCGTGAGATTGAAGACTTTGACCAGCCTTTGGAAAGCATGTTAAAATCCTTGGGCATTCTGACTGCCGAGGGAGAGGTCACACGGGCCGGTATGCTGTTCTTCGGTCGGGATCCACAACGCTTTGAGCATTCAGTTGTTCTTAAAGCCGTTGCTTTTCAAGGAAATGATATAGGCGATACCAACTACTTGGACAGCCGCGATATTACAGGAACACTTCCAAGGATGTTCAAGGAGGGAATGGCTTTCCTCAAATCTTATTTACGACATGAGCAAAGAGGACAGAACTTCAACTCGACTGGCATTCTGGAAATATCCGAAGTTGCACTCGAGGAACTGCTGCAGAATGCCTTGGTGCATTTCGACTTGCTTAATCATGCAGCTATTCGCTTATTGATTTTCTCCAACCGGGTAGAGATTATTAATCCAGGTTGTCTGTATGGTGGACTTAGGGTGGAAGACATTAAATTGGGCGTCTCCCGGCAGCGCAATCCTTTAATGGCAGAGTTGGCAGCAAGAACGATGATCTATCGTGGATTAGGATCAGGTATCATCCGTGTGATGCGTGAGAACACGCCGATTGAGTTCGACAACCAAGAATCTGCTGACCAATTCAAGGTTGCAGTTTGGAGGACTGCCCAAAAGGGAAATGTTACTACCCAAAGGGGGAAAAACACTACCCAAAAGAACGAAGTCTCTATCCAAAAGGGAGTACTCACTACCCAAAAGAGACTGGAGCCTACCCCAAAGAAGGAGAATTCTACCCAAAAGAAAATTTTGGAATATCTGAGAGTACATCCACAGGCTACACGATTAGAAGTTTCAAAAGCCTTAGGCGACATTACAGAAGATGGTGTGAAGTATGCCATTGCAAGGCTTCAAGAAAAAGGCTTGTTGGAGCGAGTCGGCGGTAGGAAACAGGGAGAATGGATCGTAAAAGATAAAAATGATTAAGGATCTCATTCTTAATTATGCTGGCAGAAATGTCAACATTGCGTTCGACGCCAGAACTGATTTCTGTCGTTAGATTATACTGTTATAAAGGAAATGGCACAATCGACAGATTACAAAGAAAATCATTCTCTTGATGACTCTCATCGCAGCAACCATCACATTCAGTGCATGTTCATCGGATGACGATGACAACGATGTTGTCTTACCGCTTATGTTCAAAAGCACGGTCTCATTAACACCAAACGACAAAAACGGAGACCCTTTGTCTTGCATGTTCTATATCTTTCCAGATGGCAACTATAAGGCTATTGAAAGAATATGGAGCACTGGATTGGGAAGCGTGCCAACAATGTGCTATGCCATAACGACAACTGGAGAGAAGGTGCTCAATATTTGATGGACTACGTACAGCAAGTTCAGTGATGGTTACGGAGAAGCACTTCCAAATGACATAAAGAAAGCCGACGAACAGAATACTGCACTATTGAAAGGCAACTTCTATGTTGTGGTAGTTCCGGATGAATATCACTGTTATAAGGCTAAGCACATCAGCAAACCAAGCAAGTATAGAACCGTGATAACATACGACGAGCTAACAGCACACTATTTCAACGACTCATGGGTTGAAATTCCATGGTAGGAGAACAGAAGCTGATACGGGGAAAGCGTTGGAAAACGACCACTGCCAGCAAGTTATGATACCATAACATCATACAAAATAGGAGCGGCGCTTTTCGGAAAAGCTTTAGGTATAGTTTGATGGTTCTGTAGCTCAATGGATAGAGCGTCTGCCTCCGGAGCAGAAGGTTGCAAGTTCGAGTCTTGCCGGAATCACGGAATATTTTTATGATATTGACTGTCACATATAGCCTTAATGTGCTATATGCGACAGTACACTTACACTAATAGTTCTATTACATTATTGTTTGTCGTTAATAATGATTTCAAGCATCTTTTTCTGATGCACTTTCATGTCATCATCATTCCATTCCAATCCAGGGCTTCTACGCAATTCAAAGTCAAGCATTTGGGCATAATTGTCCTGGCACATCTGCATCATAATCTTAAACTTCAGCGAAGCCACACTTACTTGGTCCGCCTTCTCATCACTATAATGATCCAACTTGGCTTTCGGGCTCCAATTGGAACCAGAACTGTTCGCGTCAGCACCAATCATGGCGAAGTTGCCAAAGCAGTTGATGGCTTCCGAGCTTAGCAGCTTACCTTCCCCGGCTTTCTCTTGTGGATAGAAATGCTCCAACGACTTTCTCGTACGTGAGAAATAGAAGTTGTTGAATGGGTCAAGTTCAAAGTCGCTGCATCCAAGCGAATCGAAGAACTGGCTACGTTCGCGTGAACCTTTCTTTGTTTTATTGCCACGTAACTCATCAGAATATTTTCTCCAAAGCTTATAGTCGGTATAGTTGAAGACATACAGAGGTATATCCATTTTTGCCACGCTTGTATATTTCATTGAATCTTGACTTATAGTCTACGCCGTCTGTTCCAATCTCATCCAAGTTCAATCTGCCGTTTTTCAGCACGACGTTGTCAAAGGCGTTTGGCAATGGCTGATTTCTTTCATTCAAACATTCATGATTGAGATAAACGTCATAGAAATACTTGTCGGCGAGCTGACGCAGGAACTGTAGATAATCACGGTCTGACTGCATACCGTTCTTAAACAAATATGCCATGCAGTAAAACAGGTAATTCTTACGCTGCTTAGGAGTGAATGTTACTTCGAACATCGACAACAGATGGACCAGTTCTTTCTGAACGTCTGCATCCTCGGATAGATTATTTAGATATTGTTTTTTGTTATTTTCTTTGTAAAGACATTGCAGTTTCCATGGATTGTCACCCACGGTCTCCTTGTTGTCCAAGGCATGATGAACAATATAATTATCGAGGAAGAATTTTGCCTTGAGCAGGTTGAATGCGAATTGTCGTGCAAAATACGCTTTGTCGGCAGCACCGTCTAATGACTTCTTAAATTCATCCAGCAGCTCCTTATCGTCGAGGATGAAATCTGAAGGGACAAAGCCTTCTTGATCCATCATAGTCACTTTCAACACGATTAGCAGAAAGTTGGGAAAATCAATGATGGGCTGGAACTTATCGCTCTGTTCGTAAGCGGTAGATACATTTTGCTGTTCTATAGGCTTACCTAACAGATTGATGATAGTTTCTTTTCCATCCGACTCATCGCGCGCTGGTATCTCGGAAAAATCATTGATGGCAAAATCATTAAGATGATCCCCAAACATTTGTCTTTCAGAAAACGTCTGTTGGATGTAAGCATTCATCTCGCTGCAAGCCTCCCACACCTTACCGAATGTTGCGATGTCGGTCTTGTCCAACTGTTTGGTTAGCATAGACTTGACAATCTCATGTTTCTCCAACTGCTCGCCCCGTGAGTTCATCACCTCAAAATAGTGGTTCAGATCGACATCTTTCGGAACACTATAGTGTATGATATGGACGTTGTTCAGGAAGAATTGCTTAAATCCTTCCCGTTCGTCGTTGCCCACAATATCTTTCAAGGCCTTACTCGCATATTGATATCCGTTTCTGATGCCATTGTCTACTTCTTCACCCAAGTCTGGATAATTATCCAGATGTTTGATAGTTGAGATAGATCGCTTACGTGCACTGTATGTCAACTTGTTAAAGACATTGTTGACCTTCAAAGCTTTTAGGATGAGATAAATGGTGGTCAGACGTTGCTGGCCATCAATGACCTCGTAAACATGATCTCCACGGTTGTAGGTTACCAATGTTCCAATGTAGTAAACCGACTTGTCCGGTTTCTTCATCGAGTCGTACACGTCCTTTATCAATGCACGAATTTCATCTTCTTGCCAAGCGTAATTGCGTTGGTAGATAGGTATCAAGTAGGTCTTTGACTCCAGGCCCTGACAATAGATATCATTGATTGAGCACTCCAAGAGGGGCAATTCCTTTTCCTTCATATTACTCATTATAATACGTATTCGATTTAAAAAAGTGCATGAAATTTTTATAAATTCCTTCTTCCTTACCTTTTATTTTTTCCCCATTGAGGCACCGGAAAGTGATATCCTCTTTTGATAGTGGCACCAATCTGTCAGCCAAATCACTGAGCAATGTTACAGGATTGTCGGAGGTCTCTATGATCTTATACATATTGAACGAGTTCTTTAATGGCCTCCCACTTCTCTCAAGAATGTAGTTCTGAGCTGATTGCCATCCAAGATTGGTGTACTGGGCACGAAGCGAATAAGCCCAAATGAAAGCATCAACCACGAATTGCTCAAAGAGATTCGTATCCTCTTGTGTCGGATAGGTAGCCGGACAAAAGCGGTCGACATACAGGAGTAATACCGTGTCGAAAAGCAACCTTGTAATTTTATTGCCAACCCCCTTGTCGTAGAATTTGTCAAGCGTATTGACAATCACATTTCCTTTTATGTAGAATCCTTCGTACTGGCTGTTGTCCCGGATATCTTCCAGAATTTTATAGTAATGCTTCGTGTAGTCGAAGAAAGACTTACCGGCAATAATGGGCGAGTTCAGCTGAAAAGCATTCACTTTTCTTGTTCCCGAAACAAAAGGCATAGCCGAAGAGTTGACCAATTCTGCATAGGAATACGCGCTCTTATAGAACTGTGCGAAAGGAGTATGGGCATACCGTGTGATGCCCTTAAATTTGTAGATGTTGTGCTCGTTAAGCCCGTAAGCCCAGTTGCCATTAATCCATTCTTTGATACGGTAGATATAGTCGCCAAAAAGAGAGGCCAATTTGGACTGAGGCGCACTTTCCCAGTCATTTACAATCTCTTCTGTTGTCTTTTCGTCAACATCGGTCATCTCTCTGAGGTGGTAGGCCTTCAACAAGTCGTGGGGATAAAGGGCTTTTCCTCTCGCATTCTGCGAGTCAAAGAACTGGAAGGCTTCAGATAGGTCGTCCGTAATGACAACAATCATTTCACACCTCTGCTCTATGAAGTCACGCAAATTCTTCATATCCCTTACATGGTCAATGTTCTCTTCTTCCCCTGGGTTCTTGTAAACCCTGCGTCTGAAGGCATTTAGATTATTGGGTATGTTGCGCCTACTGTAAGCATTGTTATATACTGTTTGGTTGAGAAAATTGATTTCTCTCCTTTTCTCATCCGTCTCCATCTCATAGAGTGCATAAAGCAAGAGAGAGAAGGTGATAGTGCGTTGTTGGCCATCCACGATGTTGTAACATCCTTTTTCTTTTTCATTATGCAGAATGAGCGTGCCCACCCTGTAGACTTCCTTATTGCCATTCTTGGCCTCTATGATGTCATCAAGCAGTTGTATGGCATTTCGTGCGGTCCATTTGTATGGCCGCTGATAATCAGGGATGGTAAGTCTGACATTGTCTATGGATTTACCATCCTTGTCTTTTGAAATTTTCTCGTTTAACAGCAAATCACCTATCGATGTAATTGCTAACGTCAATTTACTCATAATTCATCATTAATTTTTCAAACCTCCATCTTACTGTCCCATAGTTCCTCAAGCTTTTGGGCTTGACCCTCAGTGAGGAGTTGTCCGGAATGGCCCTTGTCCCAGTTGATTTCCGGAAGGATACTTTTCAGTTCTTCCACTGTGATGTGTGGCTGTCCATCAGCAGGAGAGGCATCGAAGCAGTCAATGTTGACGTAATAGCGCTTCTTGCTGGTCCCAGCCCAGTCCTCACCGAGATAAGGGTCTGAGGTAAATTGCCCGCGGAAGACGATGCCTCTGCCCTCGTCTCCCAACCGTTCCATATAGAAGCAGTCGCCCTTTTTAGCTTTCTCCCACTCATAGATAATAGTGAACACTCCATTCTTCAGCAAGATACAATCCAGGCCCTGCGTAGATTTGCCTTTAACCATGAGTAACGTTCTGCCTTTCTCTTCGTCATCCGGCTCTATGTTATGATGCAGCACTGCGGCCTGGAGCGTACTGGCGGCATTGCCAATCATACGTTTCAAGTCGATATGATTTTCCACTGCCTGGAATGCGAAAATATCTGAATTCAATTCAAGCTGCTCAAACTTACGTTTTTCCTCTGCTGCCATAGTGGTATTTTTTTATTAAATATTGCTATATAGCTACCAGTTCCCAGATTCCTTTCTTAGTTGGAGCATTGTCTTTCCATTATAAGAGAAATATTTCGTCCCCTGATATGAACTAGATGTGTTTTGCTGGCTTTCCGGCAAATGTTCGGCAGTAAAAGCCGATAGTGACCATTTATGTTCTACTGATCAGATATCTTTATCCCATTGGTAATGCGATGAAGTTATTCAGTTCTTCACGCCGTTTTCTCCAATCCGGCATCTGTTTGTCCAGCAGCATTTCAAACATTTTGTTGTGTTTGGCTACTTTCAGATGAGTCAGTTCGTGAACTACGATATACTCAATGGATTGGCGCGGCACTCGTGCAAGGTCGAGGTTGAAGCGGATGAAACGCGTCTTGACTGTACAGCTGCCCCAGCGGTTCAGCATCTTCTGCACCTGCCACGTAAAATTCGTCTCACCCAATCTCTCCGCCCATTCGTCAACCATTGGTGACAAGAGCTTCTGCAAACGTACACGGTACCATTCCCGCAAGACCTCCTCCCGTCGCTCTCTGCTGCTTTTCGGCCATACGTAAAGATAGAGTTGGTTTCCTTTCGTCTTCACTGTAGGCGTTATGCGCAGTTCGACGACATTCAGCATGTAGCGCTCGCCAAGGAAGTAATAATTCTCACCGGAGACATATTGCCTTGGCGTCTGTCGAGGCTGATTGGCTATCTCCTCACGCTGTCGCTGAATCCATGTCCATTTGGCGACGATGAACAGACGCGCGTCCTAGTCTGTCAAGTCTTTCGGCATTGACAGATGCACGTGACCTTCGGGCAAAAATACGAATTAAATCTGAGAAACTCACTCCTTTTGGGGGAATATTTTCGGGTCATGGAGCAATTTGACTCCACATTGTCATCTGTAATCGACTCGACCCTCGGTCTAAGATGTAGATCATTCGGTTATCAGTACAGCGAAATCATCCGTTCTCTCATGAGTATCTACTTCTGTGGTGGCTCATGTACCCCAGGACGTCACTACTCATTTGATGAATCATCTCTCACTTTATCCGACACTTCGTACTTGTAGCTCTGATACTATTCTCAGAGCAATAAAGGAACTGACGCAAGAAAACATTTCATACACATCAGATACGGGTAAGAACTACGATTTCAATACGGCTGACACTCTCAATACTTTACTACTCAATTGTATGTTTGCATCTGGTCAACTGAAAAAGAGTGAGATGTATGATGTTGATTTCGACCATCAGTTCATAGAGACAAAGAAGTATGATGCAAAGCTTACATACAAGAAATTCTTTGAAATACACGCCTGAAGGAAATGTCATAAAAAGGCGGATTTGCCTCCACCGCCGCATTGCCGGATGATGTTAGAAACGGAATAGTGATAGACAGTCACGTGCGCCTTATCCTCTTCCTTAAACGTGGCAAGGACGGGATAAAGCACAATTATGTGGCTGAAGTGTTCTGAAAAAAATGCGAAAAATGAGAGCTATGATGGCCTTAATAAATAATGTAAGGTGTTCATAACTCTCATTTCTCAAGTTCTTTTATAGTTCGGAGTTTATCCATTCCGTTACGGTCTGAAGCACCTCCGGGGCTATGGTCTCCTCTATCTGCTGATACTCAACGACATTGCCTGTCGTGCAATGCTGGAAGAGATGATTGACACCGTCCACCTTCTTTATGGTGTGCTTGCAATTTGTAAGCCCCTTCTCGAGTTGTATGGTGTTGGCTGTGCAGTCCACCTGTGTGTCTTTTGTGCCGTTAAGTGCCAGTACAGGACATTTAATCTTAGACAACAGTTCGCTTACGTCTACGTTAAGGAAGTGGCGTATGTACGGTGTGTCTGCTTGTTGCAATGATTTTATGGTGATAGGTTTGAGAGCTTCGGGCATACCATCGATGTTTATTTCGCTTGCCTTCTTGCCACTTGCAATCTCGTCGAGTGCTTTACTGATGCTATTGCAGTATGTGTCAACCGTTTCCTTTGGCAGACCTATGGCAGACATGGCTTGACGGTTCTGCATAACGAGCGTCTCCTTACCGGATATAGCCATTCCTGCAAGCGACACGATGAAGTCGGCTTTGCCTTCTGCGGCAAGCATCATGGCAATGGTGCCACCCTCGCTATGACCGAGAACGCCAACCTTGCTGAAGCGTTTGCGCAACAACGGTAGGGCGGCAGCGGCATCTTCGCAGAAGTCTTCTACGGTGAAATTTATGAACTTGACGCTTCTTGCATCGCCCCATCCGCGGTCGTCATAACGCAAGGATGCTATGCCTTGACGAGCCAAAGCGTCGGCTATTACGGCAAATGGCTTATGCTCGAACATTTCCTCGTCGCGGTTCTGCTGTCCGCTGCCTGTTACCATCAGCACCACGGGAGTTTCCTTCGTGTAGTTCTCTGGCAAGGTAAGTGTGCCGTTGAATGTATAGCCTGCGTTGGTGAAACTTACGCTTTCTTCCTTGTAGGGGAATGGTGGTACAGGCGTCTGCGGACGCTTTACTGTGATTTTACCAGGCTTTAAGGTAAGCGGCAGAGGAAAACCGTTCTGAGTGAAGGTTCCCTTTATCTCGCCGTTTGCCATCTTTCCTTCGAACGTAGCCCCAATCATTCCGACCTTTACCTTTATCGTACCGTCGTCTGTAACGGTCTTCTCAGCGGGAATGCCCTTTGCGTTTTGTGACGGAGAGTCCATGGTGCATCCGTTGGTGGTGAAATTAAAGACTAATGGCAGCTTGGTGCCCATAACGTCAAGTTCGCCATTCCATGCGCCTTCCTGAGCGTTGGCTGTGAATGCCAACATGGCGAGGACGATGGAAGTAAATGTTCTTAATGGTTTCATACCCTTAATTCCGCAACACTATTATAAATTAAACTTTTTAAGTACCTGAGCAACAAAAAGTTGCCCAGGATTTTGCCATGTCGAAGAATTCACTTATCTTAGTGTTGCAAAAATAAACAAGCAAAACTCTGATATGGCATGGCGAAGATACAAATTAAATCTGAGAAACTCACTCCTTTTGGGGAATATTTTCGGGTCGTGGAGCAATTTGACTCCACATAGTCATCTGTAATCGACTCAACCCTCGGTCTAAGGTTTAAATCGTTCCATTTTTTTGGCACGTTTTCTCGCCATGGCAGAGCTTAAGTAAACTTAGCTCTGCTCATCTGGCTTAACGAAAACCTTCGTTTCCATCAGAAGGACACGCTGAAGAGGTTCTTTGAGAAATTTGAACAGAATAGGCTCACTGTCAATCGTTTCAGAGCTGATTGCGGATCATGTTCCGAGGATATCGTGGAAGAAATAGAGAAACACTGCAAGTCCTTTTACATCCGTGCTAACCGCTGCATTTCGCTCTACAATGACATCTTTGCTCTCAGAGGTTGGAAAACTGAGGAAATCAATGGCATTGAGTTCGAATTGACCTCTATCCTTGTTGAGAAGTGGAAGGGTAAAGCATACAGACTTGTGATTCAAAGACAGAAACGGATGGATGGCGTGCAGGATCTTTGGGAAGGAGAATACACATACCGTTGTATCCTGACTAACGACTATGAATCTTCCGCAAGAGAGATTCTCAAGTTCTATAACCTTTGTGGAGGAAAGGAACGTATCTATTAAGCTAAAGACACGTGGCAAGGCTTACATCATTAAAAAAAACTAAAAAACACAAGTCTTGCAATGTAGACTTTGCAAAAAACAAAAATACTTGTATCTTTGCAATCGCAAACGTACGCATATGGAGTTGATGGAATCTTTCTTTAGGACACACGCCTATCTCATCGATCACAACAACGCTACGGTACGCCGTAGCCTAATGGACGAAATCGATTGGAGTCATCGGCTTATTGGCATAAAAGGCACCCGTGGCGTAGGAAAAACCACTTTCCTGCTTGAGTATGCTAAGGAAAAATTCGGGAAGGACAATCGCCAGTGCCTTTACGTGAACATGAACAACTTTTATTTTCAAGGCAATGGCATATCTGACTTCGCAGGCGAGTTTGTTCGCAATGGCGGACGGGTATTGTTGCTCGACCAAATATTCAAGCAACCCAATTGGAGCCAAGAGCTTAGAAAATGCTACGACCTTTATCCTGAGTTGAGAATAGTTTTCACTGGGTCCAGTGTAATGCGGTTGAAAACAGACTATCCTGCAATAAAGGACATCTTGGACTTTTATTATCTCAGAGGCTTCTCGTTTCGTGAATACTTGAATCTCACCGCGGGGACAACTTTCCGGCCATATACGCTGGATGAGATATTAAACAACCATGAGCACATAGTCAAGAATGTGTTGCCGATAGTCAACCCTCAGAATTATTTTAGCGATTATCTGCATCACGGCTTCTACCCTTTCTTCCTTGAACAGCGCAACTTCTCGGAAAACTTGTTGAAGACTATGAACATGATGACAGAGGTGGACATACTCATTATCAAGCAGATAGAACTGAAATACTTATCTAAGATAAAAAAGCTGTTCTATCTTCTTGCCATGGAAGGGCCTATAGCACCAAATGTCAGTCAGTTGGCTCAACAAATAAACACGAGCCGAGCGACGGTGATGAACTATATAAAGTATCTCACGGATGCCCGTCTGCTTAACATGATTTACTACCCCGACATGGACTTTCCAAAGAAGCCGGCGAAGGTGATGATGCATAACCCTAACCTCATGTATGCCATTTACCCTATAACGGTGGTTCAGCAAGAGCTAATGGAGACATTTTTTGTTAACACAATGTGGAAAGACCACGTGGTGAACCAAGGCGACAAGCCACAGAGCTACATGATTGACGGAGCGCAAAGGTTTAAGGTGTGTGATGCCAAGTCAACCACGAAGACAAGATTCAATAAGGGAACGTGGTATGCGAGATACAACATGGAAGTGGGACACGACAACCAGATACCCTTGTGGCTGTTTGGCTTCTTATATTAAGCAAGACACAATAAAACATTAAAAAACAAGATATTATACAACAACATTAATTTCTATTGTAGTAATATGGATAAAAAAAAGAAATTTGTGACGGTCGATGGTAATACCGCCGCTGCTCATGTGAGCTACATGTTCACTGAGGTTGCTGCCATTTACCCTATCACCCCATCCTCTCCAATGGCAGAGCATGTGGATGAATGGGCAGCTAAGGGTCGCAAAAATCTCTTTGGTCAGACTGTTTCCGTCCAGGAGATGGAGTCAGAGGGCGGTGCCGCAGGTGCCGTGCACGGATCTTTGCAAGCTGGTGCCCTCACAAGCACATACACAGCTTCGCAGGGTCTCCTGTTGATGATCCCTAACATGTACAAGATCGCTGGTGAGCTGCTTCCTTGCGTATTCAACGTTTCAGCTCGTACGCTGGCTTCTCACTCATTGTGTATCTTTGGCGACCACCAAGATGTGATGGCATGCCGTCAGACAGGCTTCGCTATGTTCTGCTCAGGCTCTGTACAGGAGGTTATGGATCTCTCTGCCGTGCCTTACCTTTCCACACTTGAGAGCTCGGTGCCATTCATCAACTTCTTTGACGGCTTCCGTACTTCTCATGAGTACCACAAGATTGAGGAGATGGACATGGAGGATATCCGTCCTCTCGTTAACCCTGAGTGGATTAAGAGATTCCGTGACCGCGCCATGAGCCCAGAGCGTCCTGACACGCGTGGTACCGCTGAGAACCCTGAGACATTCTTCACTCATCGTGAGGCTTGCAACAAGTATTATGAAGCCGTGCCTGAGATCGTGGAGAAGCACCTCGCCGAGGTATCAAAGATCACGGGCAGGGAGTATCACCTCTTCAACTATTATGGTGCTCCTGACGCTGAGAATGTCATCGTGCTCATGGGTTCTGCCACAGAGCCAGCTCGTGAGGCTATCGACTACCTCACAAAGCAGGGCAAGAAGGTTGGTATGGTTGCCGTGCACCTCTATCGCCCATTCAGCGTGGAGGCCATCCGCAAGGCTATTCCTGACACCGTGAAGCGCATCGCCGTGCTCGACCGCACAAAGGAGCCTGGAGCTGAGGGAGAACCTCTCTACCTCGACGTGAAGAGCGCCCTCTATGACGATCCACGCAAGCCTTTGATCGTTGGCGGCCGTTACGGTCTTGGATCAAGCGACACCACACCTGCAAAGATCGTGTCTGTGTTCAACAACCTGGAGCTTCCTACTCCTAAGAACCATTTCACTGTTGGCATCGTTGATGACGTTACGTTTACCAGCCTGCCAGAGGTTCCCGAGATTCCAATGGGCGGCGACAGCTTGTTCGAGGCTAAGTTCTATGGCTTGGGCTCAGATGGTACAGTCGGTGCCAACAAGAACTCTGTGCAGATTATCGGTAACAACACCAATAAGTATTGCCAGGCTTACTTCTCTTACGACTCTAAGAAGTCGGGTGGTTTCACATGCTCTCACCTTCGTTTCGGCGACGAGCCTATCCACTCAGCTTATCAGGTTAACACGCCTAACTTCGTGGCTTGCCACGTTCAGGCTTACCTGAACATGTATGACGTGACACGTGGCCTTCGCGATGGCGGTACATTCCTTCTCAATACCATCTTTGATGGCGATGAGCTGTTGAACTTCATTCCTAACAAGGTTAAGCGCTACTTCGCTAAGCACAACATCAAGGTTTATTACATCAACGCCACAAAGATTGGCCAGGAGATTGGCTGGGGCAACCGCACCAACACTATCCTGCAGTCCGCGTTCTTCCGTATCACGGAGGTTATTCCAATCGATCTCGCCGTCGAGCAGATGAAGGCATTCATCGTTAAGTCTTATGGCAAGAAGGGACAGGATGTCGTTGACAAGAACTATGCCGCCGTTGACCGTGGTGGCGAGTACAAGGAACTTACCGTTGACCCGGCATGGGTTTCACTGCCAGACGATGCCAAGGTTGAGGATGACGCTCCCGCATTTGTAAAGGAGATTGTCCGCCCAATGAACGCTCAGGCTGGTGACCTGTTGAAGGTTTCCGACTTCGTGAAGTTCGGCACCACTGATGGCACATGGCAGTGTGGCACTGCTGCTTACGATAAGCGTGGTGTTGAGGCTTTCGTTCCGGAATGGAACCCAGAGAACTGTATACAGTGTAACAAGTGTGCGTTCTGCTGTCCTCACTCTTGCATCCGTCCGTTCGTCTTGGACGAGAAGGAAGCTGCCGACTTCAACGACGCCACAATCAACATGCTTGCTCCAAAGCAGCTCAAGGGCATGCAATTCCGTATCCAGACTTCCGTGCTCGACTGTCTTGGTTGCGGCAACTGCGTCGATGTATGTCCAGGCAAGAAGGGTGAGAAGGCTCTGAAGATGGTTCCTTTCAATGTCGATGATGAGAACATGAAGAAGGAAGTTGCCAATTGGGAGTATCTCGTTAAGAACGTCAAGTCAAAGCAGTCTTTGGTAGACATCAAGCAGAGTCCTAAGAACTCTCAGTTTGCCCAGCCTCTCTTCGAGTTCTCTGGCGCATGCTCTGGTTGCGGTGAGACTCCTTATGTCAAGCTCATCTCTCAACTCTTCGGTGACCGTGAGATGATCGCCAACGCTACAGGTTGCTCTTCAATCTATTCCGCTTCCGTGCCTTCTACTCCTTACTGCACCAATGACAAGGGTCAGGGTCCTGCATTCAACAACTCACTGTTTGAGGACTTCTGCGAGTTCGGTCTTGGTATGACGCTTGCCAACAAGAAGATGAAGAAGCGCATCACTCTCCTGCTCCAGCAAAAGATGGAGAACGAGCATACGGCCGATGACTTCAAGCAGGCTGCACAGCAATGGATTGATAACCAGAACGACGCTGAAGGCTCTAAGGCTGCGGCCGCGGTGCTGAAGCCTCTTATCGAGCGTGACGCTGCCGCAGGTTGCGAGTGCGCTAAGGAGCTGAAGACTCTCGACCATTACCTCGTAAAGCGCAGTCAGTGGATTATCGGTGGCGATGGTGCTTCTTACGACATCGGCTACGGTGGTCTTGATCACGTGTTGTCTACTGGTGAGGACGTGAACATCCTCGTTCTCGACACTGAGGTTTACTCAAACACTGGTGGCCAGTCATCAAAGTCTACACCTCTCGGTGCTATCGCTCAGTTCGCTGCAAGCGGCAAGAGAGTCACCAAGAAGGACCTTGGCTTGATGGAGACAACTTATGGTTACATCTATGTGGCCCAGGTTGCAATGGGAGCAGACAATGCTCAGACATTGAAGGCCATTCGTGAGGCTGAGGCTTATCCAGGCCCATCACTTGTCATAGCTTATGCTCCATGTATCAACCACGGTATCAAGGGCTCAAAGGCCGACAAGCGTAACATGGGTCGCTCACAGCATGAAGAGGCTCTTGCCGTTGAATGTGGTTACTGGCACCTCTGGCGTTTCAACCCTGAACTCGCCAAGGAAGGCAAGAACCCATTCACTCTCGATTCAAAGGCTCCGCAGTGGGATAAGTTCCAGGATTACCTCATGGGTGAGGTCCGCTTCTCTTCTTTGAAGAAGGCCGTGCCAGACAAGGCAGACGATCTCTTCCAAGAGACTGAGAAGAGCGCTAAGCGTCGTTATCAGTCATACGTTCGCAAGGCAGCTGAGGATTGGAGCGAAAGCATCTAATAGATTTATACAAGAGGTTAGTGAAAGCATTTTCCTGACCTTTTAAAACATCAAAGCAGATTGCATAACCTTATACAGGCTTGCAATCTGCTTTTATTATTTTATATTGCCGTGTGCTATTTTTTATGAAGAAATTCTGCCCAAATATTCAGAATAGCTTAACATGAGCGATTTATGAGTGTTTTACCTCAATAGAGGTAATAATTTAGCAACGGTTCTAATTTCTGCAATGTGCATATGTTTGCTTGTCAAACAACTCTTTTCGTTTGCAAAAATATAACAATTTATTGGATACACAATAAAATGTATGTTTTTAACGATTGATATTGATAAGTAAAAATTCTGTGGATGAACATCTCGGTTAATAAATCCCGAGATATTCATCACACAGAATTTGGGTATTGCATTTTAGAGGTTGATTTGAAAACCAATACTTTTCTAAAAACGATTAATCTCATCCTCAGCAGAACCGCTTCCGTTGTATTTATCTTTGAAACTATTGAAGTTGTAACTAATGGAAGCTATGATGCAGCGATTGAAGTTATTCACCTTTCTGTTCTGCACCACAAAATTAACCATCTTTACATCGTTCAACTTCGAGCTATCAAACAAGTCCTCTACTTTCAATGTTATCGTCAAATTCTTTTTAAGTAACTGTTTCTGTACCATCATATTGAATGACGAATAACCGTTTTGCTCGTAGATGCCATGATGTCCCTTAATGTTCCAAAAGAAATCACATCGAAAAAGCCACTCGTTCCTTAGTGCCACTACATTTTGGAAAGCGAAGAGACCGTATGGATGATTGTAGTCTAATTGCTCTCCATTATATGATAGCGTGAAATAAGGTTTATAGACACCCACCGTCAAAGTAGGTCGCCAACAACCAAAAACAGGTGAAACAACACATTGCGCTCCTAGTTGCTGGAAATCCTTGGCGTTGGTTGACATCCAGGTTACCGTTCCAGGTTTGCCGGATACGGCAACGACAGTCGGATGGATGTAATCCTTGATATACTGATAATCCAACTTGAAGTCGAATATGCTATAATTCACACTAAGTTCTGTATCATACACGTATTGCGGTTTCAGATAAATGTTGCCTTGCTCATAATGGTATTGATTGTTGTAGCTCACACTGTTGTTCAACTGACGAAACGAAGGACGGCTGACCCTGCTACTGAAATCAAGATTCATCCCCACTCTCCCAAACATTGTGGAAAGAGAAAGGGATGGAAGTAAGTCCGAATAATTGGTCTTGTTCTTTACTTCTCCTTGGTCTGTGTTGATGGCATGAATGTACTCATAGCGAAGCCCGATGCTTCCTTTCCATTTGGAGGCAGACAAACGAAAAGTGGCAAATCCTGCATACTTGGTTTCCTTATTCTTGAATTGGTCATCGGCTATCTTCCCTTCTTCGTTTAAAGACATACCCCATGAACTGATTTTACTGAAATCCGTTCCGAAATCAAGCCTATTATTCTTATTCATGTTCCAAGCAAACACCCCTTTGAGTGCAGTCGCACGATTTCGCTGGTCGTTTTGCATATGCGTGATTTCTGAGACAGCATCTATTCTACTTGTCTCGCTCACATGTTGCTTATGTTTCAGTTGAGCATAAACATAGTCGGCATCCAAGTTGAGTTGTAGGTTGTCTGTTAGTTTGCCGATATAATACAGATTGACATTGTGAAACCTTTCCTTTTCAGATTCTTCAGTCTTGTTGTCTGTAGATGTCAACAGTTCATCATTCTTGTACGTCTGCATATAGTCGAAAGGAGAGTCGAGCATCTTGTAGTTGGAGATGCTTCCCAAATATCTTCCGCCGATAGTGTGATTCTTGTTTATGGCATAATTCATACCAACATTATAGTCATGAGAGTGAGAGCGGTCGGAATATTCAGAAGCAGAAATCTCATGAAATGTATCTTGCTCGTAATTGAACTGGTTAACATCATATCTGATGTCACTTCTCGTATTGTCATATTGATATGCGAGGAATACATCCAAAGCTCCCTTGTGGATGTTGAGGTTGACCTCCTCGTTGTTAGACAAATTCTTATGTTTGGAGATTTCCGCACCCACAATACCAGAAAGTCCATCCAAGGAATGGTGTACGGTAGTGATGTTTATGACACTCCTTGTTTCTGCATCGTATTGTGCCCCAGGGTTTGTTATGAGCTGTACAGACTTCACGTTGGTAGAAGAAAGGAGTGACAACCCTGAAGTATTAGTCTGCTTTCTTCCATCTATATAGATGACAGGCTCACCCTTACCAAACACCTCATACTTTCCATTTGTATAGAGCATCCCAGGAATATATTTGATAACATCTGTTGCCTTGCCAATATTTTTCAAATTGGAATTTTGAACGTCAAGCGTAAGTTTACCGTTTTCTCTTGATATGTATTTGCGATGACCTTTAATCATAACTTTTTGCAGATTAATTGTTGCATCCTCCAAGGTTATGGCACCAACCTCACCGGTACGATATGCATTACAATAAGTTTTGTAGCCCACACAACTCACTTTCACAATCGCCTTTTTCACCTCGCAAGGAATTACGAACTGACCATTCTCATTTGTTACACCACCCGTGATTAAACTGGAATCACTAACATTGAGCAAAGCGACATTGGCGAAATCGACAGGTTGATGATGAGTGTCCACGATGCGTCCCATCATTCTGTTAGAAGCCTTTTGGATACATTCAACGATAATAACATTATCCACTTGTTTCATCTTGATAGGATAAAAGCCTATCAAGTTCATGATGGCATCTGGAACACTTTCATTTTTGATGCTCTTCGTCACCTTGAAATCCTCCAACTCGTCATACACAAAGTTGATGACATACTTATCCTGTCGAGCATTCAAATCCTTCAATGCCGCAGAGAATGACACATTATTATATTGTCGGGTAATACGTTGGGCAGAAACGCCCATACTTATCACCGAAAGCAAAATCAAACTTATCAGATATTTACTCATAGCCTATTCCCTGTTTTATAGTCCATATACTGTATATACAGTTGAGGAAATCAAAAAACTAAGCAAAACAATAACTTTTTTCAAAATTTACAGAAAAAACATTCAACGACTCCTTGTCTTCCACAAAGCCATTGGATGAAATTTGATTCTATTGACCATCTCTTTATCCTCGAACAGCAGATTTAGACAGCAAAGGACTGTCATGGAAATAGTTGAGTATCTCCACCAGTCGCATCACCTTTTCGAGGTTGTCGCGAATAAAGCCTTGCTCCTTGGCGATGATGTCAAGAGCTTGTTTGTTATATGAGTTCATATTCTTCCTTTGATGTTAGTTCTTGCGGCACATACATGCGCCATTTATTTACAAATGTATCCGACTCTTCGTTGTTAGTCAACCACTTGACGCTTTTGGTTCCCTTGGCTCGGCACAGCTCCAAGAGGAATTCTGAGATGTTGGCTTGTTCCTTGATTCGCTCCAACAGATAGCCTGTCTTCTGGTACAGGAATGCCTTGTCGTACCTTGCGAGATAATCGATGAGCCTTTTCTCATTGAGCAAGACGATACCCTCCATGCAATGCAGCAATTCCTCGATGCCCCCAGCTCGGTCGATACGGTCAAAGCAATCCAACAACGTACTCTCCACATCCGTTACTCGCACATAAGGGTTTCCCTTGGGTGTCATCATACCAACGATTTCCTTTGTTTGTCGGCAATAGGTATAATCCACATCGTCGAAAGAAAAGGGATTGAAGCTAGTCATGCTTTTCACAAAAACCTCATTGAAGGGTTGATGAGCCAATCCATGAAATTCCAATGCTGTGTGATAACTGATGCAAGCTGTATGTGACAAGTGGCTTCCTATCTCATACTTGTCGCAAACAGGTAAGCCCGATGCAATATCCTTCATGCAATAGGTATTGCGCCGTATAGCCACAATCCACCCTTGTTGCTTGTACCGAGCAAGCAACGCTTCCACCGATTTCACCTTGCCTTTCAGAGCCTCAGAAAGTTCATCCGAAGTGAATATCCGCAGCTTGTATAATATACTCAATAGTTCTGTCATTGTTTCTAATTTTGCGCAAAGTTTACCCATTAGAAAAATATTGGCAAACTTCATCACACAGAATTTTATTTTTCCGCTTTGTTGCGGAATCATGTATTGAGAGAGTTTATAGTCTATCTATTTCTTCACTTGCAGCACTTTCGCCCTTATAGCGTTTTTTGTCTTTGAATGTATATCTTACCAAGAGGCTGATGCGGCGACCATCCTTGAAACTGCTTTTGGCGAATATGTAATCTGAGGCATATCTTGTCTCTCGTTCTTTTGTGCCGAGGATATTGTTAAGACTCAGCCTTACCAACCATGCATTGTCAGCAAAATGCTTGGTTACTCCTAGGCTAAACCATAATGCCTGTTTAACCAGATATTCCCTCATGTTTCCATCAGAATTGTAACTTAGCAGTACGTAAGGCATCCAATGGTGGCGCAAGTTGAAATAGCTGTTGAACGACATTGATATGTAAGACTTGTCATTCTTGATTTTTCTTCCATCCGTATTATAGAGTGACATATAAGTTCGCATCATGTTAAGGTTGAAATATGGTTCCCAAACACCCACATTCGTATGATAAGCCAAACTTGCATTTACTGCAGAATAATGCGGAAAATTTTCAGGCTTTGACATTGCCACCAATGGGGATGCCTGCTGAATGATATTCGTTGAGATGATGTAATCTTTTATCCTTTGATAATCGACTGAGAAACGCAATTGATGCCATTGCAACGAATAGGATATATCTGTCGTATATTGTGGAAGTAGCCATGGATTACCTGCCTCGATGGAATAACGGTTAAAATATTCTTCGCTGTTTCTAAGTTCGTAATAGCTTGGACGTTTTACCTTGGTTGTCATACTTAATCCCATTTCGACATTCTTTACAGGCAAAGACAATGAGAAGAAAGGATAAAAATGACGATAAGTCTTATCCACCAAGCTATTTTGGGAGATGGCATCACGATACAGCATACGAAATGACTCAAATCGCATTCCCAGTTGGGCAGACAATTTGGCGATAGATACATTGCATCCGGCAAAGGCGGCGAGTTTTGTTTCTTCTGCATGAAGACGACTCGTTGCGCTTGACTTCTCGTTTTCAAGGCTCTGATAATCTTTTTCTTCTTCCACATAACTTGCATCAGCACCTATGTTAAAAGTCAAGTTTTTGTTGGCTTGATAATTGATTTTCATATTCCCTGCATAGATGTCGTGAGTAGTCTCATTTTCATTTTTCACCTCATGCGCATCCGTCATGCTTCCAGACTCTTGATTAAGACGGCTATCTGCAGCTTTTCTGCTAACATAATCAGCATTCAACATCATTTTCCATTTTTGGGAGAATTTTCCATCGTAGAAGATGTTTCCTATCCATTGATCATAGTTTGCATGAGAATGGATGTTAGAGGATAAATCTTCAAACAGAAGATTGTCATGAAACATTTGGCTGGCAGAATGTCCTCCCCATTTGTCCGTTTCCTTGGAGTATGACAAACTTGCGCCAATGGTATGATTCTTTGCCAATTCTGCGCTGATACCTCCGTTAATGGTTTGATTATAATAATTGGAATTCCATTTAGGCATATCACTTTCCATATTCCAGACAGAATGATCAGCCAAAGTCTGTTCCTTATTGGTTTGGTCTGTTTTATATCTACTGCTTGAATTGGTAAAAGAAAGGAATCCATTTATGTTCTCGGTATCGTAAGTGAGCTGCACCTGTTCCGAATCAGAGTTTTTTCTGCCTTGGCTGTCAAATACAGAAGTTCTGATGCCTAATCCTCCATCAACCTTATGTTTCAAGTTGATTTTAATGACAGCGTGGGTGTCTGCATCATACTCTACCCCAGGATTGTTGATTACCTCTATCGTAGAAATATCCTTGGAATTCAAGCGGCTCAACTCACTTTTGTCCCTCATCTTACGATTGTCGATATATACATCTGCAATTCCCCGTCCAAAGACAGAATAGCTGCCCTCGCTACCTGACACTGTTGGTAATTGCGCAACAACATCATCGGCACTTCCAAAATCGCTTAATACAGATTTCTGAACATCCACGATAAGCTTTGTTCCGTCTGACTTATAAATCTTCCGATGACCTTTCACGACTACCTTTTGTAGATTTAGCGTAGCTTCGCTTAAGGCTATTGTACCTATTTTGCCAGTACTAAAGATATTGCGATAAGTGTTATATCCTACACATGTTACTTTTACAATAGCCTTTTGAGCATTGCAAGGTATTACAAATTGTCCGTTTTCATTGGTCACACCACCAGTAATAAACGAAGAGTCATTGACATTCAGAAGTGAAACATTGGCGAAACCGACAGGTTGATGATGAGTGTCCACAATGCGTCCCATCATTCTGTTAGAAGTCTTTTGAATACATTCTACAATGATAATATTATCCACTTGTTTCATCTTGATAGGGTAAAAACCTATCAAGTTCATAATGGCATCTGGAACACTTTCATTTTTGATGTTCTTTGTCACCTTGAAATCCTCCAACTCGTCATACACAAAGTTGATGACAAACTTATCCTGTTTGGCATTCAAATCCTTCAATGCCGCAGAAAATGACACATTATTATATTGTCGAGTGATACGTTGTGCAGACATACCCATGCTTATCATCAACAACATTAAGTTAAAAACAATCTTCTTCATAACTTACTCCACTCTTAAAGTTCCATCCACTTCCGTTATCTGTATGCGCTCAAAAGCATTCAATATTTCGAGATTCTGCTTCAATGTCTTAGTCTTGTCCCAATTGAAGAAGATACGAATATGCTGTGATTCAGCTTTGCCGAATTCCACCTTGACATGATAGAAGGCAGCAAGCTGCGACACGACATCGCCCAACTCGGTATTGTCAAAGACAACAGGTTTGAGGTCGAGACTATCAGCCTTCTCCGTAGCACTCACCTTGATGCTATCCATCCTGTTCAAATCGGAAGTAGAAGATACTTGCTCCGTCTTGGCTTGGTTAGCCTCATCCGAAGAAGAGAAACGGAAAATGCCTGAATGAATTGCAGCGAAAGTAATGCCTGAGAGGAAAACAACGCCAATGATGGATGCTGCTATCTTCCAGTGATTGCTGGATGTTTTATCAGAAGCTTCATTGGCCTTTAATCCTTGCTTATCAGCAAACTTCTTCCACGCTTCGTCTACATTCACTTTCTTTGGATTTCCTTTTTTCATCGCCATCCTAACCATCGCCATATCGTGAAAGAAATCCTTTACGTCTTCATCGGCAAGCAAACGTTCCACCTGCTCGTCGGTATAGCAATCGGGATGCTCCTGCATATCGAAGAACATCTGTCGCTTCTCTTCTTTACTCTTGTTAAATTCCTTGTTTGTCATAGTCTTGCTCATTTAAATTGTTCCTTAATCCAGTCCATCGCCTTCGAAAGATGGTTGAATACCGTCACCTTGCTCACTCCCACTTCATCAGCCACCTCCTGATAAGATTTCTTATGAAGATAGCGCAGACGGAAAATGAGTTGTCGGATAGGCGGTTCCAGGTCTTCGATGAGAAGCGTCAGCTGGTCGAGTCGCTCGTCGGTCTCTTCCGAGAGAATCACGTCGTCATCATCCAGCAGCAGCTTCGCTACCCTTTCCTTCACGCTCTTATGGGCTATCAGGTTGAGACAGCGGTTGCGGACGCTCCTCATCAGGAATCCTTCCTCACTCTCAGGCATCAGGACTACATCATCGGCAAGAATCGTGGTAAAGACTTCGCTCACTACATCCTTGCTTTCATCGTCATCAGAGAGGATGCTTCTGGCCAGATTGTACATCTTCTCGTAATGCTGACGAAACATTCTTTCTATGTCCTTTTCCTGTTTCATACACTATCTATACAGTTGAGCCAAGCAAAAAACTAAGCAAAACAATAACTTTTTTCAAAATTTACTGAAAAAACATTCAACGACTCCTTGTCTTCCACAAAGCCATAGGATGAAATTTGATTCTATTGACCATCTCTTTATCTTCGAACAGCAATTCTGGAATATACTTCTTGTCATTGAATTCCCGCACATATTCTTTCCTTTGATGTTAGTTCTTGCGGCACATACATGCGCCATTTATTTACAAATGTA